>Ga0310810_10011139_pt1 | contig 10505 bp, 11 predicted proteins | sample NCmetagenome_FD_207641 | JGI IMG/M metagenome (GOLD analysis project Ga0310810, IMG submission 207641) | Soil microbial communities from experimental microcosm in Duke University, North Carolina, United States - NC | ecosystem: Engineered > Artificial ecosystem > Soil microcosm > Unclassified ... | reverse complement strand
GAAGGACACAGCGTGGCGATGTTCCGGGATCGGTTCTGGATCACGTTGCTGCTCAGCATCCCGACCCTGCTCTGGAGCGGGATGGTGCAGCACATGGTCGGCTTCTCGGCGCCGGCCTTTCCGGGGTCTTCGTACATTCCCGCATTCTTCGGCACGGCCGTGTACCTGTACGGCGGCTCGGTGTTTCTGAAGGCCGGATTGCGGGAACTGCGCGATCGCCTGGCCGGGATGATGACGCTGATCTCGCTGGCGATCACCGTCGCCTTCGGTGGCCAGTGCCGTGTCCGCCGATCTGGGGATTGACACCGTGTTCGCCGAGGTCGTGCCAGGCGAGAAGGTCGACAAGATCAAGGAACTCAAGGCTCAGGGCAAGCGCGTCGCTATGGTCGGTGATGGCGTGAACGATGCGCCCGCATTACTGACCGCGGACGTCGCCGTCGCGATCGGCGCAGGCACGGACGTCCGGTCGAGGCCGGTGACGTGATGCTCGTCCGAAGCGACCCGCGCGACGTGCCGCGGATCATCGCACTCAGCCGGGCGAGCTATCGAAAGATGATGCAGAACCTCTGGTGGGCGGCCGGCTACAACATCGTCGCGATCCCTGTGGCGGCCGGTGTCCTCGCCTCACGAGGCATTCTGGTCCCTCCCGCGTTTGCTGCGGTCCTGATGTCGGCCAGCACGGTTATCGTCGCGATCAACGCGCAGCTGCTGCGGCGCGCGAAGCTGTAAGCGGCGGCGCTATGCCCGCGCGTACCTCCCTGGGATTCGAACCGTCTTCGCGGCTATAACCCCACGGATCTAAGCGCCTTCGTAAGCTTCGTGATTCCTGTCTTCGTGGTTGGATGTCGCAACTGAACAGATGCGTTGGAAGTTGGGAGTTGGAGCTTGGGTGTTTGCTCAGATCTTCTTGAGCTGCGCGCCAGGCGGCGCTGTCAGTGCCGCTTCAAGACCCGCCACGGCCGACTCCGAAGGATTGACGACACCGACGAGAATCTTCCCGTCGGAGACTTCCGCGTCGTAGATATCCGATCCACGACCGAGTCGCGCCGTGAGCACCAGGGTGACCACGGTGGCCACAATCGCGCCGAGCATCGTCAGCTCGAACGTGATGATCAGGTTCGGCCACCACGCGAAGATCGGCAGCCCACCGACGTCGATCGGCCAGGACATCTCGGTCAGCCACGCGAGACCGAGCGCCGACGCCATCCCGATGAGGGCGCCGCCGCACGCAATCCACCACATCCACGTGGCCTTGTCGCGATGGCCGAACTCGAAGTCCTCGATCGGCTGCGCCGACTGAATGGTGATGTCGCGATCGTTCACACCTGCCGCGTGCAGCCGGACCACTGCCTGCTGCGCCGAATGGCCATCCGGATAGAGCGCGTAGACCGCTTTCACCCTTCGACCTCCCGAAGACTGCGCTTCTCAGCAACCGGATGCGAGCCGTCCGGCGGCTGGTGATCGCCGGCCTTGAGCTCCCAGATCGAGATGATCGGGACGATCTTCACGAAGAGCACATAGAGCAGCGCCATCGCGGCGAACGTCGCACCGGCGATGATGATCTCGACCGGCTGCGGGCGATAGATGCCGTAGCTGTAGGGCAGATATTTGTGTCCGAGCGATGGGACGATGATCAGGAAGCGCTCGAGCCACATGCCGACGATCACACCGAGCGACGCGATCACGCAGCCCGTGATCGTGCGGAATCGCTTGATGCCCATGATGACCAGCGGCAGCACGAAGTTCCCGAACACCATCGTCCAGTAGAGCGGCGCGAACGATTCACGCTGCGTCCGCCAGAACACCGCCATCTCCGACGGCTCGTTGCCGTAGTACGTGACGAGCCGCTCGTTGAACACGAAGTAGCCCCAGAGCAGCGCCATCACCAGGAGCAGCTTGCCCAGGTTCTCGAAGTGGATGGGGTGCAGGTAGCGCTCGAGGTGCAGCACCCGCCGCAGGATCGCCATCGCGATGAGCAGGCCGGCGATGCCGCTGAAGATCGCGCCCGCAACGAAGTACGGCCCGAAGATCGTGGACTGCCACATCGGAACCGGCGCCATCGAGAAGTCGAACGACACGATGGTGTGGACGGACACGGCGACCGGCACGATCGCAATCGCCATGATCGCCATCGCCGACTCCAGCCGGTGCCACTGCTTCGGCGTGCCACGCCACCCGACCGCCAGCAGTGTGTAGATGCGACGGCGAAGCCCGGTGGACTTGTCGCGCACCACGGCGAAGTCCGGAATCATCGGGAGAAACAGGAACAGGACGCTGCCAGTCAGGTAGGTGTTGATGGCGAAGAAGTCCCAGACGAGCGGTGACCTGAAGTTCGGCCAGATCAGGCGTTCGCTCGGATACGGAAACAGCCAGAACGCCAGCCACGGACGGCCCAGGTGAATGATCGGAAACATCGCGCCGATCATCAGCGCGAAGACGGTGATCACTTCCGCGCAGCGCGTGACCGGCCGGCGCCAACCCGCATCGACAAGGCGAAGGATTGCAGAGATGAGCGTGCCGGCGTGGCTGATCCCGATCCAGAACACGAAGCTCGTGACGTAGAAGCCCCAGTAGACCGGCCACCTGATGCCGGAGATGCCGAAGCCGAAGAACATCTGCGACAGCCACGCCAGGAGCGCCGCCACGACGATCCCGCCGAGGACGACAACGACCGCGAAGAACTTCCAGGAGGTCTTCAGCAGCGGACGCAGCAGGTCCGTGTTGATTTGCCCGTGCGACGGAGAAGGCACCGCACTCATGACTGCCGGCTCAGATACGTCACCGCTGGCTTCGTGCCGCGATCTTCGAGGAGCTTGCTGCCTCGCGACGAACGTGACAGTCGCGACACCGCGCTTTCGGGATCGTCGAGATCGCCGAACACGAGCGCCTGAGCAGGACAGGCCTGGGCGCAGGCCGGCTTGATCTCGCCGTCGGCCACCGGGCGGTCCTCGGCCTTGGCCTGGATCGTCGTCGCCTTGATGCGCTGCACACAGAACGTGCACTTTTCCATGACTCCCACTTCACGGAGCGAGACGTCAGGATTGAGCTGCAGGTGCAGTGGCTTGTCCCACGAGGGGTTGAAGAAGTCGAAGAACCGTACGTTGTAGGGGCACGCGTTCGCGCAGTAACGCGTCCCGATGCAGCGGTTGTAGACCTGTGCATTCAACCCGTCGGCGGTGTGATGGCTCGCATAGGTCGGACAGACCGGTTCACACGGTGCGTTCTCGCAGTGCTGGCACATCACCGGACGGAACTTGAGCCGCACGTCTGGAAACTCGCCTTCCCAGTAGCGCTCGACGCGGATCCAGTGCTTGGCCCGCCCGCGTGATGCCTGATCCGCACCGACCGTCGAGATGTTGTTTTCGGCGTGGCACGCGGTCACACAGGCCGCGCAGCCATCGCACCGATCCAGATCGACTGCCATGCCCCACTTCATCGATGTCCCTCTTCTTCGCGAGAACCACCGGCGAACAGAATCAACCGTCCATCCGGATCGCCGACGCGCGTGACGCGGACGCGCGTCGCGGCCCACGCAAGGCTGCCCGTCTCCGCTTCAGTCACCGGCGCAAGCAACTCCACCGGGTTCTCGCCCCGACCGCTCGCGTAACGCGTGAACGTCTGATGTCCCTGACCAGCCGGCATGGCCACGAGATCCGGCGCGATGCCGGGCGACACGATCACGGCTGTCCTCAGCGTGCCTTGAGACGACGCGACTTCGACGATGTCGCCGTCGCGGATGCCCAGCTTGGCGGCGGTTGTTGGATTGATTTCAATCCAGCTGCTCCACATCGCCGACGTGAGCGGGTCAGGCATCTCCTGCAGCCACGGCAGGTGCGCAAGCGACCCATCGAGAAATGCGCTCGAGGCATACGGCAGGAAGTGCAGCGGAAATTGACCGGCATCGCCGTCGAACTGCGGCTCGAGGTACGCGAACGGTCGTATCTGCGCCGCAGGCGCAGCAGGCGTCGTGAGCGCAGCCGGCAGCGTTCCCCACCAACCGCCTTTCTCCTGAGCCTCTGTCCACGTATCGAACGTGGACGTCGTTGGCAGTGCCGACACGGACTCAGTGAGCAGCGCCTCGAAGTTCTCCCAGGGCAGATTGAGCGGCTTTGCCAGCCGTCGCCCGACATCGAGGAGCAGATCCTCTGTTCCCCTCGTCTGATGCAGCGGCATCATCGCCGCGGGCGCCACGCTCGCCACCGCGCTCAGCGATCCTGATTCAGGCAGCGCCTCCGCCCACGTCTCGAGGAACGAGTGGTCCGGCAGGATCAGATCCGACAGCGCGGCGGTCTCGTCGAGGAACTGACCGAAGCTGACGATATACGGGACTTTCTCGAGCGCCTCACGCACCCGCCAGCCCTTCGGCGCGGCGTGGACCGGGTTGGCACCATCGAGCAGGAGCACCTGCGGAACCGACGAGCCGTCGAGGATGCCTGCCGCGATCTTGTCGAGCGGCAACGACGCCGTGGCTTTGCCGGAGAGCCCCTTCGCAGTCGATGCCAGGTTGATCTGTGGTGTGAAGAACACGCCGCCAGGTCGCTCGACGCTGCCGAGCAGCGAGTTGAGCGCATTCACCGCGAGCGCCGTGAACAGACCGTTGCTCTGTGCCAGCGGTGCGCCACCGACGATCGCGACCGACGGACTGAGCTCCGCGAGCTCGCGCGCGAGCCGCTCGACGCGCGCCGCGGCGACGCCGGTGATCGTCTCGACCTGCTCGGGGGCAAAGCTGCCCAGTCCGGACGACCAGCCGTCGATCAGTGCGCCTGCCCTGCCTCCCCCGCTCGCCGGGCGCAGCTTGCCGGCCACGATCACGTGAGCCAATCCCAGAGCCAGCACGCCTTCAGTGCCCGGCTTCACCGGGACCCACTGATCGGCATTCGCGCCGGTCTGTGTCATTCGCGACTCGACCTGCACGAACAGGCCGCGGATTCCGGGACGACCCTGGCGCATCAACCCGTATCCGTGCCCTTGAGACGTCGGTGAATTCCACGTGCCCAGGAAATCGGCGCCGAAGCTGAGCACGTATCGCGCGTTCGGCAGATCGAATGTCGGCAACTGTTCGCGTCCGAAACTCAGCGCGTTCGCGCGTCGCAGCACGTCATCGTGGAACAGCTCGTACGCGACCGCGCCTGGTGCACCATACGCAGCGAGGAATCGATCGACCAGCGCCGCGCGATGGCTGCGACGATGCCGCGTGAGGAACGCGAGCGACTTCTGATTGCCAGCCATCGCCAGCGCGTCGAGCCTCGAGACAAGTTCCGCAATGGCATCGTCCCAGGAGATCGCGTCGTACTTGGCCTGCCCGCGATCGCCGCTTCGCTTCAGCGGTTGCGTGATGCGATCCGGGTGATACGTGACCTGAACAGCGGCCTGCCCCCGCGCGCACAGCCCGCCGTGGTTCACCGGGTGCTCCGCGGTTCCTTCGAGCTTTTTGGCGGCGTGAATGCGAACAAGACCCGCCTGTCCGTTCCGAACGACGTCGGCGTCCGCCATCATCATGCGAACGCTGAGACCGCAACCCGACGCGCACAGCGTGCACACGCCCGGCTTCATCGTCGCGATGCCGGGCATGATGTCTTCATCCGGCACGAAACGGATGATCTCGTTTTCGGGATTGCCGCAGCTCGCCAGCGCGGCGCTGGTCCCGGAAACGGCGGTGAGCTTGATGAACGATCGGCGATCCATGGTCAGAAGTGACAGGTCAGACAATCGTCCGGAGCCTTACGCTCTCTGTGACAGTTCACGCAGAAGCCCATCGTCATGTCGACGTTGCGTTGCGCGGTGCGCTGCGACGCGATGTTGCCGTGGCAAGTCGAACACTCGACCTTGGCGCGAATGTGCGGCGCATGATTGAAGCGGACGTGCGACTGCGCGGGGTACCCGAATACACGCTTCCAGGCAAAGTCGCGCCCCTCTTCGCGCATCTGGGTGATCTGGCGGATGCGCGGACGATTCGTGGCGACTGTGCGATGACAGGACATGCACGTCCGCACGCTCGGCAGCCCTGCGACAGGCCCTTCTGACACGCTCTCGTGGCAATACTCGGTGCACGCGATCTCGCGACCCGCGTGAGTGAGGTGTGGGAACTCGAACGGCTGCTCGACGACAACCGGATGGCGGCCGAGGAAGTCGTTGAGTGCGGCGGCAAACGTCGGACGGGCCGTTGTGAACACGTCGGCCGTTTGCCCGGGGAGCAAGTGCGCCGCCGCCGGTGCGGGTACGTTTCGTTCGAAGACGCGGCAGCCGAGACCGCCCGCCAACGTCAGGATGAGAATCAGACAGAGGCGGGCGAACACGGTACCGACGAGCGGCATCCTCACCGGGGGATCACTTCGCAGGAGCTGCCGGCTTGGGTCCCATGCTGCGAATGAAGTTGATGACGTTCCACACGTCGCGTTCCTTCAACGTGTCCTTCATCGGCTTCATCTCGGACATGGGCGCCGGCGCACCGTTCCAGATCACCGCGTAGATCTCGCCGTCGCTCGTGCCGTGATCCCACTTGTCGTCGGTCAGATCCGCAGGCTTCGGGTTCTTGGGCGCGAGTGGGCCGTCACCTTTGAGCCGGAGGCCATGGCACTGCCGACAATTCATGTTGTAAACGGCGCGTCCTGCGTTCACCGATGCCGGGGTCGATGGCACCGGGTTCTTGACGGCGCGAGCCTTGGGATCGCCACCACGCTTCTGAGCGCTGGCGCCCGCCACAAACACGAAACAAACGAATACAGCAAGGAGTGCAGTCCACACTCGAGACATCAGGCGTGATCTCCGAAATGCAAGAGGTTCGGCCGGGCAGTTTATCAGACTTCAGCGCCAACTTTGGCGCCGGGGCGGTCGAGTTGTTGCATAGCACCGGGTATGAATCGACACACGCGGCTGAGTCTGCTGACGGTGCTGATCGGCTCGATGACTGGAGCGTGCGCGACGTTTGGCACTCAACGCGCGCTGCAGGCGTCCCCACCTGACAGCCGTGGGACGGTGATCGCGCGAGCGACGCTCTGGCGTCCCACAACGATCTCGGCAATGGACTTGAAGACGGGGCCCAAAGCACCCGGCGCCTTTCCCTTTCGCGCACCGGTCGAGTGCACCTACCTCGAGAAGAAGCTCGATGGCGATTCGCCGAAGTTCTCCTGCGTCATCGGCAGCGACGATGAAGTGAAGGTGAAGTTCGGCGGCAACAACGGCGAGGTCTTCGGCGAGGTGCTCGCGACGCGTCTCCTGTGGGCGCTCGGCTTCGGCGCCGATCGCATGTATCCGGTCAACGTCGTATGCCACGGCTGTCCGGAGGCGCTTGGCGGCATCGTGCGTCCCGGCGACGAGAGCCGATTCGATCCCGCTGTGATCGAACGCAAGATGGAAGGACGCGAGTGGCCTCGCGATGGGAAGCCGGGTTGGTCGTGGGAGGAACTGGATCGTATCGATCCCGAATCGCAAGGCGCACCACGTTCGCACAGAGACGCGCTGAAGCTGCTGGCGGTCTTCCTGCAACACACCGATTCAAAACCAGTGCAGCAGCGTATCCTCTGCCTGGGGACCGCTCCGTCGTCGCGCGACTCGTGCAGCAATCCATTCCTGATGCTGAACGACGTCGGGCTGACGTTCGGTCGCGCGAATCGCACCAACAGCAACGACACGGGAAGCGTGAACCTGCTCGCCTGGCGCGACACGCCGGTGTGGAGGCGGGACGCGACGTGCGAAGGCAACCTCCCGAAATCGCTGACAGGGACCTTGAACAATCCCGTCATCAGCGAAGAGGGGCGACGCTTCCTCGCGAACCTTCTCGTGCAGCTCTCCGACGGGCAACTCCACGATTTATTCGAAGTCGCTCGAGTGGAGTTGCGTCTTCGCGCCCCGGGGACGGCCTCCTCCGGATTCGCGACGATCGACGAGTGGATCGCGGCATTCAAGGAGAAGCGCAGTCAAATCGTCGAGCGACGGTGCACTTCTGTGTAAGTGACGCCAGGCGGGTGTGTATACTGTCGGCGCCTTGGCGTCGATGCCCGTTTGGTCGGGTTCTTTGAGGTCAACGGTCATCCGGCGCACCTGCTCCACCGCGCTTGTGGTGTCCGCGGCGGTGGCAATGGCATCCGGCCGCGTGGAGGCGGCAGACTCGCCTGCTCCACTCAGCCTCGCGGCAGGCCAACAGGCAGCCATCGCGCGTGCGTTCGCACCGATTCTCGTCTTCCACCCCCTCGAGCATTACTTCCCAATCAGTTCGATGCTTCGCCTTGGCACCGATGGCGTCGGTGGGAGCACGCGGGAGGTCAACGCTGACGATCAGGCGGCCGTGCGCGCAGGGCTGGAGACGTGGCCATCACGCGTTGCCGGGTATCGAACCTTGTCTCTGGCAGAGAGGATCCGACGCGCGGCACTCGGCTATCGCGTGTTCTCGCGCGTCGATCGAGGCCAGACCGAGATCGTCGTCGAGTACTGGTGCTATTACGTCTACAACGAATTCACCGTCCGCGGTACCTGGCTGCCATACCGCGTCCAGGACAATCATCCGCACGACCTCGAGCGCTTGTATTTCGTGCTGGCTCCGACAGCAGTCGAGAGCTCCATCAACGATGTGGCGGATGAGGCGTGGGCGCGTCGTGCGTTTCGCATTCGCCGAGTGGTCGCCAACGCCCACGATGGCAGCATTCCTCCAAATCAGTACAGCGTCCCCGATGACACGGTACTCGCGCCGACTGTGACCGTCCTCGTCGAACGCGGCTCGCATGCCATGGCGCCCGACGTCAACCAGGATGGTCGATTCACGCCTGGAATCGATAGTACCGACGCTCACAAACTGCAATGGGGCATCCGGGACACCGGCGCCACGGGGAGCCGGTACCGCGCTTCATTCATGGACGCCCGCGACGCATTGGCGCCGCGGTTGTGCGGCCCTACCGAAACAGCTCGAGACGAACTCGACGCGTGCCCGCGGTATGACCTATATCCAGCCGACAACCTGCAATCGTGGTTTCAGGGCTTCGATCTCTCGCCTCACGACCGCAAGAATGTCCTCGGGCGATCGTCGTGGTGGGTTCGAACGTTCGGCGATGTCCGGCTCGAGACGCTGATGGTGCCGCCCGATCCGCCGGACGGCAGCGTGCTGAACGCGATGGAGCGCCGCCAAATCCGGGGCCAGACCGGTTTCATCACGGGGATCACCGCCGCGGCCGACGCCCCGGCCATCATCGTCGGCCACAGATACTTCTGGAACCTGAAACCTCGCCGCGCGCCGGATCTGGCGGCTGAAGCCGTCGGGCTCTTTTCTCTCGGCCGCCGCCCGCTCGTGGAGGGCACGATCTGGGGCTCGTACACCATCGACGCCATCACCAACGTCGTGATTGGCGGCGGCTGGTTCTCCGAGCGTCAGGTCGCCGACGTCGCGGTCGGTACCGACCTCCGTATCGGACGCTTTTCAGTGCGTCCCATCTGGCGCGTGCGTGAACGGACGTTCAATTCGCGCATCACGACAACATTTTGATCAGTCAGGGCGCCGGTAGCGCGCGGCGGAGCGAGTGGGCGCTGTGCGTGTTCTTCCTCTACATCGCCGTCTTGAGTGTGTGGCGCAATCACGGTGTTTCGTTCCCTGCCGCGGTCGCCTGCATCATCCCTCTTGGCCTGCTGACCGTGGCGCGAGGCGATTCGCGCTCGACGCGGAACAGCTGGAGCATCGTCCGGGACTGGATCCCCGTCGTGCTCCTGGTGGTGGCGTACTGGAGCATCGATTGGGTTCCTGCGGCGGCACCCAACCGAGAACTCGAGCGTACGCTGGTCGCGTGGGATCGGACACTGCTCTCTGATTGGGGCGTGCGAGAGGCGACGGAGCACTTCGGGCTGCTGCTTCCCACTGTCCTGGAACTGGCGTACCTGGTCCTCTACGCCGTGGTGCCGTTGAGCATTGCCAGCTTTTATTTCTACGATGAGCGGGAGCAACTGGACAATTTTCTCTTCCCGTTTCTCCTGGGGACGCTGACCGCCTACGCGTTGTTGCCGCACTTCCCCGTGGAAGGGCCGCGCTTCGCCTTCTCCGGCGAGGATCTTCCTCACGTGGAGTCGGTGTTCCGGCGAATGAATCTGTGGATTCTCAATCACTGGGACATCCGATCGAGTGTGTTCCCGAGCGGCCACGTGGCGGCTGCGTTTTCAACAGCCTTCGCCATGCGCCTTGCCGCTCCCGGACGGCGGGCCCTCTTCGGAGCGCTCCTCGCAATCGCGTTGCTTGTCTGGATGAACACGGTCTATGGCCGCTATCACTACGCGGCAGACGGGTTGGCGAGCCTTGCCGTCAGCGTGTCCACGATAAGTCTGCTTCTCGCGTACGACTCCTTTACGGAACGAACACAATGCCCCACGGCCGATCGCCGACCGTGACCTTCGCTTTCACCGTGCGAGACGCGACATCGACAATCGAGACGTCGTTGGATGGTCCATTCGCCGTGAACACGGTGCTGCCATCAGGCGACACCGCAATGCCCCACGGACGCTCGCCGACTTCAATCGACGCGATCTGTTTG
>Ga0310810_10011138_pt1 | contig 10506 bp, 10 predicted proteins | sample NCmetagenome_FD_207641 | JGI IMG/M metagenome (GOLD analysis project Ga0310810, IMG submission 207641) | Soil microbial communities from experimental microcosm in Duke University, North Carolina, United States - NC | ecosystem: Engineered > Artificial ecosystem > Soil microcosm > Unclassified ... | reverse complement strand
GGTTCGCTCGGTTCGCTCGGTTCGCTGGGTTCGTTCGGTTCGCTGGGTTCGTTCGGTTCGCTGGGTTCGTTCGGTTCGCGTTCACTGTCACGCCGCAGACGAGCGGACGACGACGCGGACTTCGACACGGACCGCGGATGCGTGGGGCGAGGTGACGCGGAACCGGAAGCAGGCGCCGTGGGCGACTCCCGGGGGCACGGTCACGCGCAGCGTGTGACACACCAGGGCGTCGCCAGAGCCGCGGCACGAAGGGCAGCGCTCGGTCCATGTCTCGCCGCGGCCGCCGCACGTTGCGCACGCGGTGCGGATCGGCACCTCGACAGGAACGACGCGGCCGTCGAGCGCTTCGCGGCTCGAGAGCGACACTTCGCGCGTCAGCAGCCCGGCGTCCGCCGGCTCGCCGAGGAACGCGTCGCGCATGCGATCGACGACGTGCCCCACCGAGGGGAAGTCGATCGCGATCTCGTCAGCAAAACATTCGTGCATGCAACGACCGCTAACGATAGGAGGCGCTCCGCGCCTTGTCAAGACAACGGGCGGGTGTTAACGTTTCGCCGTTTCGTTCGCCACGCGACCCGCGCGCGCGGCGGCAACCGCGGCCGGTCTCAACAAGAATCATGCCTGCAGCTTCGCGCGAATGCCCGCTGTGCGGCGGGACGATGAAGCTCACCGACAAGGAGATCGTGGTGCGCGTGCCGGGCAATCCTGGTGCCACGACACGCCGGGTCCGGGAGTGGGTGTGCCCTGACTGCGATTATTTCGAAGACGCCGAGGAGGAAAGCGTGTAACGGAACCGGCGCGCCCGCGTCAGCGCGCGCCGATTGTCAGCAGGACTTCTTTGCGGAGCGTATCCTCGAACTCCTCGAAGTTCAGCGCCGATTCGCACTCGTCGCAGAGCACTTCCAGGATGGCCGGGCGGCTCTCTTCCGACACCTCGACGCGGTTCCCATCTTCGAGATGGACCACGTGCATCTGCAGCGTCTTGACCAGGAAGTTCCGGTCGTTGCCGCAGTTAGGACAGGTTAACGTCACGTATAAGACCTCCAAAAACTCGATTCTATGGGATGGTTGAGGCTGACGCAATGCCAATGATGATAGATTGTCAGGCCAGCCATGCCCGACGCCGCGAGCCCCACCGGCCCCGTCCAGAGTCAACCCCGCGGCGCGCACTGGGTGGCCTGGTTCAGCGGCGCTGACGGCAAGCCCGAGCGTTCCGTCGTGGTCGTCGGCCAGACCCAGGAAGAGGCCGAAGCGCACGCCCGCCTCTGGGCGGCGCAGAATCAGCGGTCACAGTAGCGCAGGATACGTCACTCGCCCTCCCTCCACCCGGGCGAACTCGGTCAGGGTGTGCGCCGGCGCCTGGCCCGCGGAGAGGATGTGCCGCACCTCCACGCCGTTCGCCACGAGCGCGTCGGCGACCAGCTGGCGGTGGCACCGCCACCAGACGGCCTCGGCGCACATGATGGCCGTCGGCGCGGCCGCCGCCCAGGCGATCAAGTCCGCGAGCGCCGCCTGAAAAGCCGGCGTCTGCATGTAGTCGGCGTACCCGCGAAACCCTTCATGGCGCCACGCGCCGTTCGCCGAGTCGGGGCGCGGCTTGCGGAGCCCGCCGAGCGCGGGCAGGTGTCGATAGGCGATCCCGGCCGCCGGCATCGACTGCTCGAGCGCCTCGCGCCAGAACTGCGGATGCCGCCGCGACCGGGGCACGGTGCGGATGTCGCCGAGCTGAACGACCCCGGCCCCGCGCAGCAGCCCGACGAGCTCGTCGAGCGATCGGGTGCTGTGGCCGACGGTGTAAATCATGATGACGTCAGGAACATGTCCTTGACAGCCTGAGGCAGCGGCTCGCCGAGGCTCCCGCGGCCCATCCGGCATTTGCCGTTCTCGACCGTCGCCGACAGATACAGCCGATCGCGCGCACGGGTCATCGCGACGTACAGCAGGCGCTTCGATTCCTCCCGGTCGCGGGCCAGCGCCTCCTCGTCGGCTTCCGACTGGTAGTCGGCGATCGCCACGGCGCCTTCGGGCAGGGCGTCGGCGGCGACGCGGATGGGCGCACGGTAGCTGCCGGTGCCGCGCCCCATGTTGACGAGGAACACGACCGGGAACTCCAGCCCCTTCGAGGCGTGCACGGTCATCAGGCTGACGGCATCGATCGCGTCGATCGCGGCGTTCGACTCGTCGCCGATGGCGAGGCGGTCGAGGTGCTCGGCAATGCGCGCGAGCGTCGCGTACCCGTGGTTCTGCACGCGGCGCACCATCGCTCGCAGCTTCTTCAGGTTCTCGCGCGCCTGCAGCCGGCGCGGCCCCCTGATCTCGAACGCGTACGCCGTTTCCGCGAGAATGCGCGACAGCAGGTCCGAAGGCGTCACGCGGTCCACCCAGCTCAGCCACCGCGCGAGCGCGGGCCGCACCAGGCCGAGAACGGCCGCATCTTCGGCGGCCAGCTCGGGGAGCGGCGCGCCGGGCGCCATGAGGGTCGCGGCGAGCCCCGCGGCGGCGAGGCGGCTCACCGCTTCGTCGGACACCCGAACGAAGCGCGACCGCAGGAACGTCGCGGCCCGCAGGTCCGAGAGCGGATCGGCCAGGTAGCGCAGCAGCGCGACCGCGTCCTGGATCTCGTCGCTCTCGAAGAACCCCAGGCCCTTGTAGACGTAGGTGGGCACGCCGCGGCGATCCAGCGCCGCCTCGAACTCGCGGTGGCTGTCGCGCGATCGGAACAGGATCGCGATGTCGGCCGGCTTCGCGCCCCGCGCGATCCCGCTGACCCGGTCGCGGACTGTCTGGCCCTCCAGCAGGCCGACGATTTCGCCGGCCACACGGTCGGCCGCCTCGCGCACGGTCGCACCGGTGATCACGCGCACGGCCGATCCAGAGGCGCCGGCGGCGTCGACGGGAAACCGATCGCCGGCCTCGTACCGGAAGCGGTAGCGGCTGTCGACGTCCGGGTCGGCAATCGCCGAGAACACGTCGTTCACGAAGGCCAGCAGCTCCGGCACGGCGCGGAAGCTGACCGAGATCGCGTGGCGCGCGCCGCCTTCCTCCCGCAAGCCGTCCACGAACTCCGCCGCGGCATCGAGCACCGACACGTCGGCGTCGCGGAACCCGTAGATCGACTGCTTCCGATCGCCGACGACGAAGATCGAGGGCGGGATCGCATCGGCGGCGGCGCCGAACCCCTCGCCCCAGCTGCGCACCAGCAGCGACACGAGGTCCCACTGCGCGCGGCTCGTATCCTGGAACTCGTCCACGAGGACGTGGCGGTACCGCGCCTCGAGGCGGTAGCGGCTTTGTGCGAACTCGCCCATCGAGCCGAGGAGCGCGATCGTCCGCTCGAGCACGCCCGAGAAGTCGAGCAGCGCGTGCGCGTCGAGGGTCTGCTGGTACTGGCGCAGTGCGACCGCGAACACGCGCCAGACGCCGCGCGCCATGACGACGTTCAGGTCGCGGCGGAACGCGCGAATCGCCTCGGCCACCTGCGGCGCGATCTCCACGGCGGTCTGCCGGTGCCTGCGCCAGGCATCCTCGGTGTCGCAGTCGTCGGCGCGAAAGCCGGTGCCGGTGAAGCCGCGCCCGCGCGGCTTGCCCTCCTGCGTGAGGAAATAGCCGCGCAGCCGATCGACGAACGCGCGGAACGCCGCCTGACGCCCGCGATCGGCGAACGCGTCCTCGCCGACAGGCTTCGAGCACGCCTCGGCGATGTCCGCGGCGAGCATGGCGAACGCCGGCACGTGCACCGGCCCGTCGGCGAGAAAGGCCCGCACGCCGCCGCGGATGCTCCCGAAGGCCTGGCACAGCCGCTCGGACGCGCGGGCGCAGGCCACCGCCGCGGTCAGATCGCGCGGACCGCGCTCCAGAAACCGCCGGAGCGCCCGGGGCGCGACCAGCCGGCGGTCGAGCAGCGCGCCGATGCCGCTCCGCAGCCGCCGCTCGCCGAGCTGCGCGAACACGAGCGCCACGTCCTCGTCGTCGCGCGCCACGGCACGGCAGACGCGGAACGCGCGGTCGAGCGACTCGCCGATGAGCCGTGGCACCTCCGTCTCCGCTGCCAGGTCGAACGCCGGATCGACGTCGGCCTCGACCGGGAATTCCCGGAGGAGCGACAGGCAGAAGGCGTCGATGGTCGAGATCGCGATGTCGCCGAGGCGGCCGCGCAGCTCCTTCCAGCGCGCGGCGTCCGGCGCCGACAGCCGCGACGCCTCGCGGAGCCGCTCGATGATGCGCTGCCGCATCTCGGCCGCCGCCTTGCGCGTGAACGTAATCGCCAGGATGTGCTCGGGATCGACGCCGGCGCGCAGCAGGTTGACGTAGCGCTCGACCAGCACGCGCGTCTTGCCGGTCCCGGCCGACGCCTCGAGCACGATGTTGCGCGCCGGATCGACGGCCGCACTCCGTGCCGCCTGATCGTGCAGCGGCGGCTCTTCTGCCGCGGGCCCGTGCACGGACGGCGGCTCGTCGTCGAACGGCAGCGTCGGCTCAAACGTCTCCGACATAGTCCTTCCGGCACACCGCCGCGTACGAACACGTCTCGCAGCGATACACGTCGTCTGGCGTCGGCGGAAATTCGCCGCGGCCGATGGCGTCGATCGCGTCGGCCGCGCGCTGGCCCGCCGACGCGAGCATCTCGGCCTTCGCCTCCTCGTTCTGGAAGAGCGGCACGATGCGGCGTGGACCCTTGAACGCGAGGTAGACCGCCTCGCCGAGGCGCCAGTGCCGGCCGTGGCGGCCGTCGAGGCGCTGCTCCGCGCACAGGCTGTACACGGGCAGCTGAAGCGCGCGCCGGCGATCGGGCGGCCACCCGAGCTTGTAGTCGATCAGACGGAACGTGCCGTCTTCGAGCAGGTCGAGCCGGTCGGCCTTGCCCCTGAGCTGAACGACGCGCGGCCCGGCGCTCGTCGGCAGGGTGAAGGCGCCGCTCAGCTTGTGCTCGAGCAATCGTTCGACCACGGGCGTCGGCCGCTCGGCTTCCATGCGGAGCACGGCTTCGCCGAGGCCCGCAGCGGCGGGCGACCCGAGCAGCCGCGTCCGCTCGAGCGCGGCTTCGGCGCCGGGCAGGCGCGCCGCGGCGGCGTCCGCCACGTCTGCGAACAGCGCGCGTGCGTCCTCGAGGTTGTCCGGCGTGATCGCGCCGCGGCCGGCCGCCTGCCACGAGCGGAAGAAGGCCTCGAATACGCCGTGGACGAATTCGCCCTGCGCGCGGGGATCCATCACTTCGTCGTCGTCCGGGTCTTCCTCGAGCCGCAGGACGTACTGAGCGAAGAACCGGAACGGACAGCCGAGATACGTCTCGATGGCGCTGACCGACCAGGGCCGCGCCTCGACGGCGCCGACCTGGCCGTGAAAGGGCGGCGCGCCGGCCGGCGTCCGCGCCATCCGGAGCGCGGCCCAGCGGCGCGCCTCGCCGTCGAGCAGGCTGGTGTCGACCGGATCGGTCGACAGCGTTTCGTCCGGAAAGATGCGCGCGAGCCCAATGGCCGGCGCGGGCGCGGACGACAGGCGGGCGCGCGGAATCTCATCGAGGAGGATGGACGGCTCGACGAGCGCTTCGTCCTCGAGGGTGAAGGTGGAGAGGGCGAGACGCAGCCGTGGCGAGCTCACGAGATCGAGGAAGCGTCCCTCGTCTGCGGCCCGGCGATCCTTTTCGGACGGCCAGCCCAGCGCGGTCATCAGGCTCGAGCCGTAGAAGATGTTGCGGCGCGTGCGCGCCGGCCAGTCGCCTTCGACGAGGCCGACAATCGTCATGTCGTCGAACTCCCCGTAGCGTGCCGCCTGATCGTCCAGGAGCTGAACGGCAGGAGCCGCGGGCGCCGCCGCATCGCGATCAGCCAGCATCGTCTCGGTCTCGATCCAGCGCCTGCAGGCGGCCGCGACATCGGCGATCGTCCAGTCCGGGTCGCCGTGATCGGCCGCGGCGGCGGAGAGCGCGCTCAGCCCGGCCATCAGACGCGCCCGGGCGCGGCGGTCGCGTGCGGCGAGCGGATCCGCGTCGGGCATCTCGCTCAGCCGCGACGCGAACACATCGATCAGCCGGCGGAGGTGCGCCGAGGCGCGGTCCGTCCCGGCCAGCGGCGCGAGCGCGCGGGCCACATGAACGGCCGCCTGCGCCGCCATCCGCGCCGCAGGCGTCAGCGTGCCGCCGAGGAGCTCTTCGAACCGAGGCAGGCCGCCCAGATACCGCGCCTCGCTCAGCTCGCGATCGAGCGACGCGATTTCGTCGAGGCCGATCGGCCGTTCCACGCCCCGATCGTCTTCCGTGCGGAAGCCGAAGAGCGGACAGCGCAGCAGCGCGACCGTGTCGGCGCGGGTGAAATCGTTCGCGGCAAACTCGAGGAGCAGGTCGAGGGCGACGGAAGCAGGCTCGCTCGCGAGCGGCAGCGCATCGCTCGTTTCGTACGGAATCGCGGCGGCGCCAAGCGTGTCGGCCGCGAGATAGAGATACGGCAGCGGCCGCCGGTACACGATGGCGATGCGGTCGAACGGCGTGCCGGTCTCGCCCTGCCGGATCCGGCGGGCCGCGGCGATGAGCTCCTCCTCGCGGTCGCGCACGGTGAGCCAGGGCGCGTCCGGCGTGCCCGCCAGGAGCAGCGGCCGGGCAGATACCGGCGCGGCACCCAGCGTCCCGGCGGCAGCCTCTTCGATCCCGGGCAGCCAGCCGTGCAGGCGCTCGTGGAATCCCGAGGCGAGCGTGCTGTCGGTCGCCACCACGTCGAGCTGCCGCAGCCCCGGCAGCCGGGCCAGCAGATCGAAGTCGGCGACGAACAGCCCGTCGGGATCGGCGATCCAGTCGGGCACGGTGACGATCACGTGCCGGAGCGGCCGCGCCGCCGGCTCCCCGATGAGCCGCTCGCGCAGGCGATGCTCGTCGTCCTGGTCCGCCGACGCAATCCGCCGCTCGTACTCCCGGAACGTGGCGGCGAGAAACCTCGTCTGGCGCAGCATCCTCGCGGCGCCGGGATCGATCTCGAGCTGCGGGCGCAGGCGCTCCTCGATGAGCTCTTCGAACCGCTGCACCTGCTGCGCCTGACGCCGCAGCAGATCGTAGAAGCGCAGGATCTCGGCGACGAGCCCCGGCCGCACGTGCGCCGGCGCCCCGCCCTCCTCGTCGTCGGCGTCGCCGCGAAGGCGGGCGGCGGCTTCGCGCGCGGCCGCCTGCGCGATGACGTCGCGCTCGATCGGCTCGAGCCGGCGAGGCGGCGTGCGCAGCCGCGCTCTGAGGATTTCGTAGAGGTCGTCGCGCGTCGCGACGGCGGGCGCATGGAGCTGCCACGCCGTGAACGTGCGCACGAGCTGATGGCCGGCGCCGCGAGTGGGAACGACGACGAGCGGCGGCTCGAACGCGTCGCCGTCTCTTGCCGCTTCGGTACGGGAAGCGAGCACCGCGATGACGCGTCGGAACGTCTGCAGATCGGGCGCGCGCACCAGGCGCGTCCGGCGAGGGGTAATCACGGGATACGCGGCGGGTTCAGCAGCTGCACGATTTCCTTCCGCACGGTACCGCCGAGCATGAGCGCGCCGGCCGCGGCGGACGAGGCGTCCCAGGCCCGGCTCATGTCTTCCGCGAGCACCGCCTCGCGGCGGATTCGGGCGGCGTTGTCGGCGAGCTGGGCCGCGCTCACGAGCTGCGCGTGCGCGGTGCTCAGCTCGGCCGGCGGCACCACGGTGGACGCCGTGGTGACGATCGCGTTGACCGTCCGGTGGATCAGGTCCAGATCCGCGGCCGTCGATCCCGACAGCGACTTGATGCTCTCGAGCGCCGGCCGCAGTGCCGCCAGCTGGCGGAGCGCCGGCGACACGGACGCGTAGTACATGCGGTACGCCGGCAGGCGGAGGTTCCAGTGATCGCGAGCGAGGCGGAGCCGCTGCGCCGCGTCGAGCTCCGATCGCACGGCCGCAACAAGGGCGCTCACCGATTGCGGCCGCCGCTTCCCGAGCGTTTCGTCGGCGGCGCGCACCTGCGGGAGCAGCCGCTCCACGCCACGCACGTCGCCGCGGCGCGCCCGGTACTGCGCGCGCGTCATGATGCTCTGCGTGAGCGCCTTGTACTGATTGTCGGTGCGCCGCTCCGCCGCGAGCCGGGCCAGCGTCTCGCTCCGCGTCGTGCTGAGCCATTCGGCCGGCAACGACGCGGACGAGGCATGGAGGCCGGCGAGCGCCTCCTTCAAGAGCGCCGTCCTTTCGGCCGCCGACTCGGTGAGCTGAGCGGCGAGCAGCGTCTCCTCGATCGCGTCCTTCGGCGTCGGATCCGGCAGCAGCGGCTCGGCCGGCCGCGCCGGGTCGGCGAGCGTCGTCAGCGCGAGATCGAAGCGGCCCACTTTCGACGTCGCGCGCAGATCCGCGATCGCCTCGTCGAGCATGCCGAGCATCTGCCGGATCTCGGTGGCGCGGTAGTTGAAATGGTTTGCGGGCCACTCGGCCAGCGCGAGGCGCGCGCGCTCGACGATGGAGAGGCGCGCCTTCGGGTCGGTGGTGATGGCCACCTGGTTCAGCGTCTGCGAGACGCTGTTCGACAGCGCCGCGTAGTCCTTCTCGGCCTGCGTCTGCACGTAATGGGTCTCGCGCACGGCTGCGGCGTACCGGTCGGTGCGATCCCAGTCCACGCGGTCGGCCGCGAGATCCATGAGGTGCAGCGGCGGGTTGGCGATCGCCGCCGTCGGCATCGAGAAGACGACGCGATCGCCCACGCGCGCGAATTCGCCGTAGCTGACGAGCGAGGTCCCGTCCTTCAGGAAGACGCGGAAGAGCGGCGCGGCGTCTCCGGCGGCCGACGCACGCGTCCCCGCCAGCAGGCACAGGATCAGGAACGCGCCCGCTAACGCTCTGAAGAACATGAAGTTCCAAGCCTAGTGGGAGGATGGGATCGCGTCAAGGCGAACCGTGCGGCGTGCCGGGCCGCGGCGCGGGCGGGGGGTGTGCAAAACCTGTGGACAGCCGGTGCAAACGCTGTGCACGGACTGCGCGTAAAAATTTATTTTCGCCGGAGAGAGCGCTGTGCGCGGACCTTCGACGGCCGCTTCGCTTGATCGCGCCGGCGCGCTGCGTACAATCGCACCTTCCCTGCTCACGACTTTTTCGGCGATCAAAACGTGGCCGACCTCCTCCATCGTTTCGAAGAGCGCATTGCCGGACACGAGTACCTCATCGAGGTCTCGTCGGTCTCGGCCAACCGGTGGCGCGCCTGCATCGTCCGCGTGCCGGGCACGACGGCGCTGATGCCCTTCTACGGCGCGACGCCGGCGGAGGCCGCGCGTCACCTCAGCGATTGGCTGGCGTGCGCACACGGGACGGGAACGACCGGGAAGTTGTAGGATCGGCGGATGCGCATCCCGTCTGTTGTGGCGGCGCTCGCCATCGTGGCCGGCGCCGGTTCGAATTCCTCCGTCCTGACCCAGGCGCGGCCGCCGGCATCGTCCACTTCGCAGGGCGGGCGCGGCGGCCAGGCGGCGCCCTTCCAGCAGCGGACGCCCGACTTCGCCCGCATGCTCGAGCAGCAGTCGGAGACGGACAAGACGTGGAAGGCGGCCAGCGAAGGCCACATGCGGATGGAGAAGATCACCTACCGCAGCAAGACGGGCGATCTCGACATCCCGGCGTTCGTGTTCCAGCCGCTGCAGACCCGGGGGCCGAAGAGCCACCCGGCGCTCGTGTGGGTCCATGAGAACATCCGCGGGCATCTCTACGAGCACTACGTGCCGTACATCCGCGAAGCGACGGCGAAAGGTTACGTGGTGATCGCGCCCGAGTATCGCGGCAGCATCGGGTACGGCAAGGACTTCTACGACGCAATCGACTACGGCGGCCGCGAGGTGGACGACGTCGTGACGGCGACCGACGTGCTGACCTCGAAGTACGCGGCCGTCGATCCGTCGCGCATCGGGATCATCGGATGGAGCCACGGCGGGATGATTACGCTGCTCTCCGTCCTGAGAAATCCGGCGATGTTCAAGGCCGCGGTCGCGATGGTGCCGGTGACGAACCTCTTCCAGCGGCTCGCCTGGAAGGGCGTCGAACGGCAGCATCAGGCGATCGATCCGGCGAATCGATACGGCGGCCTGCCGGCCGAGCAGCACGAGGTCTACAAGGAGCGATCGCCGCTCTACAATGTCGACAAACTGCAGATTCCCCTCTACGTGGGCGTCACGCGCAACGACGAAGACGTGAACATCGAGGAGGACATGCAGCTCGTCGACGCGCTGCGGTCGCGCAAGCCGTTCCTGGCGACGACGATGGTGTACGACAACCCGCCAGGCGGGCACACCTTCGATCGACGCGTCGATCCCAAGACGTTCGAGCCGGAGAACACACGCGAGCAGCGCGATTCGTGGAACCGGGTCTGGACGTTCCTCGACTGGAACCTCGATCCGTTCCACGGCGCCGCGGCCACCACGCAGCAGAAATAGGGCCAGGAGCCTAGGTCTCCCGGCGGCGGCGCCGTTCCCTCTCGCGGACGATCTTCCACTCGTCCGTGTGATCGTCCAGATCCAGCGGCTCCTGCGCCGGCCTCGAGCC
>Ga0310810_10011137_pt1 | contig 10506 bp, 8 predicted proteins | sample NCmetagenome_FD_207641 | JGI IMG/M metagenome (GOLD analysis project Ga0310810, IMG submission 207641) | Soil microbial communities from experimental microcosm in Duke University, North Carolina, United States - NC | ecosystem: Engineered > Artificial ecosystem > Soil microcosm > Unclassified ... | reverse complement strand
GCCGAAGGAGAGGATTGGCCGCTCGAACGCCAGCGCGTCGTCCTCCTGCACGAGCTCGCGCACGTGAAGCGCCGAGACAGCGTGACGCAGATGCTCGCGCACCTGACGTGCGCGGTCTATTGGTTCAATCCGTTGGTGTGGCTCGCCGCGAAGCGGCTGCGCGCCGAGCGCGAGCGCGCCTGCGACGACCTCGTCCTCGGCGCCGGCACACGCGGTTCCGACTACGCCGATCACCTGCTCGACATCGCGCGCTCGCTGCGCAGCGATGGCTGGCCCACATGGTCCGCCGTGACGATGGCGCACCGCTCACAACTCGAGGGAAGACTTATGGCGATTCTCGATCCGGCTCTGCCTCGTCGTTCTCCCACTCGCCGCGCGATGGTTGCGTGTGCCACAGTCGCCATGGTGACCATCGTGTCGCTCGCCGGAGTGCGAGCCGTCGCGAAAGCGGCCGACGCGGAAGAGCAAGGAAGGCCGTCGGCACCCGCGACGCCGACACCAACGCCAACGCCAGCGCCGACACCCACGCCCGCTCCGACGCCCACGCCCGCACCGGTATCACGTGCGCCGCGCGTCGTGTTGGTGCCGCCCGCACCGATGCCGCCGTTAGCGGCGCAGCTCGCGCGGCCGGTTCCTGCGCCAGTCGTCCCGGTGCCGCCGGAACCGAATGTCTTCCTCGATATCGATATCGCCGATGCGGTGCACGACGCCGTGAACTATGCGTTTGCGCCACAACCGCCGCAACCGCCGCAGCCAGCACAGGCAGCACAGGCAGCGCGGCCAGTGGAGCAGGCCCGCACCGTTGATCCGAAGATCGCCGCGGCGCTGACCACCGCACTCAAGGACGAGGACAACGACGTGCGGCAGCAGGCGCTGCATACGCTCATCCGGATGGGCGCGGCACTTCCGCCGGACGTCATCAGCACGATGCTCAAGGACAAGTCGGCAGAGGTGAGGCAGCAGGCGGTGTTCGCACTCGGCCGGCAGCGGGATCCCAAGAACGTGAACCTGCTGACCGAGGCGATGAAAGACTCGGACGCCGAAGTACGGCAGCAGGCGGTGTTCGCGCTCGGCCAGATGCGCGATGCACGCGCGGTTGATCCGCTGATTGCAGCGCTCAAGGACGCTGATCCCGAAGTGCGAGAGCGAGCGGCACATAGTCTCGGCATGATTCGCGATCCGCGCGCGGTGGATCCGCTCATCGCCGCACTGAAAGATCCCAACGCCGACGTGCGCCAGCAGGCCGTCTTCGCGCTCGGCCAAATCCGCTAACAATCGAGCCGCATCCTCCGTAGGGCCGGTCCTTTTGGACCGGCCGGATGCGCCTCGCTCCGTGGTGCTGATTTCTTAGCATGGGAGCCCGGTCATGCCTTTCTGCGTGGACTTCTTCAAAGCGACCGTTGACGCGCTGATCGCGCTCATCAGCGCAGCCACGACTCTTATCGCTTCAATGGTGCACCCCGTTCCCGGACAACCGCAGTCGGTGTCCTCGTCGCCCGCCATCGCGTTGATCTCGTACCTGCCAGGACAGGATGCCGCGGATCTCGCGGCGCGTCTGCGCGACGCCGACCCGCGCACGAGGACGATCGCCGCGTGCGATCTGCAGCGCATGGGATCGGCGTCACGCGCGGCGATGGCGGCGCTGGTCGAACGACTCTCCGATGCTTCGCCCGTCGATCCGAAGGTGTGCGGCGAGGATCGCCATTACTGGTGGAACAACATCGAGCAGCAGACCACGCCTGGCGAAGAAGCGGCAGCGGCGCTCGTCGCGATCGGCACCGAGTCGCTGCCGTCGCTCATTGCCGCATCGCGGGCGCCGCAGTGGGTGGCGCGTCGCAATGCCGTGTGGGCACTCGGAGCATTGCACGACGCGCGCAGTGCCGCGCCGGCGCTCGCAGCGCTCGCCGATCGCGAGCCACCCGTACGGCGTGTGGCGGCATGGGCACTGGGTGCGCTCGATTCTGAAATGGCGTTGACCGCACTGATGGACGCGCTGAGCGACAGCGATGCCGGCGTGCGGTCCCAAGTCGCATGGGCGCTTGGGACGATTGGTGATCGCCGTGCGGTGGACGGTCTGATCAAAGCGCTGAAGGATCAGGAAGAGACCGTGCGCTCGCAGGCAGCGTGGGCGCTCGGCGCGATCGGCGACTCGCGCGCAAGCGATGCGCTCGCCGCGTTACTCAAAGACACCAGTCCCAAAGTCCGTCGTCAGGCAGCGTGGGCGCTAGGAACTATGGGAGGACGACGGCGATAACAGGCTGCCCTTCGACTCGGCTGGCCTGCCATGAGCGAACCTGGCGGCGTGCGGAAGGTAGCGCCAGGTGAGTCGAATGGCGGTCAGGCAGGATTCGAATTCTCCGAAACGTATTTTTAAGTTGATGCTTCGCAAGCGGTACGCTGATCGATTCGTATCTGATGCTGCAGTCGATCGCGACGCGCATCAAGAAGGACGGCGAACGCCTGAGCAAGGCTATCTGGCAAAGCTGCCCGCCTCCTTGAACTCGTACTTCCTGCAGTTCGAGATCTTCAAAAGGTACCCAACCTGGAACCGGTGACGGTGTCAGCGGCTGTGGACGCCGAGAGGTGAACTCGGCCGCAGCCGCGAAGCGCCGCCCTCGACCCAACGGTCCGCGTCGCCTCTGCGACGAACTTGACGCGCCACTGGCGTCTCCGCGTTCACTTTGCGTCCCACTGACGTTACCCAATCACACGGTGTCGTCGAACGGATGGCGATGGAGGGAACGACATGGCGGCGAAGAGCGTTCGTCGGGCCGCGCGGCGTGTGCGCAGACCGCGTATAGAGAAGGGGCAATGGCGGCCTCGCGTGATCGTGAAATTTCGCGACCACGTGCAGCTGCCGTACGACGAGCGGGCGGCGGCGCAGGTCGAAAGGCTGGGAATCGGCAACTGGAACGCCCTTGCAAAGGAGTTCGCAGGGATCACGCTGGTGCCGCTCTTCACCGCGGCCAAGGCGGAGACGATTCGCAAGCTGGAGAGTCAAGCCCGAGAGGCGGACCCGCGGTTTGGCCACTCCACCCTCCTCGCTTTCTACGCCGTCACTATACCCGCCGACGTCGATGCGGATGCCGTGACGAAGGTGTTGTCGCGATGGCCCACTGTTGCTGTCGCTTACGTGGAGCCGCCACCCGTCGAGCCCCCGCAGGTCAACGCGACGAATGATCCGCGCAGCACCAACCAGGGCTATCTCGATGCGGCTCCCGATGGCATCGACGCCGAGTACGCGTGGACGTTCACGGGCGGGAACGGCGCCGCGCAGCGGCTGGTGGATCTCGAGTGGGGATGGACCCTGAACCACGAGGACCTGGCGGCACACAACATCACGCTGATTTCTGGGGTCAATCACTCGTACTTCTTCCACGGCAGCGGTGTGCTCGGTGAAATCGCAGCAGTCGACAACACCGTGGGATGTGTTGGGATCGTGCCGGGCCTGGGATCCGTGCGGTGCGTCGGTCAGCATCTGAGCGGTGGGGGCTACAGCACGTCCCAGCCCATACTCGATGCAATCGCCGTGATGACCTTTGGCGACGTGCTGCTCCTCGAGGCACAGACGTCGCTGTGGGGCTACGTGATGGTGCCGGTGGAAATCGAGCCAGCAGTGTTCGAGGTGATTCGTCTCGCGACGGCACTTGGCATCGTCGTGGTCCAGGCCGGTGGCAATGGCGCCGTCGACCTCGATGCCGTCGTCAATCCCAGCGGCCAGCAGATTCTCAACCGCGCGAGCGCGGACTTCCAGGATTCTGGCGCTATCGTGGTCGGCGCCGCGAGCTCCACTGCGCCGCATAGCCGCCTCTCGTTTTCCTGCTTCGGCAGCCGGATCGATTGCTACGGGTGGGGCGAGAACGTCGACACGTTGTCGTCGGACTCGACCAACACCGCCACCAATCTGTACACCAGTGGATTCAACGGCACATCAAGCGCGTCGCCGATTGTGACCGGCGCTGCGCTGGCGGTGCAGGGTCTTGCCGAGGCGAATCTCGGGCATCGGCTGGGCCCATGGCAGGTACGCGCGCTGCTCAGCGATCCCGCCACCGGAACGCCATCGCAGACGCCGGCGACGGACCGCATCGGCGTCATGCCGAATCTGCGAGCGATCATCGATGGGCAGATCCTGAATCTTGCACCCGACGTCTACCTGCGTGACTTCGTCGGTGACACTGGCGATCCGCATTCGGGAGCCATCTCAGCGAGCCCGGACGTGATCCTGCGCGAGAGTCCGGAGGCGAATCCGCAGGCGGCCTTCGGCGAAGGCAGTGGCAGCGAGAACAACACGATGCTGGGTCTCGAAGCCGAGGCGGGGCAGGACAACTTCATTTACGTGCGGGTGCGAAACCGTGGTGGCTCGGCTGCTGCCAACGTCCAGGCCACCGTGTATTGGTCGCCGCCTGCCACGCTCGTCACGCCGGACCTCTGGACGCTGGTCGGATCGACAACCATTCCGACGGTGCCCACTGGCAACCTGCTGACCGTATCCAACGCGATCGTCTGGCCGTCCGCCGCAATCCCGGCAACCGGACACTACTGCTTCGTCGCGTTGATCGGGACCGCGCAGGATCCGGCTCCCGCGGCGGCCGACTTCCTCGATTGGACCAAGTTCGAACAGTTCATCCGCGCGAACAACAACGTGACGTGGCGGAACTTCAACGTCGTGAACAACGTTCCGCCGTCGGCGACGGAGCCGCCGGGCTATCTCCCGCTGCCGTTTCTGGCAGCGGGCGCTCCGGATCAGGCGAGGCGGATGCGCCTCGAAGTCGTCAGCCACTTGCCGAAAGGGAGCGTCGTTCTGCTCGAACTCGCGCCGGAGATGGCGCGCCTTTTTGGGGCACGGCCGATGCCGCCGGTGAAGGGCGTCAGGAACCGGAGAGTGGTGCACGTTGCGGTGAATCCGTGGAGCCGGACAGCCTTTCCGGATATCGATTTCCCGGCGAGAGCGCGGCTCCCGATGCGGCTGCTCGTCCAACTGCCGAAAGAAGCACAGGATCAGGAATTCGAAATCTTCGTCCGACAGATGCACCGTGAACTGGAACTGGGTCGCGTCACGTGGCGGCTGGTGCCGCCGAAGAAGCTGAAGGCGTTGAGGCGGAAGAGGGACGAGAACTAGACGTCGGGGGCCGGCACGCCCGTTGTGGGGCGTTACCCGCGCCAATGGAACGTGCAGATGATGCAGACCGGGCTATTGGTTCTTGCCGCAGTATTCCGGGTCGACCGTGGACCAGCACCAACCAATGGCGGGCGCCGCAGTCTTTGCTGGTGCATATGCGCGAGCCCGCCATGAGCCGACCGCGATGACCGCGGCAATCGCCCAGACTGCAATTGTTGCCCCGTAGAGTGTCAGTGAGCCGAGTCTGGGCGTATCGACAGTGTTGAGGTCTGCCGAACGTTTGTCTAAAACGATGAAGGTGATCGGGATCTTGCGGTAAACCATCTCCGCGCGCTATCGGCCGATGCTCTCCCGCACTTTAGGACACACGAACCACCTAACCACGATCCCATCTCCCGCATTCGCTCTGCGATGGAGTATGCCCTTGGACTAAACCAACGGCACGCGAACACTCAAAGACGGCGAGCGGCGTATCGACCTTCACCTGAAGCCGTACTTCGAAAGAGCACAAAGTCCGAACTGGCTTCTTTGAGCGAGTCGAGTTCGAGAGCGTCCGATCGCGGCGACAGATCGATTTCGACGCCGGCGAGATTCGACTCGATCCGGTCACAACCAAGAACGAAAAAGCCCAGGAGACGGGGCCAGACAAAAACCCCGTAAGTTGTTGTTGGCGGTGAGGCAGGGATTCGAACCCTGGGTAGGACTTTAAAGGCCCTACAACGGTTTAGCAAACCGCCGCCTTCAGCCTCTCGGCCACCTCACCTCTCGACTCGGCGTCGTGCGAGGGCCTCGCTCGAGGCAAGCCCTTCGACTCGGCTGCTCGCTCAGGGCGAGCCCTGTAAGTATACGGCGAGCAATGAGTTGTGCGAAAGACATTGTCCACGATCGGTACCTCGGCCGCGCGGGCGCAGCCATCAGGACGCCACATACGGCTGCTAGTCTGTACGGAGACGGTCGTGCACATCGGATTTGTTTTACCCAATTCGTTGATCGAGCGATCGGATGTCATCCCATAGGCTGATGCGCGCACTCATCGTGTGCGCGGCACTTGCCTGCAGCAGTGCGTGCGCGATCGCGACGACCGCTCCCTCGCATCGCAGCGATCGCACGATCGCTCTTCAGGAGTCGGTGGCTGCGGCAGTGCTGCACGGCAAGCATCTGGATCTGCACATCGCCGCGCCAGCCCCTCTCGTTCACCCCGACGTGCTCGTCGTGTACGCCAGCGGCGACGGCGGCTGGTTCGGCGCAGCCGTCGATCAATGGCGGAAGATTGCGCAGAGCGGCTATGCGACGGTTGGGTTCAGTTCGCGCTCATTCTTGCGGATCGAACGTCCGCCAGGCGCGGCGCTGAACGCCGCCCGCCTCGCGAATGAGTACGAGCTCATCGTGCAGGATGCGCGACGCGCGCTCGGATGGCAGGACACCCCAAAAGTGATTCTCGCGGGCTGGTCGAGAGGCGCCGCCTTCGCCGTGCTCGCAGGCAGTGAGCCCGTCTTCCGCGACAGTCTCGTCGGTGTCATGGCGATCGGGCTCGCAGAAGGCGAGAATCTCACCGTCGACGACAGCGACGACACCGACGATGGGCGTGCTCCCGAGACGTCACGCCACTGGCTATTCGACAGCTACGCGCGCCTGATGCAGTTGCCGGCTCCCTACGCAGTCATTCAGGCGACTGGTGACAACTACTTTCCTGCGGCTGACGCGCGGCAGCGATTCGGTGCCGACACAGCGACGCGGCGCTTCTATCAGGTCGAGGCGAAGAACCACCGCTTCTCTGGTGGCTCGGCCGCCTTCGAGGCGGCGCTGATGGACGTCCTGACGTGGTTGTCATCGAGCGCGTCGAAAGCAGCGAGCGACGGTTTAGGATGAGGACATGAAAAAGCCGGGCGCGAGCGAGGCTCAATCGGCCTCGGAACTGATCTCGAAAAGAATCGCCGAACTCGGAGACTGGCGCGGAGAAACCCTCAGCAGAATGCGCGCACTCATCAGGGCCGCCGACCCGGACGTCGTCGAGGAATGGAAGTGGGCCAAGGCGACCACACCCGGCACGCCGGTGTGGTCACACGACGGCATCATCTGCACCGGCGAGTCCTATAAGAGTGTCGTGAAGCTCACATTCGCCAAGGGCGCGTCGCTGAAAGATCCGGGACGTCTCTTCAACTCGAGCCTCGACGGGAACGTACGCCGGGCGATCGACATTCACGAAGGTGAAGAGGTCAACGCGTCCGCCTTCAAGACGCTCATCCGCCAAGCCGTTGCTCTCAACAGTTCTGGCAAGTCGAAATCTTCGAAGAAAGCGAGGTCCTAAGGCGTTCCGAAGACGCCGTGGAAAACTTCGGCGCTGATCACATGATCATCGGCGCCAAACGTCAGGTTCTCTGACACGCGCCTCGTTCGACCGCCGATCTCGGCGTCGTAAATGATCGCCAGCTCCCGTGTATAGGCATCCCACAACACTCTATCGACAGTAAACCGGAGCGACCTCACCTGCTCGAGCGCCGTAATCCAGTACTGCCGCAAGGCCTGCTTACCGCAAACGGTCGCCACGCCCACAACCGCGAGCGCCGTGGGGCTCGTAAAGACGACCTGATCATGAAAGTGCGCGAGCACACGCTCAACTGCCAGCTCGTTCCAATCCGCTGCCCACTGCTCTGCAAAGGCCCGCGCCTCTTCTGCCGTCATCGCCACCACCTCTTCACTATTCTTAATCCGCTCGCGCCGGAAATATTCCAGCAAGCGTCGGTGACACGGGAGCGGCGCGCGTGTTGCAGCCGCGTCAGCCGTGGCATTCCGATTTCGAGACGATGAGCCCGTCGGTAAAGGTCTCCAGCGCGTTGTCAAGAAAGAGCTGCGGACGGCGGTGAACTGTCTGACCGATGGTGAGAACGAAGCGATTCACGAGGCGCGGAAGAGCATCAAGAAAGTGCGGGCAGTCCTGCAGCTCGTGGGCGGCAGCCTCGGCGCTAACGGCGCCCTGAAAGAGCTTCGTCGCGCCAGTCATCTGTTGACGCCGCTACGCGATGCGGACGCCATCATCGAGACAGCGCACGACCTTCGCTCTCGCAGCGAGGACGCAACGCCTGCTTCAGTGTCGGCACGATTGGACGCACACCTCGCGACACAGCAAGCCACATGTAGAAGGGCAGCTGACCGCGACCATGTCCGACCCAAGGCCGCGCGCGCCATTGATCGAGTTCGACGCGACTTGCGCGACTGGCACTGGAAGCGCACCGATTATTCCGCGCTGGTCAAAGGCCTCAAGCGAAGCTACAAGCGCGCGCGCAACGGCATGCGGACGATTCGCGGCGATAGAAACCCGGATGCCTTCCATGAATGGCGCAAGCGGGTGAAGACCCTCTGGTACGGGCTTCGGCTCCTTGAAGATCACGCACCGCGTCTTCACCGCACTATCGCGGACTTCAAGCGTCTGGAGACGTGGCTCGGTGACGATCACAACCTGTTCGTGCTGGAACAGCAGATATACACCATGAGATTCCCCACGCCGGCCGATGGTGGCCGCGCGCATCTGCACACGCGCATCGAACGGCGTCAGCACGAATTGCGGCGAAAGGGGCTGGCCATCGGCGCACGATTGTTCGCGGTCTCGCCGAAGGAATTTGTCGAACGTCGCACGCCACCGTCCCTCAGTGAATAGCGTCGAACAGACCTTTCATAATCGCCTTCAGCGGGATGTTCGTCGTGATCACCGGAATCATCGGGAGCGCGAGCGCAAGCAGGAAGGCGATGGCGGTACTCTTCCGAAATGGAAACGGCGCCATCTGCTCGATGTTTTTGAACGCCGCCGACAGATCGGCGAGCGAGCTGACATCGGGCGCGCCGAGCAATTCTGAAACGTTCTGATGGCGCGGAGTCCACTTGCGTCGGAACTGCAACGACACAAGATGCTGCATCGATCCGTACACTCGAGTGCTCAGCCTCTTCTCACGCAGCAACGCTGGCGTGAACATGGCCAGCGGAAGAAAGAACACCAGCAACAGGATGACGCCGAGCGCCGCAGCCGGCCATTTCAGGAACTCCAATGTCAGCTGACCGCTCAAGATCTGCGCCCGCCAGTTGGCTCCGGCCACCGCTGACACGGCCAGGACAATCGGCACGAAGGCACGCGGAATCTCACTGAGAAATCCGAGGCCGCCGGTCAAATCACCATTGGTCGCATCGAGCTGGAGAGGCATCCGAGAGATCTGTCGAAGCACTTCTATCCAGATCAACCACTTCCAGAGTGCGACTGCAATGAGTGCGAGGAACAACACCTGTGTGACGAGCATCGCGTAATAGCCGGCAGGCGTGATGGCCCCTGAGGCTGCGTCGACGGCCCATGCCGCAGACGCGACGCGGCCAGATTCCACCAGATAGCCCACCTGCAGGTACACCGCGCCAAGGACGATGAACTCGGGCAGCTTCCAGTCGCGGAGCCGCCGTGTTCGCTGCATGATCTCGCGGAACCGTGAGAGGTCCGTGATGCGGATGATGTTGGCATCCAGGAAGTGCTGCGCCATCTCACGGAAACGTGTCTCCATCGTCACCTGCGCGATCAGCAGCAGCGGAATCGCGATGAACGCACGCGCGTAGACGCGATAGTCCACGAGGAACGAGCGAAGGCCATCCACTCCGCTGTGAGTCGCGGTCAAGATCGCGAGGGGAAGCCAGGCGATCGCGATAGCCAGTGGCATCCGCCGCTGAAGATCCCACCTGCGCGGATGGATCAATCCGGCTTTCACCTGGACGCGGTAGAACGCTCCCCCGCGGATCAGAGAGATCGGTATCTCCTTGGCGCGTTCGTCATCGGATGGGGCGCGCAGAGGTCGGACAGCCTCGGCCACGTCCGATCGAAGGACCAATCGATGTGCCATCCGACGGAGGCCTGTGAATCGCGGTTTCTCGGGGAACTGCGCGAACCCGGTACGCGAGGCCCGAACTAGGCCGCAGGAACCGCGGCCGTTCGTGGCCGTTCGCAGCGGCGCTTACTTCTCGCCGGCGTCGGTATTGTCGGGCTCTTCGCCAGGCGGCGGAGGCGTGCGCCCGACGAGCAGTCGATCGACTCTGTTCCCGTCCATGTCCACGATCTCGAAGCGGAAGGGGCCCCGCTCGAAGATGTCTCCAATCTGCGGCACGCGACCGAGTGCGAACATCGCCAGCCCGCCCAGCGTGTGGTAATGCTGGCGATCCTCGTCGGTCAGCAGGGAGTCGTCATCGAGCGTGCGAAGCACGGTATCGATATCGATGCTGCCGTCCATCAGCCAGCTGCCATCTTCACGGCGGACGATCGCCGGCTCCTCACCGGGTTCCGACGGCAGGTCGCCGACGATCGCGGCGATGACGTCGGTCAAGCTGACGAGGCCTTCGACGTCGCCGAATTCGTCCACGAC
>Ga0310810_10011136_pt1 | contig 10507 bp, 9 predicted proteins | sample NCmetagenome_FD_207641 | JGI IMG/M metagenome (GOLD analysis project Ga0310810, IMG submission 207641) | Soil microbial communities from experimental microcosm in Duke University, North Carolina, United States - NC | ecosystem: Engineered > Artificial ecosystem > Soil microcosm > Unclassified ... | reverse complement strand
CGTTGAATGCCAATCGGGTTGGCGCCAGAGGTGACGTACTTCAGGCCTTCGCGGAAGATCGCCTCGGCCAGAACGGTAGCGGTGGTGGTGCCATCGCCGGCCGCGTCGCTGGTTTTGCTGGCGACTTCGCGCACCATTTGGGCGCCCATATTCTCATAGGGATCTTCCAGTTCGATTTCTTTGGCCACGGTGACACCGTCTTTGGTGACAGTCGGGGATCCAAATTTCTTGTCGAGGACAACGTTGCGGCCCTTGGGCCCGAGCGTGGCCGCGACGGCCTTCGCTAATTTAGAGACACCCTTGAGGAGGGTCTGACGAGCATTCTCGTCAAAGATGAGTTGTTTTGCTGCCATAGATACTACCTTTTATTGGTTAATGGTTGAAACTGGGATTACTCAACAACGGCAAGGACGTCGTCGGAGTTCAGGATCTTGTATTCCTTGCCGTCGAGCTTGATTTCGGTGCCGCCGTACTTGCTCACCAGCACGCGGTCTCCCTTTTTGACTTCGAACGGAATTTTCTTCCCGTTATCGTCAGTTTTACCGGTGCCGAGCGCCACGACGACGCTCTCCATCGGTTTTTCCTTGGCGGTGTCGGGGATGATGATTCCGCCCTTTTTAACTTCCTTCTCTTCGACCGGTTCAACGAGAATCCGATCGCCGAGGGGTTTTACGTTCAGTGCCATAGTTTAGTTCTTTCTTTGTTTGTTCTTGATTTGCGTTGAATCAAAATCCCGCCGCACTCGCGGAGGGAAATTCTTTAGCCTGTCAATGGTGGTCACGAGCTAACGCAACCGCCATCGACGAGATGAAATTATTATGTCGCAGTGATATCGAGATGCATTGCCGTTCTAACGTTCCAACGCTTTAACGTCGTAACGCTCAAACGTTATTTCTTCTCGTCTACCACTTCGGCATCGATGATCGGACCTTCGTCCTTCTTGGCGCCGGCGTTTCCAGCTTCGCTGCTGCCGGTTCCGGTGCTGCCGCCGGTGGGGCCGGCGCCGTGTTCGGTCCGCGCCTTTTCGCTGGCGGCTTTATAGAGTTCAGCCGAGACGCTCTGCCAGGCTTCGTTAAGCTTCTCACTGGCCGAACGGATTGCGGCAGCGTCCTGTCCTTTGAGGGCTTCTTTGACCTCTTTGATCGCGTCTTCGATCTTGCTCTTGTCGGACCCGGAAATCTTTTCCGCATTATCTTTGAGCATTTTCTCCGAGCGATAAACGGCATTGTCGGCTTCGTTACGGATCTCGATCTGCTCACGCTGTTTACGATCGTCTTCGGCGTGCGCTTCGGCATCCTTGCGCATCTTTTCGATCTCGTCCTTGTTCAGGCCGCTGCTGGCCGTGATGGTGATCTTCTGCTCTTTGCCGGTGCCGAGGTCTTTGGCGCTGACGTGGAGAATTCCGTTGGCGTCGATATCAAAGGTGACCTCAATTTGCGGCATGCCGCGCGGTGCCGGCGGTATGTCCGTGAGGTGGAACTTGCCAATGGTCTTATTATCACGAGACAGTTGGCGTTCGCCCTGCAACACATGGATTTCGACGCCAGGTTGATTATCGGACGCGGTCGAAAAGATTTCCGACTTGCGCGTCGGAATTGTGGTGTTGCGCTCGATCAATTTGGTGAAGACGCCGCCCAGCGTCTCGATGCCGAGCGACAGTGGCGTGACATCAAGCAACAAGACGTCTTTAACTTCGCCCTTCAGGACGCCCGCCTGAATGCCGGCGCCTACGGCGACGACTTCGTCTGGGTTAACGCCCTGGTGCGGAGTCTTATTGACTAGCGAGCGGGCCGTATCGACGACTTTGGGCATGCGAGTCATGCCGCCGACGAGCACCAACTCGTCGATCTTCTCAGTGCTCATGCCGGCGTCGCGCAAGCAGTTTTTCACTGGCGTGATGGTGCGCTCGAAGAGGTCATCGCAGAGCTGTTCCATCTTGGCGCGGGTCAGCTTCATGCTGATGTGCTTGGGCCCGCTGGCGTCGGCAGTGATGAAGGGGAGGTTGATTTCGTAAACCTGCGAACTGGAGAGGGCAATCTTGGCCTTCTCAGCTTCTTCTTTGATTCGCTGCAGGGCATCGGGTTGTTTGCGCAGGTCCATGCCATGTTCTTTTCTGAACTCGTCGAGGATCCAATCCATGATGCGCCCGTCCCAATCGTCACCGCCGAGGTGAGTATCGCCGTTGGTGGCTTTCACCTCGAACACACCGTCGCCAATCTCCAGCACCGAGATATCGAAGGTCCCACCACCCAGGTCGTAAACTGCAATTTCTTCGTCTTTCTTTTTGTCCAGGCCATAGGCGAGCGAGGCGGCGGTCGGTTCATTGATGATGCGCAGGACTTCCAAGCCGGCAATTCGGCCCGCATCTTTGGTGGCCTGCCGTTGGGAATCGTTGAAATAGGCAGGCACAGTGATGACGGCCTGCGAGATTTTCTCACCCAGGCGCATCTCGGCGTCGGCCTTCAGTTTACCAAGGATCATCGCCGAGATTTCCGGCGGGCTGAACTGTTTGGCTTTGCCTTCGACCTCGACTTCGACACAAGCGTCGCCATTGGGGCCAGCGACGACCCTGTAGGGAACGCGCTTGCGCTCCTCTTCCACCTCGCTGAATTTGCGGCCCATAAACCGCTTGATCGAGTAGATGGTATTTCTCGAATTGGTGACTGCCTGGCGTTTCGCCGCATCACCGACGAGGCGCTCGCCGCTTTTTGTGAAAGCTACGACTGAAGGCGTAACGCGACGTCCTTCGGAGTTTTCTAACACGACGGGCTCTCCACCTTCCATTACTGCCATACATGAGTTGGTCGTGCCTAAATCGATTCCAATTACTTTTGCCATAAATTTCTCCTGCTTTGTACGCAGATCGCAACATTACGGAGCAGTGGTAATGCCACACCGGGTGCTTTATTTATAATATGCTTATGTACAATAAGTTACAATTTAATAGCTGCCTAGATGTGGCGTTGGATTACTGTGACAAGTGTGACATATTGTCCCTACTCTTGGGCCAGTTTGACACACAGTCGGGGTCACATCTGCTGCAGCGCAGGCTTTTAGCCTGCTGTATGGCAGGTTTTCAACTGCGCAGTCGTTGCTGGGTTTCTCCAATTCCCGAGATGCCGACTGAAAGTCGGCGGCACAGCAGGCTAAAAGCCTGCGCTACCCAAAACTAGTTGCTGTAAAGCCGAAAGCCGGAGTAGCATTTTTGCTGTTAAGTAATGCCGCGCCCTTCGATGTGTTTCGCCAAAGACCTCTGCTCCCGCAGTCTTCAAAGCATTTTCCTAATGCGTGTTGTGTTGGTGCTCTGGATTTGTGGCCTGGTTTTTGGAGGAGCGGTTTGTCCCGGAATAGATACCCAAACGAGCGGCAGTTCGCCGTCGATTTGGTATACCAATTATCGTATTACGTCGGTTCCCTGGTCGATTCATGTCGTGCAAATGCAGCGGAACAATCCAGTCTATCAAATCCAGTCGGTGCATGCTAAAGGCAGTGCGATTGGTCTGGAGACATTAAGCGAACAGTTGGCCCGGATCGATTCTGCCCGCGGCGTGTCCGTCGCCGGAGTTAATGGGGATTTTTATCAGCGAGACAAAGCATTCGCCGGCGCGCCGCGCGGGCTTCAAATCGTGAACGGGGAACTTATCAGTGCACCTTGCGGAGGAGCGAGTTTTTGGACGGATGCGCTTGGACAGTATCATATGACGAATGTCGCGTCACGGTTTCAGATAACCTGGCCAGGCGGGACGACGACGGAATTTGGCTTGAACGGTGAGCGGCAAGCTGATCGCCTTGAGCTGTACTCGCCGGCGATTGGAGTTTCGACGCACATGGCCGGCGGGCGCGAACTGGTTCTGGCGCGGACGGATGGCAGCCGCTGGTTACCTTTGCGGATTGGCCAGACTTACGTGGCGCGAGTAGAGCAGATTCACGAGGGCGGAAACACGCCGGTTCCGGCAGAAGGGATGGTGTTATCGCTAGGTCCGAAACTCCTGGCAAAGTTGCCCACCGTACAAACCGGGTCGGTTTTGCGGATCTCTACCGAATCGACGCCGGCGCTGCGCGGGGTCCGCATGGCGATCAGCGGAGGTCCGATCCTCATTGTAGGAGGGAACCGTCAGAAGACCCGCTCGATGAGCTCAGAAGCTTACGAATTCAGTTCGATGCTGGAGCGTCATCCACGAAGTGCAATCGGCTGGAATGAACACTCTTTTTTTCTGGTGGAGGTTGATGGTCGGCAGAAGGGCCTGTCAGTGGGCATGACTTTAGATGAATTATCCAAGTTCCTGATCGACTTAGGCTGCGAGGAGGCATTGAACCTGGACGGGGGGGGGTCGGCGACTTTGTGGTATGAGGGCCAGGTTCAAAATAATCCGTGTGATCGCGCGGAGCGGGAGATTGCAAATGCGATTGTGGTTTTAAAGAGGGCAGCGAGCGGAACAGGAGATGCTGAAGATCGGCACTGATGCGCTATTGGCATAGAATTTTCTTAGGAATTTTGTCAGTGGTGTCGCTTTCGCTGGCTGCCAGTGGCTGGTCCAGTGGCACCAACGTCGAACCTAACAAGTTCGAGCGTTGGTTCTCTTATACAAACGTCGTTATCGACGACATCCCGTGGTCGATTCACATTGTAAAGCTGGACCGTAGCAGCCGCGGCTTCGAGTTCGTCACGACACTAGGGCGCGGGACTAACTTTGGGATGGGGACAGTTTCCGAGCAATTGAAGGCGTTGCCTCGTGAATTGGGTCAACCTTTGGCAGCCATCAACGGAGATTTCTACGACAAGAGCGAGAAGTACGAAGGGCGGCCACGTGACCTCCAGATTTATAAAGGCGAGGTGGTCAGCAGTCCGGCGGGCCACACCTGTTTTTGGGTTGCGCCGGGGGGCAGCCCGCAAATGACTAACGTGTACTCGCGCTTCCGGGTGATCTGGCCGGACGGGAAAAGCACTCCGATCAGTTTGAATCAGGCGCGCGCCGATGATGCCGCCGTTTTATACACGTGGGCAATCGGCAATTCGACTCGAACGATCGGTGGGGCCGAGTTGATCCTGGAGAGCACGAATCGCACTGGATTCCACCCGCTGCGGATTGGGAATACGATTGCCACTAGGGTTCGCGAAATTCGTGCTAATGGCGATTGTCACGTCGAGGCGGGGACGATGGTGCTGTCGGTCGGGCCTGGCCTGACCTCGACGGTTCCGGTGACGAAACCGGGCGCGATCTTGCACATCGTGACTGAAACCGTTCCGGACCTAACGGGCGTGTCGGTCGCTATCGGTGGTGGTCCGGCGCTGGTTCACGGAGGCAAGCCGATGCACTGGAGCGGTTTTCTGCATATGCGCCACCCGCGCAGTGCAGTGGGATGGAACAAGGATTATATCTACCTCGTTGAGGTGGATGGACGTCAGAGCAATATCTCGCTGGGCATGACGTTTCCGGAACTGGCCGATTATTTGATTAAGCTCGGGTGTTCAGAAGCGGCGAATCTCGACGGCGGTGGGTCGGCGACCTTGTGGGCGCTGGGAAGCGTGCGCAACAGCCCAAGTGAAGGGGATGAACGACCCAGCGCTAATGCGTTGGTAGTGATTCGCCGAAAGTCTAACTGAAGGCGCGCGGTTTATGACACCATTTCTGAGCCTTGCAGGAGACGCAATAAGGAGACTCCGATCAATTCGATTTGCGGGCTCCATGGAACTGGTGGGAGTCTCCTTGCGTCGTCTCCTGCAGTTAATGGCATTTGCAATCTGCTGCAATCTGCAGGCTGCTCCAGAACACGAGGCACGAAAATATCTCGAGGCTCTCCCTGGCGCTGACCTTTTCCGCGAGGACGCGGTCGCGAAACTCCAGATCGAAATTAGTGTTCCCGGTCTGGAGGTGCTGCAGAAGGAGCCGCGGCAATTTGTTTCCGCCACGATCCGCGAAAATCAGGTGGTTTATACGAACGTCGCCATCCATTTGAAAGGCGCCATCGGCAGCTTCCGTCCGGTGGATGATAAGCCATCTTTGACCGTCGATTTCGAGCACTTCAGCCCCGGTCGGAAGTTCCACGGGCTGCGGCGAGTGCATTTGAACAACTCGGTTGAGGATCCTACTTATTGTAACGAACGCCTCGGAAGCGAACTTTTCGGCGCGGCCGGTATTCCGGCTCCGCGGGTCGCCGGCGCCCTCGTGACGTTGAATGGCCGGCGCCTGGGTTTGTACGTGCTCAAGGAGGGTTTCACCGAGGATTTTCTGTCGTGTCACTTTTCCCATCCCGGCGGGAATCTTTATGAACCGGAGGAGGGCCATGATGTCAACCAGCACTTGAAGCGGAATTCGGTGCGCGCACAGGCGAGAGATCGACAGGCGCTTCGGGCTCTGGCTATGGCGGCTTTAGATCCGAATATCTCAAACCGTTGGGCGGCTTTAAACAAGAGCCTGGCTACCAAGGAATTCATCTCGTTTATGGCGATGGAAATCATGATCGGGCATCGCGATGGTTATTGCCTGGCCCGAAATAACTTCCGGGTTTATGAAGAGCTCGATTCCCAGAAGATCATGTTCCTTCCGGATGGCATGGACCAACTCTTTGGCAATCCGTCGGCACCATGGCAGCCGCGGATGGCAGGGCTGGTCGCCAAAGCGGTAATCGAAATTCCGGAAGGGAAACTTGGATACCGTGAGTGTTTCACCACTCTGCTCACGAATCTGCTACGCCCCGATTTCCTCGCCACACGCGTCGATCGCGTGGTGGCCTCTTTACGGCCGTTCGCGACGGTGGCCGAATTTGACAGCATCCAGAATGAGGCCATCGCGCTCAAGCGACGCATCGCAGAACGGCGCCGCGATTTGGATCTAAATGTGTGCCAACCTGAGCTCAAACTCCTTTCTTTGGAGAACGGCGACGCACTTTTAGAGAACTGGGTCAAAGCCGAGGAACCGCACGACGGCACGATGGAAATGGGCCAAAGCCCTGATGGAATTTCGGAGCTGCATATAATGACGCGAAGTGAGGCCTCAACCTCCTGGCGGACAAGGGCCGTGCTCAATCGCGGACATTATCGGTTCGAAGGAAGAGCCCGCGTCAGCGGGGTCAAACCTTTGGCGTCCGGGAAACACCAGGGTGCCGCGTTAAGAATTGGCGGCAGTACGCGGCGATCGGATGATTTAGTGGGTGATTCATCCTGGCGCGTGTTGGGAACGGACTTTCAGGTTGAAACGGATGCAACCGAAGTGGAATTCATTTGTGAGTTGCGGGCGGTAGGGGGAGAGGTCTGGTTTGACAAGGCTACCTTGAAAGTGGTTTCGATGCCTCAATGATGGTATGGCTTCTGCTGTTTTGGAGGCGCCAATTGGGTCAGATTGAGCTGATTGTAGCGAGATTGGGGTTATTGTGGGCGCGACCGAATTTGCTCTGTGGAAGACAAAAGAAGTACACAGTCATTCGCTGGTTCGCCGCTTAGCCCCTTGACTTTCATTTGGTTATATCGAGAATGTATGATGAAGCTTCGTCCAGGCTGGACAGCAGCGGGCAAAACTGTGACAGGCCCCTTATGAAAAACCACCCAAAACCGCGAGCATTCACGTTGATTGAATTGTTGGTTGTGATTGCCATCATCGCAATCCTGGCGAGTATGTTGTTGCCATCGCTGGCGCGGGCCAAAATGAAGGCCAAGGACATCAGCTGTGTCAATAACCAGAAGCAAATCAGCCTCGGCTTTCGGCTCTGGGCTGGCGATCAGGCGGACAAATACCCCTGGAACGTTGATTATGCCAAAGGCGGCAGCAAGGATTCGCCCGACTGGACTGACAATTTCCGAGTTTGCTCCAACGAACTGCGAACGACCGCGATTTTCGTCTGCCCGCACGATTTAACCAAGCGCGCGGCGACGAATTGGACGACCATGCGCGGGGACCTGAACGTAAGCTACTTCATAGGGCAGAGTACGACTGACGCCCGAACGCAAGATATTTTGTGCGGTGACCGCAATGTGATCGGCGGGGGCGGCGGATTGGATCCGTCCTGGAGCACATTTCTAGGAAGCTCGATTGATGCGGCGTGGGACCAAACCCTTCATATTCATTCAGGCGTCCTTGCGATGGGCGATGGGAGCGCTCGCAAGACCACGACCCCTATTCTGCGCGAACAGATTAGTCTTTTGCTCTCCACTGGAACCACTAATGTCGTCTTCTCCAAGCCCAGGGGGATTTTTTAGTCGCAGAATTGCGTTTTGCTGCACGTCGCTCGATTCACCGGCTGAAAATCGGGAACCAAGCGGTTTACAGCCGTTTCTGGGCACTACTCTACATGCTAAGTGCAGTGCTGGATTTATCCAGCAGTACACCGCGCTTGTGGAGGACAAATCCGAATCCACGCGGGTAGTATCTGCTCTCATTAACCCCGAGCTTCAGCTTTGGGTGACGGGCACTGCACCGATGCGAACCGTTTCGGCGGTTTACCAATGGTTGACTGGCCCAATACGCTTCTCGGAAACCGCTAAAGCGGTTAGAACCAGTCTATTCCGCATCTGCACCCCGCTGAAACGGGGTGTTAATGAGAGAGTCCGCATCCCCATGGGCGCGGCGGGTTGCGATAAATTCCGCGCTCCGGTATTGGTACGTTTCAGCATCAACTGGCTGGCTCAGGGTCTCCACCATGCGTGATAGCAAGGTCATTGGGTCGATTGCGAGTCTGGTTGCGCTGGGCGGGGTGGCCATGATCTATTTGACGGCGCGCGGTGGATTTGGGCCGGGGATTGACCCCAAGCCGCACAAGGCAGCGGGCCACGTCCTGGCAGAGCAGGCACTGGCATTGCTGAAACCGGGCGGCCAGATCACTCTTCTTGCGCGCGATACCAGCACCTTCAAAAACCCCGCGTCCGATATTTTGTTGCAGAGTTTTCGCGATACGGCGCAACGTGCTCATATTTCGATTCGAACACTGCAGCTTCTGCAAGTGGATCCGTTAAGGCCCGTCGAAGTACCGGCAGGCGATTTTTTTGAGCTGATCCGCAAAACACCGAAAGGGAGCGTGATTGTGTCGATGATGGGGCCACCGTTGTTGAGTGAAACGCAAAGGCTGCGACTGGGTGAAATTAATCCGGCGATTATTGGTTTTTGTTCCGGGAGTCTCAGTGACCAGGTCGATTTGCACACGTTGTTCCGTCAGGGTCTACTGCATGCCGCGGTGGTGAGCCGGCGTCACCCCGCAGCAACGTCTTCCGGTGCGGGGTCGATGCGCGGCTGTTTTGATCAATGGTTTTTGGCTGTCACACCCGCTAATGAAGCTGACCTGGCGCTCCAAGCGGGCCACGGGCCGGATGCGAAATGAAGATGCACTCTTCTCGGCTATCATCAGCCAGTCACCTGCGGCGGCGGCAAACCACTTTCGTAGCGCAGAGTTCCACTCTGCCGTACCGCAGGTTTTCAACCTGCCAGGGGCTCGATGCAAGGGCAACCCGTGGCGTCGCTTCGAGCCACCACAGTCGCCAGGCTCATGGCTTCACCTTGACCGATTTGGTGGTCATCCTGGCCCTTGTAACGACGGTTTGCGCGATCGTTTTTTCAGCGGTGACCGCCAGTCGCACGAAGTCACGGCTGGCGGTCTGCTCAGCAAATCTGCAGCAGGTAACGCGGGCGGTGTTGAGTTACTGTGGCGATAACGGGCAGGCCCTTCCGACGATTCCGCCCGGAGATAATCGCAGTCTCTGGTGGTACTACAAGGAACAGGTGAAACGCTATGCCGGTCTGACGGGGGAATCTTCCAAGGGTGATACGGTGTTTGCGTGTCCTGAGGATCGCGGCTATTCGGAACCGTTCCCGTTTCACCTCAGCGCGAAATTTGATTTCAACAGCTATGTGTACAACGGTGTTACTTTGCCGGGGATGCCCAACATCGCCGGCCTCCAATTGCCGGCGGTGAAACATCCGCAACGTACATTGCTGGTGATGGAATGGACCGCTCACGCGCCCCTATCCTGGCACAAGAGCAAGACCGGGCGGAGCAACAGCCCTTTTTATTCTGATGCTGAAAGTGTCGCCGGCTTCGTCGATGGGCACGTGAAGTTGAGCAAAATTTATTACGACGGCTACAATGCGGCGTATACTCGTGACCCGATCGATGGCTATGATTATCAATATAGTGAAGACTAAGAATCGAACCTTGCGAACATATTTGGGCGCCGCGGCCTTGCTGGTCCTGCTGACTGCGCGCGTGCCTGCGTCCACCGTATTTGGTCCCTGGGTGCCTTTTTTCAAAGGCATTGATCGCGCCCTGGGAACAAACACACCCGGCCCCGGCGCCTTTGCGGAGCTTCAGGTAGTCAATGCGATCCGGGTCGACCTGACTGACCCTGATGTGCGATTTTTCAGCACTCCCCGTTACACCAATTATGTGGCCGATGGCACGGGGATTTGCGGGTCCGAGACCGTGGTGTCTACCGCGACTAATTTCCTGAAAAAATACAATTTGCAGATGGCAATCAACGCGAACAATTTTCACGACCCCTGCACGGCCGACTCCCCCTCGT
>Ga0310810_10011135_pt1 | contig 10507 bp, 11 predicted proteins | sample NCmetagenome_FD_207641 | JGI IMG/M metagenome (GOLD analysis project Ga0310810, IMG submission 207641) | Soil microbial communities from experimental microcosm in Duke University, North Carolina, United States - NC | ecosystem: Engineered > Artificial ecosystem > Soil microcosm > Unclassified ... | reverse complement strand
GAAGCTTGGCGACGACATTTCGATCGAAGTCCACGCGCCTGGGATCCTCCGGCGCGAGGTGCACTTCGATGCTCATCGGTTCATGGACCGCCGCCAGCGCACGTTCGTCGGCACGCGAGAACGAATTCACGCGGCTCTCTGACAGATCCCAGCTCTTCGTCGATGTGGCGCCAGCGGCGATGACGATCGTCGCCGCGGCGGCGATCGCGATCGAGTCACGGGCTTGGCGTGCGATGGACGCGCCGAGCCCAGTCCACAGTGCTGCCAGACCAAGCCCGAGTGCGATCAACGTCAGCGAGGCGATCACAACATCCAGGCGGATCAAGCCATGCTGAAACTCCCCCACCATCGCTGTTGGTGTGTAGCGCGCGACCTGCTCCCAGATCCCGCCGTGCACGCCGGCGATGAAGCTCAGAATCCACGTGCCCACCGTGACGCTGAGCGTCAGGATGGCTGCGGTGGACGGATGTTCCGTCATCGACGCCGCTGCCGCGGCCAACGCGATCGTCAGGCCGGCGTTCATCAGATGGCCGACCGCAACCGCCAGGACTTCGGGCCAATAAATACTTCCGCCGAAGCTCCGCCACAACACGATGGCCGCCGCGACCGGTACGGACGCGATCAGCCAGCCCGCCAGGAGCACCAGCGCCTTGACGGTCACACGCACAGAGGGCGGCAACGATTGCTGACTCTCCAGCTTCAGAGCCCCGCTCAGGCGATCGCCGCCCACCACTCGAATCGCGACGAACGGCAGCAGAAACACCGCAGCCAGTTCGCAGGCGCTGAACGTCGGGGCCCAGATTCCGATGAGCGGGGAGAATGCCTCGCCGACTCCGACGGCCGTGCCATGGAGTCCGCTCGCTTCGGCGTAGGTTCGTACCGACCCAATGAACGCAAATCCAACCAGCGGCCCCATGGCGACGAGCAGGATCCACCACGATCGGGACGCGATGAGTTCCCGTGCTTCCTTCTCGATCAGCCACCACCACGCCGCCCTACGTGAGCGCAAGGAACACCTCTTCGAGATTCCCTGCGGTTGCCGCATTCGACGCACGCGCGAGCGCCGTCAGCTCGGCCAGCGTTCCTTCGCCGCACACCCTGCCGCCGCTGAGCAGCACAAAGCGATCGCAGATTCGCGCCGCGTCGGCAATCTGATGAATCGACAGGAACAGCGTGCGCCCACTGAGCGCGTGATCCCGGAGCGCAGCCGCGACGTCGCGACTCTGTCGCAGATCGAGCCCTTCGAACGGCTCGTCGGCCAGAAGCACCGGCTGCGCGGCGAGCAAGCCGATCGCCAGCAGCACGCGTTTTCGCTGTCCCTTCGACAGCGTCCCAATCGCGTTTGGCAACAGTGGAGCCAGCGCCAGCCTCTCGATGACGCCGTCGAGTCGATCGCTCCGTCCGCCCAGAAACCCAATCGCAAAGTCCAGCGCCCATCGGACGCTCTGAGCCGGCCAGGGCGCCACCGCGTCAGGCAGATAGAACAAGGTCCGGCGCCTCGAGTGCGGCGACAGCGGACGGTCCTGAAAGAGCAAGGCGCCTGCAGTCGGCGCGAGTACGCCAGCGATGCACTCGAACAGCGTGGTCTTTCCTGAGCCGTTTGGTCCAATGAGGCCGAGAATCTCGCCCGGACGAATCGAAAAGCCAACGTCATTGAGCGCCGTGAGCTGACCGTAGCGTTTGGTCATCCCGGCGACTCGAAGCCAGTCGTGCGTGTTCGGCGGATGCTGGGTGGTGTTTTCCAAGATTCCAGTGCCGCGTGCCGAGCCTCAGGAATCCAGCTCAGACAGCAGCACTGGGACAAGATCTGACCGTAACTGGCGAACTACTACCAGTAATCGTAGGTCGACCGAGAAATCAGGGGAGAAGGCTAACCAGCGCCTCGGTAAGCCGATGGATTGTCTCGGCGAGGAGAGGCCCTGCGACGATCGTTCCGGCGAGACAGACCCCGATAGTCAGAAACAGGGACGGGAGAGGTCGGGCCGGCGGAACGCGGCCGCTCACGAGCTGCCGGACGCGCAATTCGAGCAGTGCAGAATTGTGCAACGTGCTCCAGAAAGGGTCGGGCGATCTTCCGGTCCACACCGCCGAAAGTCGCGCCACCTTTATTAATGCGGATGCGAGATGAAGCGCCCGGGCCTTGTCGCCATGGGTCGCGCCAGCGTCGGCCCGGAACTCTGCTGCGTCGCACCACTCCTGTTCCAGGCGTTTCGCAATCGCCGAGCCGCCGACCAGGTCTGGTGCACAAACGAACGCCCATCGAGTGAAGTTGTCGAACGCATCGCGATGCGCGACCTCGTGCGCGATCGCCACGTCGAGCTCGGCGGCTGACAAATCCTCGGCGACCCGCGAATTGATGAGGATCCGCGGCCTGAGGATGCCGGCCAGCGACACGCCGGGTAGATCGTGGACCTCACGGACGTCGGCGCGACCGAGCGTGCCGGCCTGTTCGTTCAGCCGGAACTGGCGCGAGACCCTGGCGATGGACACGGCTCGTACGACGCTTTTGGCGAGTAACGTCGCCCCAACCATCGCCAGCGCATACCACACGAGCCCGAACGTCTCTTCGGCATCGCGAGGCTCGAACGCCCACTGAGAGGGGACGAACATGGCGCCGACGAACAACAGCGACGCGACCGCCGGGAAGAGACGAACGGTCACCAGTAGGAGTGGACGGCGCGTCGGACCCGTCCTCCGGATCACGACCGAGACCAGTACGGAAATCGCCGAGGCCGCGGCGTTGACCGCGGCGAACCACGCCAGCGACAGCACGATTGAGCGAGCGACCATTTCAGTCATGACCCGCTATCGTCCTTCCCGTCGTCCGCCCGCTCGAGTCGACGCCGCTTGTCCCGGACCATCTCCTCGAGTGCATCGAGCAGTTGCGCTCCGCCGTCCTGACTTCCGACGGCGTCAACCAGATTGGACAGGATCGGCACGGCCGCGCCGCTGGAAAAAAGGCCCGAAACCATCCCGCTGGCAACCGCCGCTTCTGTCTGTTCCCGAGTCTGCGCCGCGCAGTACACGAAGGCTCGCCCCGCGCGCGTGCGCGTGACAAATCCCTTCTTGAACAGGCGGTCCAGCGTGGTCATGACCGTCGTGTAGGCCACCGCGCGCGGAAGTGCAGCCTGCACGCGTCGCACGGTGCTCTCGCCCTCCGCCCAGACCACGTGCATCACTTCGCGCTCGAGGTTGCCGAGCACAGCACGAAGCGGATCGTTGGCGGCTCGCCAGCGAAGACTCCAGAGCCCTTTGAACATGGACGTCCCAGATTTTACTCCTGTTTTTCCAGTTGTCCTTATCGCGTGTCCTTTTTCCTGGTTGGATCACATGTTGCTGCGATCGCATCAGTCCGGCCTCATTGCAGAGCCGGCTGGAGACACACGGATGCCCAACCTCCGAGGACGTCCCACGCGCCTGACGCCGGAAGAACGGAAATCGTTGACGCACGGCGATTTCTGGATCCCTGACGAGGAACGTGAGGTCTATCGGCGCGCGCTCGAAGCGGTGAATGCCGCCAATGTGACCTACGTGATCGCTGGCGCGTACGCAATCTACGAACACACGGGCATCTACAGAAAAACGAAGGACCTCGACCTCTTTTTCGAGCCCTCATCGGTCGTGGCCGCGGCGCAGGCGTTGCGGGCCGCTGGCTTCGTCACGCGGCTTGAAGACTCGCACTGGCTCGCGAAGGCCACGATGGGGGATTACTTCATTGATTTGATCTACGGAATGGGCAATGGCGTCGCGCTGATCGACAGGGACTGGATGACACACAGCCGTCCGGGAATCCTGGCCGCCTGCCCTGTTCGCATCGCTCCGCCGGAAGAGCTCATCTGGCATCGGCTGTTTATCAGCGAGCGGCACCGCCACGACATGTCCGACATCGTGCACCTCATGCTGTGCTGCGGCGATACGCTCGATTGGGAACGGCTCGTGACCCGCGTCGGCGAACACTGGCCGCTGCTGCTGTCGCAGATCTTGATGTTCTGTTACGTCTACCCCGGCTATCGCACGAACATCCCGCGCTGGGTCCCCGAGCACCTGCTCGAACGCGCGCGTGCGCAGATCGATCGGAATGATGACGATCAGGATTTCACTCGAGGCCCGTTGATCTCGCGTTTCAGCTTTGCAATTGATGTGAGTGAGTGGGCGTTCAACAGCCCGCGTGGCGAATTGATACGGCGAGCGCGGCAACATCCCGACATCCGTGCCATCGCACAGGCCGGCGTCTGGGACGAGCGCGCCGACGACGGCTTTATGAGCCCGCGAGCGCTGCAGGACACCAGTTCAGACTGAACGAATCAACCGGCGAGTTCTTCCGGTGTCGGAAAGGCGTGCTGTTCGCGGCCTTCGGGGCCGTCGTGACGAGCGGTCGTTTTGTACAGTTCGAATCGCCCGTCCGCCGCGTTGTCCGCGAGGCGCTTCCGGTACGCCTGCATCTGGCTCTCGGTCATCGGCGTGAATCCCTGTGCGACCTTGAGGTTCTGCCGTAACACTCGCAGCGAATCGATGCCGGAGATCGTGGTCGCCACGGGGAGGCTCATCGCGTATCGAAGCGCTTCCGCCGGCGTCACCACCTTGTGCTTGACGGCTTGCCCGGCGCCAAAACTCTTCATCCCGAGTGGAGCGATTGACTGCTTGAGCAGTTCGGGAAGAACCAGCTGCTCGAAGCTCTTGAAGGTCGCATCAAATCCATTCAAAGGCAGCTGGCAGCTGTCGAACGGAAACTTGTACGACAGCATCTCGAGGTGGATGGCCGGGTCCTTGTGTCCGGTAAAACCGACGTAGCGAACCTTGCCCTCCCGCTTTGCGCGCTCGAGCGCTTCGACGGCACCGCCCTTGGCAAAGTGACGCTCGGGATCGTTGTAGTACGCGCATTCGTGAATCTGCCAGAGGTCCAGGTAATCGGTCTTCAGCCGTCGCAGCGATTGCTCGAGCTGTCGCATGGCCGTCCTTGCATCGCGGCCGTGAGTGCAGACCTTGGTCATGAGAAAGACACGCTGACGGCGATCCTTGATGGCCTTTCCCAGCCGGATCTCGCTCTTGCCATCGTGGTACTCCCAGGCGTTGTCGAGAAAGGTCACGCCGGCATCAATCGCCGCGTGGATCAGTTTGATGGCTTCGGCTTCGCTGCCGATCTTTCCGACATGAAAACCGCCGAGCCCGAGAGCTGACACCTGCTCGGCGTGGCGGCCGAATTGCCGGCGGGGAATTTCCGCGGTGCTCATGCGGCTCAACGCTGCAAGCCGAAGACCATCATTGAACCTTGCGGCCGATGAAAAACGGGCCGAGCCGATCGAGGTAGAGCGCGGTCTGCTGAGTCTTTCGCATCACCTGAACGATTGCGGAGAGGGGGTACAGATCCTTTCCGATCAGGCCAATGACGAAGTCGTTGTCGTCGCGATCGAGTCCGTGGCACGCCAGACGGACATCGTGGACGTAGTCTGCGGCACCGTACTGCATTCCGATCTGGCCGTGCTCGGCCAGGATCGTCCGTTGCTGCTCGGACGGCAGCTGCGCGAACGATCCGCTGCGACGAAGCGGATACCAGATCGCCCATGGCCAGTCGGGATTTGCCAGCGTCCGGAGCGGACGCTCCACCAGCACTTCGGGGAGGTCCGGCTCGTAGCCAAGCGAGTAAGTGCGGCCGAACATCGCATACTGCGGCTTGAGCACCAGATCCGACATGGCGCCGCTCGTCAGCCTCGGCCGAACCCCGGTCAGAAAGACATTCGGATCGTCGCTCACCGCGAGCACGGCGATCCCCCCGGGATCGTTCAGATCTTCGTAGACGACAACGGCGTCGGCGCAGCCGTCGAGATGGCGTGCGACGCTCGATGAATCGCGGCAGTTGCCGAATGCCTGCAACTGCATGAACAGACGTCGATCCGAGCGCTGCGGCCGACCGTCTTTGAGCCCGCCTTTCTCGCTGATATCCGGCGGCTCCATTCGCGCCCGTCCGGTCGGATGCGTGGCAGAATCGGAGGTGTTTGTGGTCACGAGAGGATTAAACCACGCCTTGCGGGGCCATCGGGATCAAATTACTATCGCTGAGTTATCGCAGTGAGCGGAGGCGACGGAGGGAACGGAGAACCTTCACCACAGAGGTAGCAGAGTTAGCAGAGATCGGATGGTTCTCTGTTTCCTCTGTTACCTCTGTGGTAAGGAACTCTCTGCTTGCTCTATTGTCTTTCTCCGTTATCTCACATACACGAGAAATGACTACCAATACCGATCACCGCAAAGCCGCTGAGGACAGTCTGCAGCGTCTGATCGCCAGCGTGCAGACCCAGCCGCAGGGCGAGACGCGAGATGCGATCCTCGAAGAATGCGAATCGCTCAGGCTGGCGATTCGCGCGTTTCACATGGAAGGCATCCGCTTTCGGATGTACAACGTCGATCGACTCATCGCCCGCGGCAATCTCACGTTGACGGATGAGGCGAAATCCGCATTTGCCGAGGTCCGTCAAGAGCTTGAAGCTGCCGGGTTCCACACGCGATCGCATCAGGCACCGTCCTGATCATCCCCCGACACGCTCGCCTTCCAGGATCGCGCCGAGAGGTGTCTCAGGGTAAAATAGGGAGTTCTCTATGTTGCCTCTGCACGCGCTCTCGGACCTTGACGAGCTGGACGCCGCGATCGCGGAATCCCGCCAACGACCGGTTCTCCTGTTCAAACATAGCCGCACGTGCGGCGTCAGCTGCGAAGCGCTGGACGAACTTCACGCGCACGTCGAAGACTCGGAGGGCGCCGCTTCGTACAAACTGATCACGGTCCAAAGCCACCGTCAGCTGTCGAACGAAGCCGCTGCGCGGCTGGGTGTTCGTCACGAGACGCCGCAGGCCATTCTGCTTCGCCACGGGCGACCGGTTTGGACCGCCTCCCATTTCAAGATCACGAAGGACAGACTCGACGACGTCTTAGGGAGCCTTTGAATCACTCATCACTAATCACTGATCCTGAATCACTGATCCTGAATCACTGATCCTGAATCACTGATCCTGAATCACTGATCGTCGAATCCCTCATCGTCGAGTCCCTGATCCCTGAATCCGTTGCATCCCTGAATCGCCCTGAATCCTTCATCCCGGTGCGGCCTGCAAATGTGGATTCAAGGATGCATCGATTCAAGGATGCATCGATTCAAGGATGCATCGATTCAAGGATGCATCGATTCAAGGATTCGACGATCAGGGATTCGACGATGAGGGATTCGACGATGAGGGATTCAGGATCAGTGATTAGTGATGAGGGATTGCCCCCCCAGCCACGCTGCTCCGCGAACGCCACTGGAGTCGCCGAAGCGCGCGCGGACCAGCCGTGTGACCACGCGGTCGGAAAATACATACGGCGTCCACAGCGGGGGGACTCGATCGTACAGGCGGTCGATGTTGGACAGCCCGCCGCCAAGGACGATGACATCGGGATCCACGACGTTGATGATCGACGCGAGCGCACGGGCCATACGACGCTCGTAGCGCTGCATCGTTGCTTCCGCCGCAGCGTCGCCGCGGTCAGCGCGTGCGGCGATGTCGGACGGCCTCAGCCGCTCGCCCGTGATGGACTCGTGCTCCTTCGACATGCCCGGCCCTGAGAGAAACGTCTCGATGCAACCGGTTCGCCCGCAATAGCACGGCGGCCCGGGCCACTCGTGTGCGTCTGGCCATGGCAACGGGTTGTGCCCCCATTCGCCACCGATGGCGTTGGCGCCAATGAGAACTCGCCCGTCCGAGACAATCGCGCCGCCGGTACCGGTGCCTACGATGACGCCAAAGACGATCGTTGCGCCCGCGCCCGCGCCGTCGACGGCTTCCGACAGCGCCAGGCAGTTCGCATCGTTGGCAAACTGCACCTCCCGGCCGAACCGCCTGATGATGTCCTCGCGGAGGGGGCGGCCGTTCAACCAGGTGGAGTTGGCATTCTTGACAAGACCGGTCGCAGGAGAAATCGTCCCCGGCATGCCGATGCCAATCGTGCCGGGCCCGACCTTCGCCTCCGCCTCGGTGACCAGCGTCGCGAGCGCTCGGAGCGTTCCCTCGTAGTCGTCGCGCGGCGTGGGGATACGATGCCGGTAACACTCCTCGCCGGACGCATCGAGCACGATGATTTCGATCTTCGTTCCGCCGAGGTCAATACCGATCCGGTTCAAGAATCATCCTCACGACGTCCTCGGCGGGCGTCAGCGCCGTCAACTGACGCACGTCGGCCTCCGGGTCAGGCACGGCGACACGACCCGGATTGAACCAGATCGCGCGAATGCCAGCTGCACGGGCACCGACGACATCGGCAGCCCACGAATCACCAATCATCACGGCCTGTGGAGGCTCGACCTGCAGGAGGTCGAGCGCGATGCGAAAGATCTCAGGATCGGGCTTCGAGACTTGCGCTTCTTCCGACACGACAAGGGCGTCGACGAACGCTTCGAGCCCCAAGACCTGCAGCTTCTCCTCCTGTTCGTCCCGAATGTTGTTCGACACGATTCCAATTCGGGTGTGCCGCTTGACCGCGGCCATCAGCTCGGCGGCCCCCGCCACCGCTCGGCGACGTGCCCGATACGTTTCGCGGTACGTCACTGCCAGCTGGTCGGCGATCGCGCTCGACACCGTGGCGCCCGCCGACTCGAGCAGACGCCGAAACCGCTCGACACGCGCGTCGTCCACCGACACGCGACCGAGCATCACGTCAGCGTGCAGTTCCTCGAGGAAGCCGGCGTGCGCTCGCTGCAGTACGTCGAAGGGCATGGCGCGCAGCGCTTCGTGCGCATCCCTGATTGTCGCCAGCGCCTCACGCGAGCAGCCTTGATGGTCGAACAGCGTGTCGTCGAGATCGAACAGGACCGCTCGGATCATCGTCCATGTCTGCCTGACGAACGATCGGTTCTTCGGTACTTGGAACGGCAGTCGGACAACATCTTTGTATCCTTGACGGCGTGCCGCGGGCCGTGCGCGGACACCGCCCGACAATTATAGAGGCCGCACACATCCGGCCGCGCACGGGTGCGTGATACACTTTCGAGAAATGCCAGCGGTCGTCATTGCCGCCACAAACCTGATGCCGGCGCTCCAGGAGCGGTTGGCCGAAGAAGGGGAACTCCTCGCGTTCGCGGACACGGAGCCGATTCAAGCGCTCCAGGCGATCCTGGAGCAGCGTCCCTCACTCATCGTGCTCGAGCGCTTGTTCGCCGCCACGCCCCGCGGTGCGGCGCTCATCAATCGCATAAAGACCGATCCGCAGCTGTCGAATGCGGAGGTGCGCGTGATGTCACACACCGGCGACTACACACGACAGGTTGCCAAACCGAGCAAGGTGGAGGCGCCTCCTCCCGAAACCGTCAGCGCAGCGGGCGGCTCGTTCGCAGGCGTCGCCATCGCACCGGCCGAACCGGCGACGAGGCCGCTCGACTGGCACGGCACACGCCGTGCGACGCGATACAGAGTGCGGCCGGGCGTTGAGATTCAGGTGGATGGGAACCCCGCGAGCGTCGTCGATCTCTCGATCGTCGGCGTGCAGGTGGTCTCTTCGACGATTCTGCGGCCCAATCAGAAGGTTCGCATCAGCATCCCGAACGAAGAATTCGTGATGCGCTTCCGCGGCGCCATCGCCTGGGCCAAGTTCGAATTGCCCAAGCCCAGCGACGCGCCGCGTTATCGTGCCGGCGTTGACTTCGCCGATGCCGATGCCGCGGCTCTCGACGAGTACGTGCTCAAAATAAAGATCTAGAATTGCTGATTGCTGATTACTGATTTGGCCGTTCTCTTCAATCAACAATCAGCAATCAACAATCAGCCATTCCCTTTCATGCCGACGTCTTCGCCGGGAACCATTCCCCCACGACCGAGTCTTCGCGGATGATCGTGTCTTCGCGGGCGGAGCCGGTCGAGATGATTGCGGCAGGGACGCCAGTGATTTCCTCGAGCCTTGCCACGTAGCGCTGCGCCTCGCGCGGGAGGTCGGCATAGCGTCTGGCGCCTGCGGTGGGCGCACTCCAACCTGGCAACGTCTCGTACACCGGTTCACACGCGGAGAGTTGCGCCAGGTCGCCGGGCATTTCAGTGAGCGTTACGCCTCGGCATCGATACGACGTGCAGACCTGCAGCTCAGGCAGTCCGTCGAGCACATCGAGCTTCGTCAGCGCCAGCGCGTTCAGCCCGTTGACGCGAACCGCATAGCGCACCGCGACGGCGTCGTACCAACCGCATCGGCGTGGCCGCCCCGTCACCGCACCGAATTCCTGCCCGCTTTCGCGCAGCCGGTTACCGAGCTCACCGTGCAGTTCGGTTGGCAGCGGCCCTTCACCCACGCGCGTCGTATACGCTTTCGCGGCGCCGAGAACGCCGTCGATCGCGCGCGGCCCGACACCCAGGCCGGTGCACACGCCTCCAATCGACGCGTTCGATGACGTCACGTACGGGTACGTCCCGTGGTCGATGTCGAGCAGCGTCCCCTGCGCACCCTCGAACATGATGGCCTGCCCCTGCGCGCGTGCGCGATCGAGATAGACCG
>Ga0310810_10011134_pt1 | contig 10507 bp, 10 predicted proteins | sample NCmetagenome_FD_207641 | JGI IMG/M metagenome (GOLD analysis project Ga0310810, IMG submission 207641) | Soil microbial communities from experimental microcosm in Duke University, North Carolina, United States - NC | ecosystem: Engineered > Artificial ecosystem > Soil microcosm > Unclassified ... | reverse complement strand
TGGTGCGTGTAGACAATCTCCTTGGCCATCTCCAGCACGTCGTCGTCGTGAACGCCCACGTGCTGCTCCGCCTTGTCGATCACGGCCCGACCGTAGAACGGATGCCGCTGCATCTCCTCGAATTCGTCGAGCGTCAGCTTTTCCGCCTTGTTGAGGAGGCGGTCGGGCACGCCGACTTTGCCGATGTCGTGGAGCGGCGCGAGGCTCGCGAGGAGCTCGATGCGGGCTGGCGTCATGAAGGCGCGGAACCGCACGTGAGTCGCAAGGCGCTCCGCGAGCAGCCTCGTGTACTGCTGCGTCCGGCGCGAATGCAGGCCCGTGGCTTCGTCGCGGATCTCGGTCAACGACAGGAGCGACTGCACCATCAGCCGCCGGCTTTCCGCAAGCTTGGTCGTCGCCCGGTTCGCGCGGCGCCGTTCCCAGAACACCAGCGCCACCGCGATCGCGCCGAACTCCGCCATGCTGCCCAGTGTCGGCGCAACCGGCGAGAGAAACATGTGGCGATTCACGAGAAGCCTGGCGGCTCCGATCCAGACGCCGATCACGCCGAGTCCGGTGACGACGCCGCCCCAAAGCGTCCCGATCCGCACGACGACGAAGACGATCGCGATGCCGAGTGCCAGCGTCGCAACCGATTCGAGCGTGGACGCCCCTACCGGCCGGACGATGACGTCGCCGCTGAGCAGGTTGTCCGCGGCGGTTGCCTGAACCTCGACACCGCTGAACAGCCGATCCGTTGGCGTCGTGACGGACACGCGCGCGCCAACGGCCGTGGCGCCGACGATGGCGATCTTTCCGAAGAACGCGTCGGTCGCGAACCGCTCCGGCAGCACGTCCGCCGCGCGTACGTGGGTGATCGTCCTCGTCGGACCTCGATACCGCAGGAGTACGTTGCCCTTGCTGTCGAGCGGTACGAGCCGGCCGTCGAGCCGCAGCTCGGCGGTGTGTCCGACGTCCACTCGCAGCACGACGTCCCGCGTCTCCTCCGCGAGCATGACCGCGGCCAGCGCGAGCGATGGATACACGCGATTCCGGAACTCGATGAGCAGTGGCACGCGGCGCAGGATGCCGTCGGAGTCCGGCGACGCGTTGAGAAAGCCGGTCGTCTGGGCGGCGGCCGCAAGGTCCGGCAGATTGCACACGGCGCCAGTGGCCCGGAACGGCGCAAATCGCGCTCGCTCGCCGCCGACGTGCACCGTCGTGAGACCAAGCGGGTGCGCCGGACACGACATGGACGGCGGCATAGGGCCGCCGAAGGTGAACGCGTAGCCGAGCGCGACGCGTCCCTCACGAAGCGCGCCGGCAAACAATTCGTCTGGACCCTCTGCGGGCGGGTGGGCGTCAGGCTCGGCGAAGACGACGTCGAAAGCAATCGCGGATGCACCCGCGCTCCTGATCTGTCGCACGAAGCGCGCGAGCAGATCGCGGCGCCACGGCCACTGTCCGATAGCGGCAAGGCTGGCTTCGTCGATGTCGACAATTACAACGCGACTGGTCGGCGGCGATGGCGCCAGAGACCACCGCATCAGCACGTCATAGGTGCGCCAATCGAGCGCCGTGAGAAAGGACGGTCGCAGCAGGCCGACCGCCGCGGCGAGGACCGCGGTGAGCGCCCCGGCGACGAGCACGCGGTTCATGGTGCCCGCCTTACTGGACGACGATTTCGACGCGCCGATTCCGCGGTTCGGCCGTGTCGTCGGGCGTCGGCACCAGCAGAATCCCCTCGCCGTGTGACGTTGCCTCGATCGTCGAAGCATCCAGGCCTGCGCCGATCAGGCGGTCACGAACAATCGTCGCGCGGCGCAGACCGAGCTCGTAGTTGCTCGCCGGCGTTCCGACGGTGTCGGTATGGCCCACGACCATGACGAAGGGCGCCGTGCGATCTCTGACCGTCCGCAGAACGTCGGCCAGCTCCATGCGCGATTGCGATGTCAGTTCGTCCGAGCCCGACTCGAAATACAGCGAGAAGTGCAGCGGCTTCGGGGGCAGGCCGGCGAGGACGCTCTGGAACATCCGATCCGCGTCGGCCCCGTTCATCATCAGGACGGGCGACGGAGATCGATTCGGCGTGAGATTCGTGAACGCGTACTCGTTGGCCAGCTGCACGGTCCCGGCCGGCGTCGACACCGTGACCTGGCTGGCGGTGGCCGCGTCCGGGTCCGGAAGCAGCATGACGAACGCGCCTGGTTCGGGAGGTTGAGTGACGACGGGGTGACGGGTGCAGGCAGTGGCGAGGCTGATGCTGAACGCCAGCACGAAGAATCGCATCATGGCCGCACCCGGATCACCAGCCGCGTCCCGCGAATGCCGAGGATGCCGTCGGGCGTCTCGAGCCGGACGGAGTCCGGCGCGAATTGGGCGATGCGACCGGAGACATAGGCGACGACGCCGCGCACAACGCTCAACACGAATCCGAATCGTCGTTCAGCAGGCGCGTAGACGAAGCTGCGCAGCTGCACCTCCGTGCTGGGATCGAGGGACAGGCGCGTGTCGTCCTTGAGCGTCAGACCGAGATGCCCGTCGGCGCCCGTCTTGAGCCCGTCTGATTCGTACACGACGTCTCCTGCCTTCGCGGGAAGGCTGTCGTTCTGTCGGAGGATGAACGCCGCGCCCGATGACGTCTTGATGTGCCCGGTTCCCTCGCTTTGGCCCGCACCTGGGTGGGCCGTTGCACAGGCGAAGACGAGCACGGCGACCGCCAGCCGCGCTGCAGAACCCATGACAAGCCATTGGTGCAAGACGGCCGACGCTAGCGACAGAGTTCCGTCAGCGCGTATCGAGGGCGCTCGTCACATGGCGCCGTGGTCCTGGAGCGATCACCGGGGTCGCAGGGACCGGTCGAGCGATTCCCACAATATGCCGTGGGTGGCTGACGCGAGCCGTCACCGAGGGCGCCGAGCTAATCGGCGCGACTATAATCTCGGGGCGCAGTTCGTCATGACCTTGCCGTTCTCGGCTGGCGAGCACGTCGGGCCCTACCGGATCGTCTCCCCGATCCGCAGCGGCGGGATGGGCGAAGTCTACAAAGCCCAGGACACGCGTCTGGGACGCGACGTCGTCATCAAAGTCTCGACGCTCGCCTTCAACGAGCGCTTCGAACGCGAGGGGCGCGCGGTGGCGGCGCTGAACCATCCCAATGGTTTCGGATCATGCAAGCTACATCGATTCCGTCGTCCTGATGGCCGTCCTCCCCGCTCAAGCGCTGGCAATGGAAGCGACCAAGACTCCTGGCTATTCCTGCAACGGCGACTTTCCGGTTTCGCGTGAAAAGAGCAGGACGACACACGTCACGCACACGGACAGGGCCGTATAAAACGAGAGGCTCGTCGTCGTGCCGTATGCTCGCAGCAGACTCACAAAGATCAATGGCGCCACGCCCGCGCCGATAATCCCGGCGAGCGTGTAAGACAAGGAAGCGCCCGCATAACGGACACGAGTAGGGAACTGCTCCACGATGAATGCGGCCTGCGGGCCATACATTGCCGCGTGAAGAATGGCGCCGATGACGACGCCGATGATGATCATCAGCGGCTGTTTGGTGTCGAGAAGCGCGAAGTAGGCGAAGGCGAAGGGGATCGACAACACTGCGCCCGCGGCATAGACGGGGCGCCGTCCGATACGATCCGACAACGCGCCGAACATCGGCATCGTCGCCGCGTTGAAGACGGTGCCGATCATGATCGATGTCAGTGCCAGCGTTCGCGACAGGTTCAGGATCGTGGTCACGTACGTCAGCGTAAATACGAGCGTGAGCGTGTAAACAACATCCGTCCCCACGCGCACGCAGCCGGCTCGCAGCATACGCGTCCAATGAAACCGCACAATCTCTCCGACCGGCGCCTTGGCTTTCTTGCCCGTTGCCTCCAGTTCCTTGAACATCGGCGTTTCTTCAACGCCCCGACGGATCCATAAGCCGAAAATCACGAGGACGATGCTCAGGGCAAATGGCACACGCCATACCCAGCGGACGAATTCATCCGCAGAGACGACGGCGGTCGCCAGAGCGAGGCATCCCGTGCCGAGCAGGATACCCAGGCCGGGTCCGCATTGAGTCCACGAGGCATTTTGTCCGCGCTTGCGCTGATCGCCGTGCTCGACCGCGATCAGAACCGCGCCCGCCCATTCGCCTCCGAGGGCAACGCCCTGCACAAACCGCAGCGCGACCAGCAGAATTGCACTTGAAACACCAATGGATTCATAGGTCGGCAGCAGTCCGATAGCGGCCGATGTCAGGCCCATGCAAACGAGAGTAATGACGAGCACTGCGCGACGCCCGACCTTGTCACCAAGGTGTCCAAAGATGATTCCGCCGAATGGCCGCGAGATGTATCCGACGGCGTACGTCGAGAACGCAAGCAGCGTTCCTGTCAGCGGATCGAACGATGGGAAGAACAGCCGATTGAAGACGAGCGCAGCCAGCGTGTTGTAGATCGTGAAGTCATACCATTCCAGCGTCGTGCCGACCAGACTGGCTGTCGCGAGCCTGCCTGTATTCGTTTCCTTCACGACGATCGCGTTGCTCGATAACATCTACCTGACGAAGTTGTCGTATCTGACGATAGCCGGGCTCGATGGCCCGTGCTCCCTCTTCAGCGACAGTGCCGATTGGCGGCGCACGGCGGTGATTATCGCGCGGTTCGCGCTTCGCGAACGGTCCTCTCGATGTCCGTGTGACTCTCGCGGTGGCGTGGTGGAAGTGCTTTCGCGCGCAGCGGACTTCAACATCACGCCCGGGCGCCGCCGCCCTCAGCGACAGGTTGGCTTATCTCCGCGACTTCTTCACCTTGCGTGCGACCAACTGCCATGCTTCGCGCAGATGTCCCTGGAGCGCCTCGTCGCGGATGGGACCCAGTTCAATCCCGATCCATCCGCTCGATCCGACGTAAGCTCGGAGACTGAACCGGTGTGGGTCGAGATCGCGGAGCTGCTGCGTTCGTGGTTTCCGGAGGTCGAGGAGGCAATGGTCGAAGGCGCCGGACACCTGTTGCAGATTCAGCGACCCGATGTCGTTGCACGGGCTCTAGCCGCGTTTTTCGAGCGACCCACACACTAGCAGCCCGCAGTGAAAACTCGGGCACGGCCCGCTAGTTGGAGGCCGCCGGCAACTCTGCGCGCCGCTTGATCGCTCGCAACCACATCATCCGGATGATTGAGCTGCCGGGATAGATGACACGCCAGTATGCTGCAAAACGCCAGCGAATCGTCGCATCGGTTGCGAACACACGCGTCTCCGTCGTCAGCCGCGTCCGAGTCAATCCCATGGAGCGCAGCCGAAAATTCATGACCGCGATGGCAAAGCCCGGCGAGTGAATCGCGGTGAATGTCGCGGCTGTAATCTGGGGCGATGGGTTCGCCCTTGCAGCCTTCGGCGCCGCCACAAACGTGCCGAGGACCATCTCACTCGGAGGCTCATCCGCGAGGAGATAGAAGCCACTGCTCAGCGCAACCTCGCAGAACGGCTTGTCACCTGAGGGATTGAGAATGCTGTCAGGCCTTGGCTGTCCGAAGCGCCGTATGAATGTGAGCGTCCGTAGTAGCGCGATCTCGTTCACGGTCACGGCACAAATGGTGCGGTAGGTCCGTTCTGGGGACGCCTCGATGGTGGTCTCGTGCACTTCGCTGAATTGGTAGATGGGAACGATCTGGTCGAGCCGGCTGACCGGCGATGCCACGCGCGTCTCGTGCGCGGGCCATACGAGCGTGCCGACGCCGACGGCAACGGCGAGAAGCCACGCGACGAAGGCTCGGCGCCGCGTCCGCAGCCCGAGCCAAGAAATGGGCCGGATAAGTGCGAGCACGGCAACCGCGACGACAAGGCCGCATGCGTACAGAAGGATCGACAGCAAGACGCCCATTCTAGTTAGCAGCCTGTCTTCACAGATCGACCCGATCGATCTTTCGTACTACACTCTGCGGCGAGAGTGGTCAGGAAACGGAGTCGGAAACCGAGCGATTAGGCGCGGCGTCCACGGCCAGCTGTACGTCCCACCGTAGGTTCCTAATCCCGACGGCTGCGCCTGTGCGTCCGACGAGCATGCCGCCAACCGCTGCGCCAACGCCAGCCCCAACGGCCTGATGATGGTGGAAGACCTCGGGTGACCTCGACATGCTCGGACGCTTTCATAGAATGTCCCCGGCTCCCCCCACGACAAGCCGGAGACATCTTATGAAACTCTTGGGAGTATGTGTCCTCGCCGTGTTGTCACTCGCCGCCGGAACAGCCGCCGGTCAGGATGCTCCGGCAACCGGACACGCCGGCGTGGTCGTCAAGTTCTCGACGCTTGGCTTTGGGTTCGACGTCGTGGCGCCGGTGGTCCCTCGGCTCAACGTTCGCGCCGGCTTCAATCTGTTCGGCCTGAACCACGATTTCGAGACGGATGGAATCAGCCTGAACGGACAGGTGAAGATGCGCTCAGTTGCAGTACGCGTCGACTGGTTCCCAACGGGCAGGAGCTTCTACGTCAGCCCGGGAGTGTTGCTGTACAACGGCAACGAGCTCAGTGCAACGGCGACGGTCCTCGGCGGCCAGAATTTCTCGCTGGGCGATGAAGACCTCTTCAGCAATCCTGCGAATCCGATCGGCGGAACGGCGAACGTTTCCTATTCGGGCGCCGCGCCGATGCTGATGTTCGGGCGGGGAAACCTCCTGCGAGGCGAGCGGCGATGGAGCCTCCCGTTCGAAGCGGGCGTGGTGTTTTCGAAAGCGCCGAAGGCGTCGCTGCGACTGACCGGGAGCGCCTGCGATCCGAACGGCCTCAACTGCCGCGGTCTCGCGTCGGATGCGGGGCTTCAGCGCGATGTCGCGGACGAGGAGCGGCAGATCAACGATGGTCTGTCGGTGCTCAGGATCATTCCCGTAGCCTCGATAGGGTTCAGCTACCGATTCTGACGCGAGGATTGGATCTCCACCAATCCGATCCACCTCGAGACCGGTATGGCGGAGGACATCCGCGCCGCGCGGCAGGTGCGACGTCCTGAACGTCAGCGTTGGTGCTCGCTCGATAGCGGCTTGTACGTCCGCAGACACCGTCGCCGGCTCGACCCTCCCGTCGTCTTGCAGTCGATAGTTGTCTGCGAGGAGTCTTCGTCGCGAACACGAAAATGTCCCGCTTGCGGCACGCGGCGCGTCCTTTGCTCGCCGGCGGCCGTTCGAATCAGGTCGCGCCGCAGAGATCGTGTAATTCGAGTCGCGACATCGGCCCATGCGTCCTCGCCGGATGGCAACTTCCGTCGCCGGCGATGACAGCCGCTCTCGAAAGGAGACGGACGATGAAGGACGCACTCACGCGTACCGCTCTTGCAGCCATTCTGATAACTACGGCGACTCCGTCGGACGCCCAGGTCAATCAACCAGAAACGGGGCGTTTCACGATTGGCGGCAATTTCATCACCGGCCTTCCGACCGGCGAGTTCGCCGACACGACGGGTACCAGCCTCGGTTTCAGCCTGGTCGGCTACCTCAACCTGACGCGCTTCTTTCGAATCAGAGTCGACGGCGGATACGTGCAGTACGGGAGCGAAACGCGCAGGGTCTGCATGCCTAACTGTCGCGTCGTCTTTGATCTGAAGACCTCGAACGGGATCGGGTTCGGCAGTGCGGGTCCTGAGCTGGTTGCCCCGGCCGGACGCATTCGTCCGTACGTGAATGCCGGAATTGGCGGTTCGTATTTCATTACCGGCTCCCACCTTGAGGGCGCGGACGACGAACACGCGATTGGCAAAACGACCAATTTCGCTGACGGGACTTTCGCCGTCATGGCGGGCGGCGGCGTGTATATCCCGCTGAGCCTGAAGTCGTCACCCGTCGCGATTGACCTCGGCCTCCGCTATCACCGAAACGGAACAGTCAAGTACCTACGCGAAGGCGACATCAGGGACAATGCCGACGGCACGATCTTCTTTATTCCCAGACAAACGCGCGCCGATCTGTTCACTGTGATGATAGGTATGACTGTCGGTATCAGCCGCTGACAAATGGATGATGCCGCGCACGCGGTGCGTCGTTCGAGGAACTCGAGCGGCTCGGATTTCAGGTACCCGAGCGAAACAGGAGATTTGGCGCGCCAGCAGGCCGCCTTCGCGCTGCGCGCTTCGGTGCCCAAGGACTGGGAACCGTCGCCATTGCCTGAGAATTGATTGTCCCTCCTGCGGTTCCTCAGGACCGTCCAGTCGCGGTCTTGGTCGACCCGTACGTCCTAGTGCGAAACACCAACTGAAGGGCGCCGACCTGAATTGTGTCGCCGTCCGCTAGCGCCGTTGACCCTCGAACGTTCAGGCCATTCACGCGGGTGCCATTCTTGCTACCAAGATCTTCGAGGACAGCCCCTTCAGGTGTCAGCAGCAGGCGCGCGTGGCGGCGCGACACGGTTTCCGAATCGACTGAAACCGACGCCGTTTCGTCGCGGCCAATGATGTGGGCGCCGAGCGCAAGCGCAATCGTGCGTCCTTCGTACAGCACACGAGATGCGAAACCCGCTTCGCTTGACACGGCCGGCACGGCGGTCACCGGTGCGATGAATCGATAGCCTCGCCGCGACAGCGTCTCGATGAAACGCGGCTGGGCACCTGCATCACCGAGCGCACGACGGAGCTTGTTGATTGCCTTGTTGACGCCGTGCTCGACGTCCACGAAGACGCCATCAGGCCAGAGACGCTCACGCAACAGCTTTCGACTCACAAGGGCGCCCGGCTGCTGGAGGAGCGTCGAGAGCACCTCAAACGGCTGCCGCTCCAGAGAGATCCGGATTCCGTTCTTGCGCAGCTCACCCGTGGCGAGGTTCGCTTCGAACGGGCCGAAGCGGACGATGTCGTGCACGCGCCATCCTAACCGGTTTCTGCATAGAACGGCCGGGAAGCCCACTCGACAAACGCTGCAGTCAAAGGAGTTCCGCGGGGACCTAATGAGGAGGCGCCGTCCATTTAGTCATCCGGTCAATTGGCAGACAGTGAGCGTGTTCAAGAGAAAGGAACACGCGCATGGCTCCCGCTACCACGCGGTCGGCAGCTCTCCTCTTTTTGATCATGCAGACGGGTCTGGCCTCGCCTTCGCTGGGTGCAACCGACGAGGCGCCTGTGGCGGCTCCGGCACCGTTCCACATCATGATCGCCAACCCGTTCGTCAGGCAGAGGGTCGAGTTGGCGCTTGAGGGGGCCGTTCAGCGATTGACGGGCGCAGAGTGTCAGAAGGTCTTCACGGATTTCGAAGACGGCGCGGGACGATCGCTGCAATCGAGGCTCGACGTGCTCCGGCTGACGGGGGCCGGGTTCCTCACCTGGCTCCGATTCGCCGAAGGCGACGAGCGGTCCTGCGCGCAGACCGCGCGCCAGGCCGCTTTCACGCAGCCCGGGTCACGCGTCGTCCACATCTGTAGCGTCGTCTTCGCCCCGCGGCTTGCTCGGAACTCTCAGGCAGCGGAGGTGCTCATCATCCACGAGCTCCTGCACACGCTCGGGTTGGGAGAGAACCCGCCGTCCAGCTCAGAGATTAGCGACCGCGTGCTGGTGCGATGTGGGCTTCAGAACGTCCAGCGAAAGCCGATCTGACCGACGCGCTGCTCCGGCTGCTGGAAGTCGCCTGGAAACGTCGTTGGCTGCATGAAGTTCGGATTAGCCGTCAGGTTTGCTGACGTTCCGAGCATCCGGCGTCCGTCGAAGCCGGCGGGATTGATTGCGTTGAACACGTTGAACAATTCGGCGATGGCTTCGAGCCGGCCATGGGGCACGTGGAATCGCCTGGACACACGCAGGTTGAGCTGGAAGTACGGGGCGCCGCGGCCGCAGTTGACCGTGGCGCAAGGACCGATAGGCGGTACCGTCCTTCGCTGTCACTCACCACCGTACGTGAGAACCCCGTGCGCGCGTCCACAGCGGTGACGGTTGCGCCGGGGATGACGGCTCGCTGCTCGTCGACGATCCGCCCTTCGATCGCTGCCGACTGCGCCGCCGCGGCACGCGGTGCGACGAGTATGAAGCCAAGCGCCACGAGAGCAGCAGATGGAAGGACTCGGCGTTGGATCATCGCAGTCCTTCAGCGACGTACAGATCAGACAAGGCACGGTTGTAGCCGTACACGTAGCTCTTGCCATCCGCGGATATAACGACGCGGAGCGAGTTCGGAGCGAGTCCACCGGGATCCGTATTCGTGATCTCCCGCCAGACCTCGCGCCTTCCAGTCGTCACATCAACTCGCATGATTTGGGGCACGCCGCTCGTCTGGTTGACCGTCCACATCGACTTTCCATCGCCGCTCCATCGGATCGGAGTGTCGCCGGCCACGAATCCCTTCGCCGGAACGGGTGCGGCTCCGTCCAGCGAGTACAGCCAGAACTGACGTCCCGGCCCGCGAGCCAGCAGCTGTTTCGCATCCGGTGTTACGCTGTTGCCCGGCGATTGGACGCCTTCGGGTGTAATCGGCGTTGGCCCTCCAGACGTGACACTCTGCACATAGACACGCGGTTGCCGGCCGGGCTCGCGCGCGCTGAAGATCACATGCGTGCCGTCGGGCAAC
>Ga0310810_10011133_pt1 | contig 10508 bp, 9 predicted proteins | sample NCmetagenome_FD_207641 | JGI IMG/M metagenome (GOLD analysis project Ga0310810, IMG submission 207641) | Soil microbial communities from experimental microcosm in Duke University, North Carolina, United States - NC | ecosystem: Engineered > Artificial ecosystem > Soil microcosm > Unclassified ... | reverse complement strand
GCGTGCAGTCGGCCATTCCCATGATGTCCATTTGCGAACCCTATATTCGCCGGCGCGCGATCCGGCACATGGAAAAGGGCCGGGTCGTCATCTTCGCTGCAGGGACGGGCAATCCGTTCTTTACCACGGACACCGCCGCTGCCTTGCGGGCTGCCGAGATGAGCTGCGATGCCATGTTCAAGGCAACGCAGGTTGACGGCGTTTACAGTGCCGATCCCAAACGCGTGCGCAACGCCGAACGCTATGAATTTCTTTCCTATCATGAGGTATTATCCCGTGATCTGAAGGTGATGGACGCTTCCGCCATCTCGCTGTCGCGCGAAAACGGAATCCCGATCGTCGTCTTCTCGATTCATGAACAGGGGACACTGTCGGCGATATTGAAGGGTCAGGGGCGGTGCACCGTCATCGCCGACCGGCCGTAGGATGGGGAACGGAGGGCGGCGTTCAGCTCCGCCCGCGACAGCAAGGAGGGCGATGCGATGGCTCAGCTGCCACCATTCGACAAGGAAGACGTGAAACGGCGCATGAAAGGCGCGGTCGCGACTTTGAAACACGAGTTTGGCGGCTTGAGAACGGGTCGTGCCAATCCCGCCATTCTGGAACCGGTAATGGTCGACGCCTATGGCAGCGCGATGCCGATCAATCAGGTGGGCACGATCAACGCGCCGGAACCCCGTCTCTTGACGGTTCAAGTCTGGGACAAGAGTCTCGCCAAAGCAGTGGACAAGGCGATTCGGGATGCCGGTCTAGGATTGAATCCGCAGATGGATGGCCAGCTATTGCGTATTCCAATTCCTGAGCTGAACGAGGAGCGGCGCCGCGAATTGACCAAATTGGCTGCCAAATATGCCGAGGCCGCGCGCGTGGCGGTGCGCAATGTCCGTCGTGACGGAATGGATCATCTCAAGCGGTTGGAAAAGGACCACGCGATCAGTGAGGACCAGCACCGGAAATTGGCCGACGATTTACAAAAAATAACCGATGAGTCCGTGCACGAAATCGATCATGCATTGGCCGCCAAAGATCAGGAAATAATGCACGTATAACAAGAAGAATATTCCAGCAGGCGCAAAGAGGAAGACGCGTGACGAAGCCCATATTGGAAACTGAGCCGCCCCAGCCGGCACCTCCGAAACGTCTTCCCAAGCATGTTGCCATCATCATGGACGGCAATGGCCGCTGGGCGAAGAACCGTCTCCTTCCGCGCGAGGCAGGACACGTCAAAGGCATTGCTTCAGTCCGCAAAGTGGTTCGTGCGGCGCGCGAGCTTGGCCTGCAATATCTCACGCTCTACACCTTCTCCACCGAGAACTGGCGCCGTCCGGAATCGGAGGTCCGTCATCTCATGGGGCTGTTCCGGCGCTATTGCCGTGCCGACATCGAGAAGCTGCACAGGCACAATGTGCGCGTCCGCTTTATCGGGGCGCGCGTCGGCATCGATCCCGACATCGCGGAGTTGATCGAAAGCGCGGAAACTCTCACCGCCAAGAACACCGCCCTCAATCTCGCTTTCGCGTTCAATTATGGCTCGCGCGAAGAGTTGGCGGAAGCTGCGCGCACCCTTGCGCGCGAAGCGGCAGCGGGGCGGCTCGATCCCGACCGCATCAATGCGAATCTGTTCGGCCACAGCCTGCAGAGCGCCGGCATCCCAGATGCCGACCTCGTGATCCGCAGCGGCGGCGAGCGCCGCCTGTCGAATTTTCTCTTGTGGCAAGCCGCCTACGCCGAACTGGTTTTCACGGACAAATTGTGGCCCGACTTCGGGGCTCTCGATTTGCAGGCCGCCTTGGAGGAATATGGCAAGCGCGAAAGGCGGTTCGGCGGCGTCTCGGCTGCGGAAAGATCGCGGGCCGAAACGGCGCTTGAAAACGCCCAGGTGATGGCGCTTGCGTCCGAAGTGTTCGACGCGGATTGAACGTCAGGATTTCCTCACGGTGACAAACTCGCAGCCCTCGATGCCGGCCCGGTTCGAACTGCCGGCCCGCACGGCGTCGGGTGTTGTCATGGGCACTGCGGCGGTGGCCGCGGTCGTGGGTGGTCAAATTCTGTTTTCGCTGGTGGTGGCCACCATAGCGGTTGCGGCTCTACGCGAATGGCACCGCTTGGTGAATGGCGGTCAGTGGTCTCGTGAGATGATCGCCACGTCGCTGGCAATCATCGCGATGGTCTGGCTCGTTCATTCCGAAATGGGAATTGGATTGGGGCTGGCCGCCATTGTTGCCGGTGCTCTCGGCGCAGCGGTGTTGGCAGCTCTCCGTCAACCCGCGCGGCGCTGGCCCATACCCTGGCACGCTTTCGGTTCGGTCTATGTCGGTTTGCCGGCGCTTGCGCTGGTACTCTTGCGCAGTGAGCCGCGCGGAGCGGCCGTCATGGGCGGATTGTTCGTCGCGGTGTGGACCGCCGATACGGGTGCATTGTTTTTCGGACGCCTGATTGGCGGGCCGAAACTCGCGCCGGATCTTTCTCCCAACAAGACATGGGCCGGATTTCTCGGCGGCACTTTGGCCGCCGGCGTGGCCGAAGGAATTTATATAGGCATCTTGGGCGGAGCAGTTCTGCCGGCGATTCTATTTGGAATATTCCTCGCGCTGGCAGGCCATTGCGGTGATCTTTTCGAGTCCTGGGTGAAGCGGCAGTTTCACGCCAAGAACACCGGCAGTCTGATTCCCGGACATGGTGGTATGCTTGATCGAATAGACAGCCTGTTGTTCGCGGCACCTGCCTGCGCCACGTTCGTGTTTCAAACCGGTTTCAACCCGCTGGCATCCTGACATGACCGAAGCTCTGGTCCCCCGTGCTTCCGAAATCGATCTCAGTCCCGTTCTGGGCAGGCGTCTCACGGTTCTCGGCAGCACCGGTTCGGTGGGAGCTGCAACGATCGACGTCGTGCGGTTTGTCCGCAACCGTCACGGCGGCGATGCCTTTCCGCTTCAGGCCCTCACGGCCAACGGCAATGTCGTCTTGCTCGCGCAGCAGGCGCGAGAGCTGCGGCCTGCAGTCGCCGTCATCGGAGACATCTCCCGCAAAGGGGAACTCCAGGAAGCGCTGGCGGGGACCGGAATCGAAGTGGCTGCGGGGCCGGAGGCCATCGTCGAGGCGGCGGCGCGGCCCTCGGACATGGTGATGAGCGCGATTGTCGGTGCGGCCGGCTTGGAGCCGACATACGCGGCAATGAAAAGAGGCGCGATCATCGCGCTCGCCAATAAGGAATGCGTGGTCGCGGCCGGAGAGGTTTTCCGCAAAGCCGCCCAGGATAGCCGAGGGGTACTTATCCCCGTCGATTCCGAGCACAACGCGGCGTTCCAACTCCTTGACTTCAGCCAAGCCCAGGCCATCGAAAAAGTAACACTCACCGCCTCGGGGGGGCCGTTTCGCACTTGGTCCGTGGACCGCATGTCGACCGCCACCCCCGAGCAGGCAGTCAATCATCCCAACTGGTCCATGGGGGCGAAGATCTCCGTTGACAGCGCCACCTTAATGAACAAAGGGCTGGAACTGATCGAGGCGCACATCCTTTTCGGGATGCCAGCGGACAAGCTCGAGGTCGTGGTCCACGCCCAGTCGCTGGTTCATTGCCTTGTGGCCTACGCCGATGGCTCGGTGCTTGCGCACCTTTCCGCGCCCGACATGCGAACTCCGATCGCCCATGCCTTAGGCTGGCCGCGACGCCTTGCCTCGCCCTCCCGCCGGTTAGATTTCGGCGAATTTACCCAGATGACCTTTGAAAAGCCTGATTTAACGCGCTTTCCTTGCCTCGCCCTCGCGAGAGTTTGCTTGCAGATGGGAGGGGCCGCCCCTACCATCCTCAATGCCGCCAATGAAGTCGCGGTAGAGCAATTCTTGGGCCGCAGGATCGGGTTTCTTGGGGTCGCCCGGACCGTTGAGCGGACGTTGAACGCGCTGAGCCACGAGATGACCGGGCAGGCGCCGGAAACGCTTCAGGGTGTGCTAGCGCTGGACGCGATGGCGCGCGCCAGGGCCCGGGAGGTTTGCAGGGAGGCGGCAGCGTAGGTGCCGCCTTGATCGAGGAGTACGAGTGAGCATGCCAACTCTTGTCGCTGATTTCTTTTCCTGGATGGGCGTCGGACTCCCCGCCTTCCTGTTCGTCATTACGCTGGTGGTGTTTGTTCATGAACTGGGCCACTTCGCGGTGGCGCGGTATTTCGGTGTGACGGTGGAAACATTCTCCATCGGTTTCGGACGCGAAATCATCGGCTTTACCGACCGCAAAGGGACCCGTTGGAAGCTTTCCTGGATCCCGCTCGGCGGCTATGTCCGTTTCTCCGGCGACGCGGACGCGGCAAGCCGCCCCGACAGTGACTCCCTCCAGGCGATGGATGCGGACAAGCGCGACGGCACGCTCTATTTCAAACCCCTCTACCAGCGCGCCTGGGTTGCTGCTGCCGGGCCGCTCGCGAACTTCATCCTCGCCATTGCGATCTTCACCGGGATCATCCTTACCGTTGGAAAACCGGCGGAGCCGCCGATCATCCAGTCCGTGACTGCGGGGTCTGCCGCAGAAATGGCGGGAATGCTGCCCGGGGACGTCATTCAATCCGTGGACGGAGAAGTCATTCACGTCTTCGCCGATCTTCAGCGCATCGTCGGCGCCAATGCCGGCAAGAAGCTGCATGTCATCGTCAAGCGCGATGGCCGCGAACTCGGCTTGGACGCAGTCCCCACGCCCACCGAAGGCACGGATGAGAGCGGGGCAAAGCGTTCATTCGGCCGCCTGGGCATTATGGACGCTACCGTCAGCGTTGGCTTTGTGGAAGCCGTGAAAGGCGGCGTCGACCAGACGTGGTTCGTCATTTCGCAGACCGGCTCTTATCTCGGCAGGATCATTACCGGCCGGGAGAGCCCCAAACAGCTGCACGGCATCCTCGGCATCGGGGCTGTTTCCGATCAGGCGGCGCGCATCGGGTTCGGCGCTCTGATCGGACTAGCGGGTCTGATGTCGGTGAGCATCGGGCTGATCAATCTCCTGCCCATTCCGGTGCTCGACGGCGGTCATCTTCTGTATTATGCATGCGAAGCGGTCTTGGGTAGACCGTTGGGGGAGCGTGCACAGGAGGTCGGTTTCAGGCTGGGCTTGGCATTCGTGCTTTGCCTAATGCTGCTTGCGACTTTCAATGATCTCGTCCGTCTAAACCTATTCTAATCGAATCCTGCTGCCGCGTTCGAAGCTGGGGCATGGGATCAAAGGCGAGTCGATGACCTCAAGGGGCCACCCTTTCGCCCGCTATACGCGGCTTGTTGCCTCGGCTTTATTGGCCTCCACGTTTCTGACAACAACGGCGGGGGAGCTTGCCTTTGCTCAACCGATGCCGGCGGCTCCGCAACCGGCTCCGGCGCAACCCGCTCCAACTCCCGCGCAGCCCGCACCGGTCCCCACGCAGGCGCCGCCGGGTGGGCTCGCGCCCGGCGTGGAGATGACTCTCGATCAAGCCGCACCAGCGGTGATGCCGATGCCGGCGCCGCCCGGGCAAGGCGTCGTTCAGCGCATCGTGGTCGAGGGCACGCAGCGCATCGAACCCGACAGCGTGCTCTCCTATATGCTGCTGCATCAGGGCCAGCCTTACGATCCGGCGGTTGCCGACCGTTCGCTGAAAGTCCTCTTCGACACCGGTTTGTTCTCTGACGTCCGCATGGACTGGGACGGCATGACGCTCACCGTGCGCGTCGTGGAAAATCCTATCCTCAACCAGGTGGTGTACGAGGGAAATTCGCAATTGTCGGATGCCGATCTGAACAAGGAAGTTCAGGTCCGGCCGCGTATGGTGTTCACCCGCGCGCGCGTGCAGGCCGACGTCGTGCGCATCATCGAGTTGTATCGCCGCTCGGGGCGGTTTGCCGCGACCGTCGATCCGAAGATCATCCAGCGGCCGCAAAACCGCGTCGATCTCGTGTTCGAGATCAACGAGGGTCCGACGACCGGCGTCGCTGCGATCAATTTCATCGGCAACCGTATCTTTGCCGATTCCGATTTGCGCGAGCAGATCGCGACCACCACGAGCGCGTGGTGGAAATTTCTCACCACCAACGACAACTACGATCCCGACCGTCTGACGTTTGACCGCGAGCAACTGCGCCGGTTTTATCTTTCGCGGGGTTACGCCGATTTCCGCGTCGTCTCCGCGGTCGCCGAATTGGCGCCGGATCGGCAAAATTTCTACGTCACGTTCACTGTCGACGAGGGCGAGCTCTATACCTTCGGGAAGATTCAGATTCAATCGCGCATCCGCGATCTCAATCCCGACGATCTGCGGCCGCTGCTTCTGACCAACGAAGGCGATGTTTATGACGCCACCCAGATCGACAAATCCGTCGAAGCGCTGACCTATGCCGCCGGCACGCGCGGGTTCGTGTTCATCGACATTCGCCCGCGCGTGCAGCGCAATCCCGCGACGAAAACCATCGATCTCTTCTACGACATCGACGAGGCGCCGCGCGTCTACATCGAACGCATCAACATCGTTGGCAACACGCGCACCCGCGACGAAGTCATCCGCCGCGAATTCCGGCTTGCCGAAGGCGATGCCTTCAATCGGGTGCTGGCGGACCGCTCGCGCACAAGGGTGCGCGCGCTCGGGTTCTTCCGCGATGTCACGATCAAGGAAGATCCCGGCTCCGCTCCCGACCGTACGGTGTTGACCGTTACCGTTACCGAGCAGCCTACCGGTGAGCTTGCGCTGGGCGCGGGCTATTCGTCGCAGCAGGGCTTGCTCCTCGACTTCAGCTACACGGAGCGCAATCTGTTCGGACGCGGGCAATTCTTGCGGGCCAGCGTGTCGATCGGCACATTCCAGAAGGATTACGACTTCCGCTTCACCGAGCCCTATTTCATGGGGCGGCCGCTCGCGGCAGGGTTCCTCGTCTACAAGGTGATCACCGATTTCACCGACCAGATCGGTTACATTTCGGACGTCACCGCCACGGGCGTTCAGTTCGGGTTTCCGGTGTCCGAATTCGGACGGCTCTCGCCGCACTACAATTTCGCCTACACGAGCATCGAGGCGGCGGGCACGACCTCGCTTGCGGTGCTGCTGGCCGCCGGCAGCTATTCGGCGTCATCGGTCGGCTACACCTACACCTATGACACGCGCGACGACGTCATCAAGCCGACCAAAGGTTGGAATTTTGCCCTCAGTCAGGATATTTCCGGTCTGGGTGGCGACCTGAAATTCCTGCGCTCGGTCGTCGGTGTCGAGTATTACCATCCCTTCTTCTTCAATCTGGTGGGCGACATCTCGCTCAGTGCCGGCTACATCAGCGGCTATGGCGGATTGCAAGTGCCGATCAACGAACGCTTTTTCAAAGGCGGTCCGTCGTTCCGCGGGTTTGAGATCGCTGGTATCGGCCCGCGCGACGTGGTGGGCGATGCCGCGCTCGGCGGGCAGCTCTATGCCATCGGCACTTACCAGGTGCGATTGCCCGACATCCTGCCGGCCGACTACGGCATCAGCCTCTCCTGGTTCACGGATTTCGGATCCCTGGGCTTGATCCGTGGAATCAACAAAGTGTGCAATGCGGGTACCTGCGTTCGGGATAATCTGGCAGTACGGGTCGCATCGGGCATCGCGGTCAACTGGAAGTCGCCTTTTGGCCCGGTGGAAGTCGATATCGGCTATCCCTTCCTGAAGCAAAGCTATGATAAACCGCAGATCATTCGCCTGAGTGCGGGTACTACCTTCTGAAGTGAAAAGGACGCGTCGAACATGAGCAACTCCAGTCTTATCCGCGGCGCCGGCCTTGTCGCGCTTGCGCTCGCGCTGTTGTCCAGCGGTTCCGATAGCGGTTCATTTCAAGCACTGGCTGCAACCGCGCCCTTGAGCGCAGCTCCCAACGCCGTCGTTGCTCCTCCGCCGGCAGCGCCGCCCGCTCTTGCCCCGGCTGCACGCCCGGCCGCGGCTCCCGCCCCTGCGGCTCCCGCACTTGCTGCTCCCCCGCCCACAGCGGCCGCTGCTGCGGCAGCAGCGGGGGGACCACCGGCCCCGCGGATCATTGTGATCGATCGCACCTACATCCTTCAGCGTTCGTCGGCCGGTCAGGACATGATGGCCCAGGCCCAGAATCTCTCGAAAGCCGCGGAGACACAGTTCAAGACGGAAGAAACGGCGCTGGCCACCGAGGCAGGACAATTGCAGCAGCAGCTTGCGATCATGGCCCCCGACGTCCGCGACCAAAAGGAAAAGGATTTCACCGCGAAGCAGCAGGCCTTCCAGGGGCGCGTGGCGACACGTCAGGCGGAAATCCAGGCCGGCTTCAACAAGGCTGCCCGCCAGGTCGAAGTGGCGCTCGAGCCGATCCTCAAGGCTCTCATGGTAGAGCGCGGCGCCAATATGGTTCTGGACCGTTCTTCGGTCATTCTGTCGAGCGTCGACATCGACGTGACGCCCATCGCTGTGCAGCGGCTGGACAAATCCCTGCCGCATGTAAAGGTCGATTTGACACCGGTCCCGGCGGCCACAGCAGCGGCGGGTGCGGCGCCTCGTCCTGCCGGTGCGCCGGCGCTTGCGCCTGCGGCACCACCGGCAGCTGGAAGAAAGTAGCCGGAAGGCCCATCCAAGCCGAAGGGAGCAGCGATGGCGGACCCGCGATTCTACGACAATCGCGGTCCGTTTCGTTTGGCCGAGCTGTGCACGAATGCCGGACTTAGGCATTCGGACGACGGCGATCCGAATGCAATGGTGTTTGACGTTGCCGGTCTCGCGCAAGCCGGTCCGCCGCATCTCACTTTTTTCGACGCCAAGACGGCGCGCGCCGAGTTCTCATCGTCAAAAGCCGGTTTCTGCATTGTGCGGGACCGTGCTCCCGACCTTGCATCGCCAGGCGCGCTCCTTCTGCGCACCGCGAACGTGGCTCGTGCTTTTGCCGCGATCGCACGCCTTTTCTACCCCGCGCACGAGAACGCCATTACAGCCCAGGAGATGCCGATCCATCCTTCGGCGCGGGTGGGCGAGCGCGTAGTGCTCGCGCCCGGAGTCGTGATCGGGCCGAACGCGGAAATCGGTGATGACGCGCGGATCGGTGCCAATGCCGTGATCGGCCGCGGTGTCACTATTGGACGCCGATCTGAAATTGGCCCACACGTGACGCTGGAGTTCTGTCATGTTGGCGACGACGTTCTTGTTCAGCCGGGCGCGCGTATCGGCGCATCCGGCTTCGGCTTCGCTTCCGCTGTCGATGGCCATGGCAAGATTCCGCAACTCGGCCGCGTAATCCTCCAGGATCGCGTCGAGGTGGGCGCGAATTCCGCCATCGACCGTGGCACGCTCGCGGACACCGTAATCGGGGAGGGCACCAAAATTGATAATCTGGTGCAGATCGGGCACAACACGACGACCGGGCGGCACTGCATCATCGTCGGCCAAACCGGCATCTCGGGAAGCGTCGCGCTGGGTGATTTCGTGATTCTCGGAGGCATGGTGGGCATTGCCGATCACGTGCGGATTGGCGACCGGGCGCGGCTCGCGGCGCGGACGGGCGTGACGCGCGATCTCGAAGGCGGCCGCGATTATGGTGGAATTCCCGCGCGCCCCATCCGTGAATGGCACCGGGAAACGGCGATCATCAACCAACTCGTCCGCAAGAGCAGACCCGGCAGCGATGAATAAGCACCCCGACAATATCACCGTGCCGGTGACGCTCGACGTCGAGCAATTGAAGCGACTGCTGCCTCACCGCCCGCCCTTTCTGATGATCGACCGCTTGAGCGACATCAAGGTGGGCCACTCGGCTACGGGCTGGAAGGCGGTGACCATAAACGAACCGCATTTTCGCGGGCATTTTCCCGAATTCGCCGTGATGCCGGGCGTGCTCATCGTCGAAGCAATGGCGCAGGCTGCTGGCGCACTCGTGGTCTACACGCTGGGCCTCTGGGATCAGCGGCGGGTCGTCTATTTCATGACCATCGACAAAGCACGATTTCGTAAGCCGATCCATCCGGGCGCGATGGTGCGCATTCCCGTTCAGGTGCAGCGTCATCGTGGCTCGGTTTGGCGTTTCGAAGGTAAGGCGTTCGTGGACGAAGAATTGTGCGCCGAAGCCGAGTACAGCGCGATGCTCACCGACTACAGTCTCGGTCTGGGCACGCCTCAGATCGCCGGCAATAGCGAGTGATGGCGAAAATTCACGCTACTGCGATTGTCGAGGACGGCGCGACGATCGGCACGGACGTCGAGATCGGTCCATTTGCGGTGATCGGCGCACGCGTGAGGTTGGGCGACGGCGTGCGGCTTCATTCTCATGTTGTGATTTCCGGTCACACCGATATCGGAGCGCGCACCACCATCTATTCGCATGCCGTGCTGGGCGGCGGACCTCAATTCCGCGGCGATCCCGGCACCGACGCAAGACTCGTGATTGGCGCGGACAACGTCATCCGCGAGCACGTGACAATGAACGGTGGATCGATCAAGGGCGGGGGCCTAACGCAGGTCGGGGACCGCGGCTATTTCATGGCCTACAGCCATGTCGCGCATGATTGCCACATCGGCGATGGT
>Ga0310810_10011132_pt1 | contig 10508 bp, 13 predicted proteins | sample NCmetagenome_FD_207641 | JGI IMG/M metagenome (GOLD analysis project Ga0310810, IMG submission 207641) | Soil microbial communities from experimental microcosm in Duke University, North Carolina, United States - NC | ecosystem: Engineered > Artificial ecosystem > Soil microcosm > Unclassified ... | reverse complement strand
GATCGCCGGCAGAAGCTCCGGGCTCAGGCCGACGGCGAGCGCGACCGAAAACAGCAGCGTGTCCACGGCTGGCCGGCCGCGGGACATGTGCGCGGCGAACACCACGAGCACGATCACGAGCATTGCGGTCGTCAGCAGATAGCCGAACCGGCGGATGCCGCGGTCGAACTCGGTTTCGGGCGGCCGCAGGCTCAGTCGATGCGCCACCGCTCCGAACGCCGTCGCGCTGCCGGTCTCGGCGACGACGCAGCGCGCGATGCCGCTGCGGACGTTCGTGCCGAGGAACACGCAGTTCCTGCGCTCCGCGAGGCTCGCGGACGCCGGCGAGGGCGCCGCAGTCTTGGCGACCGGAAAGCTCTCGCCGGTGAGAACAGCCTCGCTGACGTAGCAGTCGGTTGCCGTCAGCACAACCGCATCGGCGGGGACGAGACTGCCGGCCGACAACAGCACCACGTCGCCAGGCACGACGTCTTCCATGGGGACCGACACCGGACTGCCGTCGCGGACGACACGGGCCAGCACGCGCACGCGCGCGCGCAACGCCGCGGACGCCGCCTCCGCGGAGTACTCGCGCGAGTAGCCGATCCCCACAGTGGCGGCGACGATGGCCAGGACGATTGCGGAATCGAGCCATTCGGCCGACAGCGCCGAGGCGGCCGCAGCGAAGACCAGCAGCAGGAGCAGCGGACTCCGCAGCTGCCGGAGCAGGATGCCTATTCGCGACAGGGTTCGCTGTTCGCGCAGTTCGTTGGAACCGAAGGTCCGGAGGCGCGCGGCCGCTTCAGCTGCCGACAAGCCGTCGGTCGTCGACTCCAGCGATCGAAGAAGCGCCGACGGCTCCATCGCCCAGTACGCGGCCGGTAGCGCCGGCCGGGTCACCGGCTGCCCCGTGTCGCGGATATGTCGCGGGGACGAGTGTGAGCTGGCATCGGGCGCTTTCCAGGCCTTCCGCAACTGTGGTGCCAGCAGCATGAGCACAGCGCCGAAGCCGCTGACGGAATTCCGGCGCTGACGGCTTTCAGTCGCGGTATCGCGCTTGCGTGATCTCAATGCATGACCGGCGTTCTACGCGCCTTGTGTGGTCTCGCTGTCGTGCTGGTATCGGCGTGGCTGCCGTCGCGAAGTGTCGCGACGCCGCCGAAGATCGCGATTCTCGCGTATCACCGCTTCAGCGCGGGTGCCGTCACGAACGCGATGACGGTGCGGACGTCGACATTCCGGTGGCAGCTCGACTATCTGACGAGGCACGGATATCCGATCGTGTCGCTGTCGAGCCTCGTGACGGACCTGCGCGGCGGCGCCGCGCCGCCTTCACACGCGGTCGTGATCACGGTCGACGATGGCCATACCTCGGTGTTCAGCGAGATGCTGCCAGTCGTTCGCGAATACGGCATTCCGGTCACGTTGTTCGTGTACCCGTCGGCGATCTCGAACGCGTCCTACGCCCTGACGTGGCCGCAACTCGAAGCACTCCGGCAGACCGGTCTCGTCGACGTTCAGTCGCACACGTGGTGGCATCCGAACTTCAAGACCGAAAAGCGCAGGCTGTCGCCGGACGCCTATCGCGCGTTCGCCACGAAGCAGCTCACCGCATCGCGGACCATCCTCCGCGAACGACTTGGCGTGAGCGCCGACATTGTCGCGTGGCCGTTCGGAATCTTTGACGAGGAATTGATGGGCATCGCGCGCGAGTCTGGATACGTCGCCGGGCTGACCCTCGACCGCCGGCTCCTGACCGGCGGCGACGACCTCATGGCGCTGCCGCGTTTCCTGGTGACCGAGCACGCGCAGGGGGCGGCGTTCGCAGCGATGCTGCCGAGGGACGACCGATGACCCGTCCGCCAGGTGTGGCGCTGCTGGTGGCAGCCGCGCTGGCGTGCGCGGGCGCCGCGCCCGCGAGACTGTCCAGCGCGCAAAGGGCTGCGCGGATTGTGGACGCGGTCAGCCGCGCGCCCATCCCGGGCGCCATTGTCACGATCCGCGGCGTGGAGCGCCGATCAGACGAGCGCGGGCGCGTTCTTCTCGAATCCGACGTCCCCGACTCGATCCTCGTTCGCGCGCAGGGATACCTGCGCACGTCGGCGCCCGCGGGCGCAGCCGGCCAGCCAGAGCCGGACATCGCATTACAGCCGTTTCGTCCCAAAGCGCTCTACCTCTCCGTCTACGGCATCGGCGACAAGACCCTGCGAACGGCGGCCCTCGCGGTCATCGACGCGACCGAAGCGAACGCCCTGGTCATCGACGTCAAGGGCGATCGCGGCATGGTGCCGTATCGCAGCGCCGTCGCGCTCGCCGCGGACATCGGAGCGCAGCGCGTAATCACGATCGCCGATCTCCCGCGGCTGGTCACGGACCTGCGGAGTCGGGGGATCTACACCATCGCGCGTATCGTGGTCTTCAAGGACACGCTGCTGGCGTCAGCCAGGCCGGCTCTCGCCCTCCACAAACAGGACGGATCGATCTTCCGGGACCGGGAGAGACTTGCGTGGGCGAACCCGTACAGCCGCGAGGTCTGGTCGTACAACATCGGCATCGCGCTCGAAGCAGCGCGAGCCGGCTTCGACGAGATCCAGTTCGATTATGTGCGCCTGCCAGACGCCATCGGACTTGCCTACGACCTGCCCTGGACGGAGGCCAACCGGGCGGCAGCCATCAGCGGCTTCCTGACGGAAGCCCGGCGGGCGCTGGCGCCGACCAACGTGTTCCTGGCCGCGGACGTCTTCGGCTACATCTGCTGGAACCGCGACGATACCAAGATCGGTCAGAAGCTCGAGCAGCTGGCCGGTATCGTCGACTATCTCTCGCCGATGCTCTATCCGTCGGGTTTTCAGTTCGGCATCCCGGGCTATCGAAACCCGATCCAGTTTCCCTATCAAATCGTTCGTCTCTCGCTCGAGCAGGCGGCGCACAGGACTGGTCTGCCACTCGTGCACTTCCGTCCGTGGCTCCAGGCGTTTCGCGACTACGCGTTCGGCGGCCGCGCATTTGCCGCCGCGGAAATCAGAGCTCAGATCCGCGCGGCCGAGGACTCCGGCGCGGATGGATGGATGTTCTGGAATCCCCGCAATCAATACTCAGCCGCCGACTTCAAACCCTGATCGCGCGGCGCATCGTCGAAGCATCGCGACGATCACGCGAGGGCGCGTTGCGCGCCTGCGAGGACGGTGGCGACCGAGCCGCCGCCGTCGAGACGATGCCAATTGATGGCTCCCGCGCCCGCACGCAGCTGGGCCGCGAGGACATCGGCCGTCGCGTCAGACACGTCCATTGACCGATGCGCGATCCGCTGCGCCAGGACATCTCGAGGACCGTCGAGCCAGAGACCGATGAACGGCACTCCGGCGTCGCGCGCGGTTCCCTCAATCGCTTCGCGATGACCGGGTTGGGCGAACACCGCGTCGGCGATGACTGACTGGCCCGCTCGAAGCGCGGTGCCGGCGCGCTTCACGACAGCCTGATAGACCCGTTGTGTCATCACCGGCGAATAGCCTTCAGCGCCAACCCTGGTCGAAGTGGTAACGCCCAGCAACGCCTTGCGAATCACGTCGCTCCGGACAATGAGCGCCCCCGGGGCGGCTCCCACATCCGGCGCGAGACCGCGAGCCAGCGTCGATTTCCCAGACCCCGAGTAGCCTCCGATCGCGATCAACCGCGGCGGCGCCGGGTGAAGAAAGCCCTCAGAGAGATCGAGATACTGTCTGGCGGCCGTTTCCATTTCCAGTCGACGTGTGTTGTCGGCCTGTACTGCTGCGGCCGTCACGCTGGTCTTTGCACGAACCGCGGCGCGACACGACAGAAACAGGGGCATCAACGACAGTGCATCGAGAGGTGACGCCGCGGCCATGTACTCGTTGAGCACGACATTCGCGTGGGCGCGCAAGCCCCGCCGCCACAGATCCATCAGCAGGAACGCAACGTCGTAGAGCACGTCGATGCACGAAATCTCGTCGTTGAACTCGACGCCGTCGAAGATCGTTGGCGTGCCATCGAGCAGGCAGATGTTGCGCAGGTGCAGATCGCCATGGCACTCGCGGACGAAGCCGTCACGTCGTCGCGCATCCAGATATCGTCCGTGCGTCGACAGCGCCGCGCGCGTATCGGCGGACAGTCGGGCGCAGGCCGCCTGATCGAGGACATCGGCGCCGTGCTCGAGCAAACCGCGGTCGTTGCCGTCGGCGACCCAGGCCATTCCCGCCCGGCCGCCGTGGTCGGTCCTGACGCGCGCGCCGTTGTGCAGCCGCACGATCTCCGATGCCAGCCGCTCCATGAGCGCCTCGTCGAGGCGGCCGCTCTCGGCGAGTCGGTCGAACAGGGTGTCTTGATCGAACCGCTGCATCTCGACGAGCCACTCAATCGGCTCGCCTGTTCCGCCAAGAGCGAGAGAGCCGTCAGACTCGCGCGTAACGGCGCGCACACCAAGATACAGAGAGGGCGCGGTTCGACGATTCAGCCGAATCTCCGCTTCGCAGGCGGCGCGCCTCAGCTCGAGAGTCGAAAAATCGACGTAGTCGTAGTGGACCGCCCGCTTCAGCTTGAACGCCCGATCGGCCGTCAGCCACACGATGCTGATGTGCGTGTCGATTCGCTCCGGTTCAGCCGTGCGACCGTAGGCGGCCGACGTCGAGAGAAAGGCGATGACCTCGCGCTGCATGGGCACATCCTGCCCGTCGCCATGGCGACGGGCGGCGGCTATTCCGGCCGACGGGCCATCGTTATGCAGCCGCCGCCGGCGGACGGACGATTTCGACCGAACATGGTGCATGCCGGGCCACGCTGTCCGACACGCTTCCCAGCATTCTCTCGAGGCCCGTCTTGCCGTGCGATCCGACCACGATCAGATCCGCGCGACACTCCTTGGCATAGTCGACGATGATCTGTCGCGGATCGCCGTCCCGCAAGGATGCGGCCGTCACGAAACCCGCACGACGCAGCTGGTCGGCGGTGTCCTCCAGAAGGGCGGCCGCGTCGGTCCGCCGCAAGCTGTGCAGGCTGAGAACGCTCCGTGCGGCCGCCGATCCTTCGGCAAACGCCATCGATGGAGGCATGCCGTTTGGCCAGTCGTCCGCGTGGAGCACGGTCACCTGCGTATGTAACGGCGTGAATTGATTGATGACCGCATTGATTGCGGCCACCGAACAGTCCGAATCGTCTATCGCGAGCAGGATTCTCAGATGACACCTCTCTCTCCGAGCAGTATCAAGAACCGGTCCACGCTTCTTGACGAAGATCCGGCATCAGGAGAATTCCGCTGAACGCTGGCGGCGCGTTTGCAGCTGGAGTCGTTGCTCGGGTCATGTTGCCGCGTAACCGGCAGACGCGATTCCTGGCGCAACCACCTGGACGAGTCGCTTGACGACCTCCAAGGTGACGCCTCAAGAAACGCATCGAGCGTGCGCGACGACATGACCCGACTTCCTGCTCGCCTTCACCCTTGAGCCCTGCCTTCACGTCGAGAGACCCAATCATTCACGCGCGGAATTTTCCCCCGAGTGCGGAGAAATCGCGGCCTGCCCCGTCCGCGGACACAATGTGCCGACTGACTGCTGCAGGAATCACTGCCATTGCATACGGCGGATTGACGTCCGCTCCTGGCACGCCTGTTGCCCTCCCGTCACAGTATGAAAACGCCGAGCATCTCGATGTCCCATCGACCGCTGAAGAAAGATCCCACCTGTCTTCTTCGCTGGGTGTTTCATCGCGGTGCCGATTCGCTGACCTGCGCCATTGAAACCGCCGCCAGCCGGACGTCCTACGATGTCTGCATTCTTCCCCACTGGAATCTGGAGGTGGCAAGCGTCGAGCCCTTCCCTGCGGCAAAGAATGCCATGCGGCGTCACGCGGAAATCGCTTCACGGCTTCGACAGGCGGGATGGGTAGCCGAGTACGGATCGACGCACGCCTGACCGTCAGCTCACGCTGCCGGGCGACGACTCGTGGTGCGTCCGATGGCCCGCCGCGAGACAGCACCGGCGCGACTCAGGAGCGGTCATGCCCTTGACGCGGCACACAGAACGGCATTTCACATCGGGTGAGACGGTCCGGGACATTGTCATCGGCATGTCGGATGGTCTGACGGTGCCGTTTGCGCTGGCCGCGGGTCTGTCGGGCGCCGTCGAATCCACGTCGATCGTGATCACGGCCGGTCTCGCGGAAATTGCCGCGGGGTCAATCGCGATGGGCCTCGGAGGGTATCTCGCGGCCCGGAGCGATGCCGAACACTATTCGAGCGAACGCCGCCGCGAGCAGGCGGAGGTTCACGACATCCCGGCAGCGGAAGCCAGGGAAGTGACCGAGGTGCTGGGATCGTACGGCGTGAGCGCCGAAGCGGCGGCCCCAGTGGTGCGCGCGCTTCAGGAGCGGCCCGACGCCTGGGTCGACTTCATGATGCGCTTCGAGTTGGGTCTCGAGAAACCCAATCCGAAGCGGGCACTCAGGAGCGCGACCACGATCGCGGGAGCGTATGTCGCCGGAGGACTCATTCCACTGGCTCCCTATTTCGTCTTCGCCGCAGCCGCCCGTGCACTGGCGGTGTCGGTCGGGTTCACGCTTCTCGCCCTGTTCGTGTTCGGCTACGTCAAAGGGCATTTCACCGGGGCCGGCCCGATGCGCAGCGCCCTGCAGACGGCCATCGTCGGCGGGATCGCCGCGGCGGCGGCGTTCGGCATCGCCCGAGCCATTTCCTGACGGTCGCGCGCCGATTCTCCGGCGGCGACGATGCGGGGTTCCTGGACCGACGGAGATCTGTTCGGATCCGCGGCTGGATCGTGCGTTGCCTGATGGTTCGTGCAGGGAGAAAGGCCATGTTGTACACCATCGCCGTCGTTCTGTTGCTCTTGTGGGCGCTCGGTCTCGTGAGCGGCTACACGATCGGTGCGTTCATCCACGTGCTGTTGGTGATCGCGGTCGTATTATTCCTGGTGGGATTGCTGAGCAGTCGTCGAGTTGTCTGACGTGCAGAGACACTCATCTCTGTCGGCCGTCGTTGGGATCTGGATGCTGTGCGCGTCCGCCGTGACGGTGGGTTGTGGCGGTCAGCCGGCTGCGCCGTCCCGCCCGACGGATCCCGCGCTTCCGGTGCCGATCGACAGCCAGGGCCCGGTTCGCATCACCTTCGTCGCGGCGACCATCGCGCCGGGCAGCACCATCACCGGATGCGGCCCGCTGATCGAAGGGTGCGCCGGCCGGCTGAGGATGACGTTTCTGCTCACCCCACCGTCGGACGGTTCCGTGCTCTACGCGCGGCTCTATCTCCACGCGACGAACCTGCAGGCCTGTCTGTGGGGTGAGATCGCCCCCTTCACCGTGCGGGCGCGGGTTCCGGTCACAATCGAAATCCCGATCGATCGCGCAGACCGCTGCGGTACACCGACGGACATCGCCACGATGGCACTGGGGGTCGAGGGGACGATTGAAGTCGCTTCGAGGCAGACCTGGTCGTTGCGGTACCTGTTCGCTCGCTGAACGGCGGCCGATCGCGGCCTCGCCGCTATCGACCTTCGCGGCGCCGGACTGCTAATGGCGCCGGCGGCGCCGCAGTTCGGCGACGACCGTTGGCGGCATCTTCCGGCACCCGCAGGCTTTCGCGTGTGCGACGTGCCACCGCAGCCGCTGCTCCAGCGACGGAGTCTTCGGCATGGCGTGGCGGCGATGCCAGAGCGCGTTCATCACTTGGCAATCCGTTCTCTGGCCAGGTATCGATGGCATTCCACGCACTTGAGGGTGACATCCACGTAGGCCCGCGGTGTCTTCTCCAGGTCCCGCTGTGCGGCTGCCAGGTGCAGTGCCTGGATCGCCTTCACGAACCCCGCCGTCTGCCTGGCGTACTCGGGGTACTTCAGGACCGTCCATCGCGGATCGTCGGTCAGCCGCTCCAGCTCGCGGGCGTTGGTTTCCAGACTCACCCAGTCACTCGTCACCACCGCTTCGAGGATGTTCTCCGCACGCACCAACTTCTCCCGCATGACGTGCTTGACCTCGGGGCCCTGGGTCCCGCCCGCTCCGAGCCCCAGCCACGCCGCGAGTCCGACGACGATGTGCCATTTCCTGTGCATAGAATCCCCGCTCTCGCTCGTCTCGCAGCTTCCGCTGCGGCGACCCGAGCTCGAGCCGAACGCGGCGGCCCAGGATCGCCGGCAGCGGAAGTACGGAAGGCCGTCGTCAGGCGACCTTCACCTCGATCGCCTTCGGCTTGGCGACCGCAGTCTTCGGCAGATGCACGCTCAGGATGCCGTCCTTGTATTCGGCCTGCACCTGGGCCGCGTCGACCTCCGGCGGCAGAGCGAACTGACGGACGAACTTGCCGTAGGAACGCTCGGTCTTGTGGAACTTCTTCCCTTTTTCCTCTTTCTCCTGCGTCCGCTCCCCTTCGATGGTCAGCACGCCGTCGAGCACGTCGACCTTGACGTCCTCCTTCTTCATCTCCGGCAGCTCCGCCTTGATCAGGTATTCCTTCTCGGTCTCCTGAATGTCGACGGCCGGCGCCCAGTCGGCGAAGAACAGTCCATCGCTTTCGGGCCGGCGCGCCGGCACATCGGTGAAGAAGCGGTTCAATCGGGTCTGCATGTCCTCGAGCTCTCGCAACGGATTCCATTTCACGATGTTCATAAAAGCCATCCTTTCATCGACCGCGATGCCGGACGAAGGCGCGGCTCGGGAACTCCGCCGGGGACCCGGCATCTCCCGGCGAATGTTGCAAGAGCTCGGCCCGCACATAGGCTCGCCTCATACGCCTGGCGACGTTGAAAGATGCGTATACGCCTGGTATGCCGACAGCGCCAGCGCGCCGAAGCCAAACAACACGCTGGCGACGACAATGGAGCCGCCGAGGGCCGATCGCAGAAGTGCGAGCGTGAGCACACCGGCCACCAGCAGCAGCGCGTGCTGACCGCGCGTCACGATAGGTCCAGCATGGAGAAGCCTCGCTTCGACGTCGCCGAGGAAGAACGCGGTCACGACCACGGCGGCAAAAAGCGCGAACGCATAGAGCGCCCCCATCGCGAGTCCAATGGGCAGACCCAGGATCGTGATGACGAGCAACACCGCCGCGACAGGCGTGGTGACGACGAGCGCGAATCCTGTCAGAAGACTCCAGCCCGGACGGGTGCGGAGGGTGGCCACGACCGACGTTTCGACGCGCGGCAGAAAGAACACGACCAGCAACCCGACCAGCAGCAGATGAAGCGCGAACAGCACACCTGAGATTGCCGGGAACGCGCGGGCGCGTTCCGCCTCGCGTGGGGGAATTCTGTCGTAGGTGATCGGACCGTTGACGATCGCGCCTTCGGCGATCCGCGCGACGCTGGATCCCTTATAGGTAAGCGGTCCGAGGATGCGCGCCGACGGCAGGATCTCCAGCGTCTCGGCGGTCACGGCCAGCGGCTGTCGAATCTCCCCGGCAATCTGGACGGTGGCTCCCGCCACGCGCACCTCACGTTCGAAGATGCCGTTGAGGCGGACCGTTCCTCCAGTCAGCCAACTGCGGCCGCCGACGCGGGTTTGCGGCCCGAGGGTTACGTCACCGCCGGCAACCGTCAGGTCGCCGGCGACCGCTGCGTCCACGTTCACCTCGCCCGCCGCGATCCGTACATCGTCGTCCGCGCGATCCGACAGGACGACCCGCCAGCCGGCCGCCCAGATGTCGCCGGCGACCGGCCGGGCGATGTCGATCTGACGTCCCGCGACGATGACGTCGGCACCCATCGGTGTCGTGACTTCAACGTGGTTTCCGGCGGCGTAATAGTTGTCCGCGTGTAGAGGCGGGCGATCCGCCGCCGGGGTCTGCGACTGCAGGCCGGCCACGGACATGAGTGCGGCTGTCACGATCAACATCACGATCGACTTGAAGGAACGCATGGTCGTTCTCCTGCGAGCCTGCGGGGCGTGGCGGTTATTGTGCGGGTGCCGGGAACCCGGCACTGGCCCGATGGCGGCGTCAGGAAGGCGGAGGACGGCCGCCAGGACTGCCGGGATCGCAGCCGCAGACCCGTTCAATTGACCGAGAATTGCAAGGAGACGGCCGCTCGCCCCCGCGACGCGCGGGCAATTACTGGCACAGGCCGTGCGACCGGTCTTCTTGAACGACGTTCGCCGCCGCAGTCGGCAATAGGAGCCGTCATGTCGAGAAGGAAAACCGAGCGCATCATCCGCGCCGCGACCCGCCCGCTGTGGGAACGCGACCAGGTCGAGATGCGCGCCGTGAGCGCGTTGTTCTCCGTCATGGAGCCGAAACCGAGGCGTCGACGCACAACCACGAAGCGTCGGCGCCCTGCAATCAAGAGCTCGCGATGACCGATTCGAAAGGATGGTCGGGCTTCCGCTCGGTATTGTGTCCGGTGGATTTCTCCGAATTCTCCCGGCACGCCTTGCGATCCGCCGTCGTCGTGGCCCTGCGTGGCAAGGCGGCCTTGCGGATCATGTATGTCAACGATCCGCTGCTCGTGGCAGCGGCCTCGGCAGCGCTGCACGACCGACATCTCGTCGAGCGAAGCGCGCGTGAGCTGAAGACCTTC
>Ga0310810_10011131_pt1 | contig 10508 bp, 9 predicted proteins | sample NCmetagenome_FD_207641 | JGI IMG/M metagenome (GOLD analysis project Ga0310810, IMG submission 207641) | Soil microbial communities from experimental microcosm in Duke University, North Carolina, United States - NC | ecosystem: Engineered > Artificial ecosystem > Soil microcosm > Unclassified ... | reverse complement strand
CAGGAAATTGTCGCACAGCGGATGACGGCGGTGATACGCGTAATTCTGCTCTTGATAGGCTGTGCGCTTTGGCGTACCGTGTGTGCGGCAAGATGATTGGGCTGTCTTTCCTTTACCCCAGACCTCCATGTCTCAGCCTGTGCTGATGGTCGCCGACAACGTCCGGCCGCCGAATGGCTCCGACTCGCGGCGGGGCGTGGCCGGCGGCAGCGGTTATGAGCCCGGACATAGCGAGCGCCAAGTCACCGGATGGGTCGCTACCGGGCCCGAGGGTCGCTGGTTGGCCACGCTGGCAGTGGCGATGACCGGCGATCAATCGGTGCTTCTCACGATCCAACGCGAGGGCGCAACTGCCGCGGGGGCGCCCATCGCCGGGGAGGTATCGCTGGTTGTTCCTCCTGGCGAGGTTGACGCTGTAGTAACTCTGCTCCGCGGCATCGTCGCGCACGCTCGAAGCGACGGGGTCATTCCCCGCCGGCCAGCTCGGTGAGCGGAGCGCCCGCGTGTCGGCCGTAGCTACGTCAGTGGCTTTCGAATAGCGTGGGATGGTTGATCGGCTCTTGAACGCCAAGAGGTAGCTTGAGCTTGCCGTGAAACGGGGAGGCCCCGCGGCTTGCGCGTTGGTCTACCGCCTCCCGCGCCCGCGGGGACCGCGCGTGCGATGGATCACATCTGCCCCTTTATCAGCTGGTCCACCGGAGAGAGCAGTGCCGGGAGCAGGCGTGTCGATCGCGCTGGTCCCCTGTTCCGCATTCCCGTCGCCCGCGACTGCCAGTGTCAGCAACTGCAAGAGGTCGAGGTCGAGGCGTTGAGCGATGGTGTCGAGAACCTTTAGCGTGGGGTTCGCGGCCTCTCCTCGCTCGATCGAGCCCATGTAGGTCCGGTGCACCCCCACGACCGACGCGAAACGCTCTTGGGAGTAGCCGGCCTGTTTGCGGCGGGCACGAACGAGCGGAGCAAGGCCGGCAAGGAGGAGGGGGAGCGTGACCATGACGGAAGTCTGGCAGCGGTCCGCCCATGATTCGACAGTATAAATACTGCCACTCTATACAGTTCATTCCATCCACCCTACCCCGTGTCCTTCTCAACCGCCTGGAACAGCTCGCTCAGGCTAAGCTCGAGCCCCTTGGCGATGCGGACGATCATGTCCAGCGTCGGGTTGCCGGTCCCCCGCTCCAGGGTCCCCATGTAGGTCCGGTGCACATGAATCGCATCGGCGAAGCTCTCCTGGGAGTAGCCTGCCTTCGATCGCAGCGATCGCACCGTTCGGCCGAACCTGGCATTGAGGGGTGCCATGCGGTCGAAGCCTGCGACATTCCAGCCTATTGCACCACCGACTATCGAGTGGCACTGTATAGAGTGGCACGGGAACGGCCGAAAGGGCGGGGGAGGGACAAGTCGTACCGAGTGGCGGGCCACCGTCTCTGCTGCACTGGGCATGCGCTGCGGGCGGAGCAGCGGGGCCAACGCGACGCCAAGGTGCTCGCAGTTGCGAAACATGAGACTGAGAGCGCGCAACCCTCGCACCGGTGAGGGGCAGCTCCCGCACCGCCTCGGGGATCGGGGGCCGGAAAAGGACGAGCGGAAGGTGAGGAGTTTGCTGGTGCAGCATGCGCGAGGTGGGTATCGCCCCCGTGCCCGCGGCATCGCGGAGATCGGCCACCACCGCGTGCACCCCGCCACCCGCCGCCAACTCCACCAATTCCTCGACCGTCTCGCAGAATCGCACGGCCGCAAGCCTGCCCACCTGCTCGGCGGTCAAACGGCGAACTGCTGGATCGACGATCATGGCCGCGACCGTTGCCATGCCGCAACATTTTCGCATTCCTCGCCGATGCGCAAGACCGCGCAGGCAGGCGGGCCTCCCGCTCGAGACCTGTCGCGCAGTTGATGGTCGGTTGAGGGTCAGGTTGCAGGTTGGGCGCGGCCGTTGGGAAAGTGATCGCCTCCGGACTCCACCTTCACCCCCGCCGCCCGCGCCGGTACGCTCCGGGGGTAAACCCGGTGTGTCGCCGAAAGCTCCGGGTGAAGTGACTCTGATCGGCAAACCCCGCCGCCAACGCAATCGCCGCCAACGCCTTGTCCGACCGCTGCAGCTCCGCCGCCGCCCAGTCCAGCCGCAGCCTTCGAACGTAGCCGCCGACCGAGGTGCCGAACTGCTGCCGGAACGCCCGCGCGAGGTGCGCGGGGTGCACCGCGACCTCGCGCGCCAGATCGGCCAGGCGCACCGGCTCCATGAACTGAGAGTGGAGGAAGTCCTGGGCTCGCCACAGCCAGGCAGGCGGCCGGCGACGGCGGCTGCCGCCGAGTCGCGTCAGCGCGACCAGCATCTCCAGCACGATCCCTTCCGCCGCCAGCGCCCCTAGATCGTCCGCCGCCTGGAGCTCGCGCGCGAGCTGGGAGCCACGCGAGGCCAGCCCGCCGTGATAGCGATGGGTGGGCTGCTCGAGCACGCCGGCGAATGGGCGGAACAGCTCGGCCTCCGCGGGGTCGGGCTGGATCACTACGACGTGCGCGCCGCCCGTGCCCATGCGGTTGGCGTGGGCCGAGCCGGCAGGCTCGGAGAACACCGCCGTTGGACCGCAGTGCCTGGTGGCCGACGAAAGCTCGAGCTCGAACGAGCCGTCTACCATCACCACCACCGAGGCCCGCTCGTGCGTGTGGCGCGGCAGCGCGGTCCCAGCCGGAAACCACGCATCGGTGACGATCGCGGGGCCGAGATCGAGGTCGCGAAACGAAGGGCTGCCGAGCGTGACGGGGACGCTGCCGTTCGTCTGGACCATGGGACCTCCGCGGCAGGTGCAGAAGGGCGTTTCAATCTGGATGACGAGCCATGGAAAGCCTGACGCACAGCGCGCGTGCAACGCCGGTTCCAAGGCGCGCGGCTCGTGCAAGACCCGGGATCGCCAGGGCGCCATGCTGAACCCTCCACCCGAACTCTCAACCGATGCCCTGGAGGCCGTATGCGTGGCGATTGCTGGAGAGGGGCCCTGCTCCTGAGTGTGGCCACGGCCTGCGCGCAGCCCACGGCCCCGGCGCCTGGGCGCACCGATCAACGCCTCACGCTGGAGTCGGCCGTTGGCGGCGTGAGCCAGTCGGTGACCGGTGGCGGACAGTTCGTCCATCCCGACTTCGGGACCGTCACCTTCGCGTTCACCGCGCAGCGTCTGTCCGATGGCGGCGTGGTCGGCCGATTCGAGCAGCACCAGCCGGCCTTCGGGGTCACCTACAAGGGTGACGTGACCTGCTTCGCCGTGGACGCCGTGAACCACCGGGCCTGGATCGGCGGCGTGATCACCCAGAGCAACGACCCCGATCCGGTGGCGCTGGTGGGCAAGGACGCGTGGTTCCGCGTGCTCGACCCTGCCGGCGGGGACGTGGATCGGAGCACCTTCCTCGGCTTCGAGGGTGGTGGGGGTATCCTCACCTCAGCGGAGTACTGCGAGGCGCAGATCTGGCCTGACGGCAACGCGCGCACGTGGCCGGTGGAGCAGGGGACCATCACCATTCACTGAGCGGTCCAGGCGCCGGTGGCCTCCCCTCCGAGGCCACCAACGAGATGTACACTCCTTGAAGCAGTAACGCGGAGTCACTGACCGTCGCTGATGGTCCTGAGCCGTTCCCCCAGGAACTCTCGCTCGGCCGCGTTTTCGCTCCGAGCGATGGCGGCCTCGTACGCCGCCGCCGCCTCGGAGACCCGGTCCAGGCGTCGCAGCAGGTCAGCCCGGATCGCGTGAGACAGATAGTAGCCGTCCAGGTCGAGACCCTCCACGATGCGCAGCGCCGCTTCCGGTCCCTCGACCTCGGCCAGCGCCACGGACCGATTGAGAGCTATGACCGGAGTCGGCGTGAGCAAGAGCAGCCGGTCATACAACTGCAGAATCTGCCCCCAGTCGGTTTTGGCCGCGCTGCTCGCATCGGCGTGCACGGCATTGATCGCCGCCTGGAGCTGGTAGGGACCGGGCCGATTCCACGCGAGGCAGCGCCGCACGATCGCCTGCCCCTCGGCGATGAGACGGGGATCCCATCGGGTCCGGTCCTGATCCGCCAGCAGCACCAGCGCGCCGTCGGCGGTCGTGCGCGCGTCCCGGCGCGCCTCGACCAGCAGCATGAGCGCGAGCAGCCCCATCACCTCCGGCTCATCGGGCATGAGCTCGGCCAGGTGCCGCCCGAGCCGGATGGCCTCCCGGGTGAGGTCCTCGCGAACCAGCTGCTCGCCCGAGCTCGCCGTGTAGCCCTCGCTGAACACCAGGTAGATGACCGCGAGCACCGGCCGCAGCCGACCCGGGAGCTCGTCCTCGTTGGGGACGCGGTACGGGATCCTCGCGTCGCGGATCTTCCCCTTGGCACGTACCAGGCGCTGAGCCATCGTCGCTTCCGGCACGAAGAAGGCGCGCGCGATCTCCGCGGTGGTGAGCCCGCCGACCAGCCGGAGCGTCAGCGCGACCTGCACCGCGGTGGCGAGCGCGGGATGGCAGCAGGTGAAGATCAGGCGCAGCTGGTCGTCCCGCACGGGCCCCTCCTCTGCCGACCGGGCCAGGGTCCCGCCGCCGGCGTGCAGCCGGGCGGCCTCCGCGTGGCGCTCGTCGCGAGAGGCCTCCCGGCGGAAGCGGTCGATCGCGCGGTTCCTGGCGGTGGTGATGATCCATCCCGCCGGGCTCGGCGGCAGGCCGGCGGACGGCCAGCGCTCCACCGCTGCGGTGAACGCGTCCTGGACCGCCTCCTCCGCGGCGTCGATGTCGCCGCAGACCCGGACCAGCACCGACACCGCGCGGCCGTATTCCTCGCGGAACACCCGCTCGATCTCCCCGGGCGCGGGCGCCGGCACGTCCGGGGTCAGCCGCCGACCTCCCCCTGGAATGGACGCACCTCAATGGGAAGGGTGGTCGCTTGGGCCAGCCGGCGGCCCCAGCCGAGCGCGACGTCGAGGTCGGGCGCCTTGATGATCGTGAACCCCCCGATGTGCTCCTTGCCTTCGGTGAAGGGCCCGTCGGTCATGAGGGCGTCGCCATCCTTGACCCGGATGACCGTCGCCGTGCTCGGCGGGTGCAGACCGCCGGCGAAGACCCAGCTGCCGGCGGCCTCGAGCTCCCGATTCATGGCGTCGATGTCCTTCATCACCCGGGCCAACACCTCGGGCGGCGGCGGATCGCCGTCGGGCTGATAGATGCTGAGCAGATACTGCTTCATCCCGTTCCCTCCTTGGCGTGGTCGCCCGCCTCATAGGTCGCGATCATTACGCCCGTGGTCGTGGGCACGCTGTTCACCAGGCGAAGCTTGGCGACCGTTCCGTCCTCGGCGAACAGGCGCCGGCCCGATCCCAGCACCAGCGGATGAATCAGCAGCTGAAATTCATCGATAAGGTTGCGTCGCATCAGCGACCTGACCAGCTCTCCGCTGCCGAGGATGACGAGATCCTTCCCAGCCTGCCGCTTGAGCCGGGCCACGGCGTCCGCGGCGTCGCCCTGGAGCAGGGTCGAGTTCTTCCACGGAAGCGGCTCCTGTAAGCTTCTCGACGCCACGTACTTTCGCGTGTTGTCCAGCACCGGGGAGAACGGGTTGTCCGTGCGGCCGGGCCATACCTTGAAGAAGTGCTCGTAGGTTCGGCGGCCGAACAGCAGCTCGCTCTCCTGGGCCATGCCCTCCGCCATGATCCTGCCCTTGACGGGATCGTTGTAGGGTCCCGCCCAGCCGCCGTGCTGGAAGCCGTCACGGACGTCCTCCTCCGCCCCGCCCGGTGCCTGCATGACGCCATCCAGGGTCACGTTGCTGGTCACGGTAATTCTGCGCACCTGCCCCTCCTCGAGGTTCGCGCCGGCAGGGTGCCGGCGTCTCACCCTTCTATACGAACGAGCTCCTGGCGGATCGACAGGGTCTCTGCCGTCACCTCGGCCGGGCGGCGCGGCACGCGAGGAAGGGCACGGCCCTACACGACATCGGCCACCGAATTCGGTGGCCGACTCGATTCCCGCCGCGCTCGACAGCGGGGGCGTTTTCCTGGCCCCTCGCCTTGCGTTTTCCTGCCCCCCCGCCCGCCGGTTCAGTCGCTCGGCCCAGCCGCAGACAACTCGAGCGACACGTCCACCGACTTGTACGCCGGCTCGTTGCTGCGCTCCGCCACGTGGCCGATCGGGACCAGCACGTTGCCCTCGGGGTAATACACCGCCACGCACCGCCGGGGAATGGCGTACGGCACGATCTGGAACTGCCGGGCCAGGCGCCGCTGGCCCTCGAAGTGGCTGGTGATGTCCACCCGCTGACCCCCCTCCCACCCTCGCGCCGCCAGATCCTCGCGGTTCATGAAGATCACCCGCCGGCCCCCATGCACGCCGCGGTAGCGGTCGTGCAATCCATAGATCGTGGTATTGAACTGATCGTGGCTCCGGATAGTCATGAGCAGGTACTGGTCGGCGGCGAGGTCGTGCGACGAGATCGGCGCGACCGCGAAGCGAGCCTTGCCGGTCGAGGTGGCGAACTTCCGCTCGCGGGCGGAGTTCGGCAGGTAGAAGGGCCCCTTCGCGATGCGGGCGTTGAAGTCCTCGAAGCCGCGCACCACCCGGCCGATCCGGTCCCGCACCAACCCGTAGTCCGCCGCCATCGCGTCCCAGTCCACCTTCGATCGGCTCCCCAGCGTGGCCTTGGCAAGGCCCCCGATGATCGCGGCCTCGCTCCGGAGGTTGGGCGCCACCGGCTCCTGCCGGCCGGTGGACGAGCTGATCACGCCCATCGCGTCCTCGACCGTGACGAACCCGCCCGGGTCGCGCTCGGAGCGGCCGAGGCAGGGCAGGATGAGGGCCTGCCGGCCGGTCACCAGGTGCGAGCGGTTGAGCTTGGTTCCGATGTGGGCGGTGAGGCGGCAGCGGCGGAGGGCCACGGCGGTGCAGACGGTGTCGGGCGTGGCGGACAGGAAGTTGCCACCCAGCGACACGAGGATCTCGATGTCGCCCTCGTGCATCGCGGCGATCGTGTCCACGGTGTCGTGCCCCGGATTGCGGGGCGCCTTGAACCCGAACTCCCGGTCCAGCGCGTCCAGGAACGGTCCGGAGGGCCGCTCCCAGATGCCCATGGTGCGGTCGCCCTGGACGTTGGAATGGCCGCGCACGCAGGCGGCCCCGGCGCCCGGCCGCCCCATGTGCCCGCCCAGGAACAGCAGGTTGACCAGCGTGCGGATGGTGGCCACCGCGTCCCGGTGCTGGGTGAGCCCCATCGCCCAGCAGGCGATCATTCGCTTCGAGTCGGCGATCATCCGGCCCGCGCGCTCGATCTCCTCGCGCGCGATGCCGCAGCCGTCCACGATCTCCTGCCAGGTAGTGGCCTCGAGGTCGGCGTACAGCTCGGCGAAGCCGTCGGTGTAGTCCTGGATGAAGTCGTGGTCGATCACGCCGCCGCCCCGCGCTTCGTCCTCCCGCAGCATCACCTTCATGAGGCCCTTGCACAAGGCGATGTCCCCGTTGATCCGGACCGGCAGGTGGAGGTCGGCCAGCGGCACGCCCGGGCCGAGGAGGTGCGCGGCGAAGTGGAGCGCGGTCTTGTACTCGTCCGGATTCGGGTCGTTGAACCGGAGGAAGCCCGGCTCTGGCAGTGGGTTGATCGCGATGATCCGGGCGCCGTGCTGCTTGGCATGCTCCAGCGAGGTCAGCATCCGGGGATGGTTGGTGCCCGGGTTCTGGCCCACGATGAGGATGAGGTCAGTGTGCTCGAAGTCGTTGATCGTCACCGTCCCCTTCCCGATGCCGTAGCTCTCCATCAGCGCCGTGCCGGAGGACTCGTGGCACAGGTTGGAGCAGTCGGGCAGGTTGTTGGTCCCGAACTGCCGCACGAAGAGCTGATAGAGGAAGGCCGCCTCGTTGCTGGCCCGGCCCGAGGTGTAGAACGCGGCGGCGTCGGGGGTCTCGAGCTGCCGGAGCTCGCGGCCGATGAGGTCGAACGCCTCGTCCCACGGGATCGGCTCATAGTGAGCGCACCCTTCGCGCAGGAGCATCGGCTCCGCCAGCCGGCCTTGCGCGTTGAGCCAGTGGTCGGGCTGGGCCGCCAGCGCCTCCACCGACCACTGGGCGAAGAAGTCCGCTCCGATCGTGCGGTTCATGCCCTCGTCGGCCATCGCCTTGGCGCCGCTCTCGCAGAACTCGAAGCGATGCCGCTTGCCGTCGGGTGACGGCCAGGCGCAGCTCTGGCAATCGAAGCCGGTCTTCTGGTTGACCTCCAGGAAGTTCTGCATGGTCTTCCTGAGGCCCATCTTCGGGAGCGCTGCCCGAAAGCTGCTGACGATCGCGGGCAGCCCGGCCGCCGTGTGCGACCCGCCGCGGATGTCGGCCGGCTCGGTCTCGACCGGGGTCTGGGCCTGCCGCGCCGTGGTCTCGTCCCGGCTCGTGGCCTCGCACGTACGATCCCACGCCCGCAGCAGGGCAGGGCCGAAGGCCGAATCGGGTCGCGGCGCGTGGGTGGGAAAGAAGCCGTTGGCCAGGAAGGCGAAGGGGTCGACGCCGGGCACGTCACCCGGGCCGGCGTGGAGTTCCTCGAGTTCGTCTGCCACGTCAGGATCCTCGTGTCATGGGGCGATCAGCCGCCCAAGCTGCAACATAGACGGGCCGGGAGGACGCCGACGCGATGGCGGTCACACGTGAGGCCGGCCCGCGAGGCGCGGAGGCCCCGTTACCTTCCAAATCCGCGCCCGAACGATGCCCGTCCCCCGACGCGAGGTTCCATGCCCCAGCCGGCCTACGCTCCCGCCCGCGCCGCCGCCGCGATCGTCGAGGCCTTTTTCGCCAGGCAAGCCGCCCCCGTAGCCCCGGAGGCGAGCACCGTCTCGGCGGTCGTGAATGCCGCCTTCTGGGCCAGCCTGCGCCGCGAGGAGGGCCGCTCGGTGCGGGTTTCCGTGGCGATGGTGCCGCCGGCGAGGACCGGGCAGCCGATGACCTTCGAGCGCGCGCTCGCGCTCGAGCCCGATGTGCTCGTCCGCCTGGCCCCGGCCGTCGAAGGCCCCGGGATCCACCTGGGGGCCTGGCCGGCCCCGGATGGTGGACTCCGGATCTGGGGCGCCGCGCGCGAGCTCCCCGACTTCTGCCTCGTCGTCGAAGTGGTGGAGCCCGGCCTGCTGGTGCTCAAGTATCAGCGCGAGAAAGACCAGAAGTTCGGCAACCTGGCCGTGCTCCGGGGAGACCAGGTCCGGGTGGTGGAAGAGGGCGACGGTGTCATGCCGGGCCGGCCGGCGCCCCTCGGCGCGCTGCTGGGGTCCGACAGCATCATGGGCGACGGCGGGACCCTGTTGACCCAGCTCGCCGTATCGATGCGGAGGCACGGGCACGGTGCCTCCCTGCTCGTCGTCCCCAGCGGGACGGAGACCTGGCGCGACTCGATCGCCCAGCCCACGACTTACGCGATGGCGCCTCCATTCAGCACCCTCGCCCGCCTGCTCGACCGGGGCGCGGACGCGAGCGCCGGAGACGACGTGCGCGAGCTGGTCGACGCGATCGCCGGACTCACCGCGGTGGACGGCGCGGCCATCCTGACCCATCGCTTCGAGCTGCTGGCGTTCGGGGCAACGATCCGCCGGCGGGAACGGTGCCCCGCGATCGAGCAGGTCGTCGTGACGGAGCCAGTGGTCGGCGACGTGCCCGCGCTCGTGCCCGCCACGGAGCTCGGGGGCACCCGACACCTCTCGGCGGCGCAGTTCGTCCACGATCAGCAGGACGGCCTGGCGTTCGTGGCATCCCAGGATGGGCGGTTCACCGTGTTCGCGTGGTCCCCGGCCAAGAACATCGTGCACGGCCATCGGATCGAGGTGCTGCTGCTCTAGCCGATCGGGCCCCGCCGGGCCGCTGATGGCTTGAGCTGGAGCGCTCGAAGTTCGTTACATGAGCCAGCCATGCAGCGATGGCCAGTGAGGCAGCGCTGCACCCCCCGCCGCGAGGCGAGACACGAGACGACACTAGCAAAGGCGGTTCACATGCCGACGTTCGGCGTGCTGGGGTCAGGGGAGGTGGGACAGACCCTGGCGAAGGGACTCAAGGACCACGGCTACCAGGTGCGCATCGGCAGCCGGACGCCGGCCAAGCTGGCGGACTACTCGAAGCAGACGGGGATTCAGGCGGGCACCTTCGCGGAGGTTGCCCGATGGGGCGAGGCGGTCGTGCTGTCGGTCGCGGGCACCGCGGCCGAGCAGGTGCTGAGCCTGGTGGGACGCGATGCGCTCCGCGGCAAGCTGGTCATCGACACCACCAATCCGATCGCCGACGAGCCGCCCGAGCAGGGCGTGCTCGAGTCCACCACCGGACCGAACGCGTCGCTCATGGAGCAGCTGCAGCGCGCCTGTCCCGAGGCCAGGTTCGTGAAGTGCTTCAGCTGCGTGGGCAGCGCCCGCATGGTCGACCCTGACTTCCATGGTACCCGGCCGACGATGTTCTACTGCGGCGACGACGCCGGTGCCAAGGCGACGGTGGCGCGCATCCTGGATCAGTTCGGGTGGGAGGCGGAGGACATGGGCGGCGCGATCGCCGCGCGGGCCATCG
>Ga0310810_10011130_pt1 | contig 10508 bp, 5 predicted proteins | sample NCmetagenome_FD_207641 | JGI IMG/M metagenome (GOLD analysis project Ga0310810, IMG submission 207641) | Soil microbial communities from experimental microcosm in Duke University, North Carolina, United States - NC | ecosystem: Engineered > Artificial ecosystem > Soil microcosm > Unclassified ... | reverse complement strand
GATCGATCGAGTCCGGCGCGAGGAATGCGAGGTGCTTGCCATCAGGCGCGAACGCAGGCGCGATAGCCGTTGCGCTGTCGCCCGACAGCGGCGCGGCGTGTCCGCCGTTCGCGTCGACGATCCAGATGCGCCCACCGCGCGGATTCGCCGGCGACGCGGCGACGAACGCGATGCGTCGCCCGTCGGGCGTCCAGGCCGCATCGCGCATCTGAAGGTTCTGCGCGCTGTCGGTGGCAACGTCGCGGGCTTTGCCGCTCGAGACATCGATGATCCGGATCCGGCTGCGCCTCTTCCCGGTTCCCGAATCGGCCGCCGCGCGTGTGAAAGCGATCGCGTGCCCGTCCGGCGACCAGCTCGCCCCGCCGTTGTACTCGTCGGCGCGATCGATCTGCGTCAACTGACGTACGCCGTGGCTCGCGACGTCGAGGAGCCACAAGCCGGTCCGACCGTGCCGCTCGGCGCGGAACACCACGCTCCGCCCATCGGGTGAGTACGATGGATCGAGGTCCTCGGCGGTGTCGCGCACCGCGTCCGTCACCGCGCGCGCGGTCCCGCCGCTCGCCGGAATGGTCCAGAGTTGGCCGAGCAGGTCGAAGACGATGGCACTGTCGCCGGGAGCGGTGTCGAAGGCGAGCACGGTGCCTTCGTGCGTCTCGAACGACACTGTCTCGGTGCGACCGGCGGAAGGAGTCTTGGCGGTGGTCGGGGCGCAGGCAGCGAGGATCAGAAATCCACAGCAGCGGAGGCGTTGGCGCATTCGCCAACTTATGGCACGCACGGGTGCTCGAACAGGCATCGTATCGTGTACGAACACGATCTCGGGGTGACAGGAACGCTGAAAGAACGCTCGAGAAACGGAGCCTCCACGCCTGCCTCGTAGGTTGGTGGCGGTCAGCGGATGCAACGCTGACACGACACTCAGCTGGAGGGAGCCATGAAGGCCGCCAGGCGGAATCCGATCGCCATCGTCACGGGAGCGATCGCGGCCGGAGCGTTGATCCTCGCGAGTATCGCGTGCTCGAGCGACACGTCGGCTTCCACGACGTCACCCGGGAGCGCTCCGACCAACATACCATCTGTCGTGTCGCTCGACGTCACCCCGCCTTCCGGCAGCACCGTGGCGCCTGGCACCAGCTTCACCTTTACCGCGGTTGCCGTTCACAGCGACGGTCGGCGGGTTCCCGCGACGGCGCTGAGCTGGACCTCGCTCGACGCGACGGTCCTCGCGGTGGACCCCGTAACAGGAAAGGCAAATGCCCTTCGGGAAGGCAGTGTCACGGTCCTGGCGCACGCCGACGGCCTCGCGATCTCGATCATCGTCAACGTGCGGCTGCAGATCGCCAGGTACGCAAAGGGCACTCGCGGCTAGCGCACTCGCCGTCGCTGCGCTCGAATCGCCGGGGAACACGGAGAAGAGAGGCGTGGGGCGGCGGCCGGTCTCTCTTGCCGGCCGGCGCGCTCGTCGGCACACTTCAGTGCGATGTACCTCCTCGAGACGCTTGGCTCGATCCGCCTGTCCGACGACGAGGGGCGTGAGATCGATCGGCTGCTTCAGCAGACCAAGCGGCTCGCGCTCCTCGCCTATCTCGCGTCGCCGCGTCCGGGGACCTGGCACCGTCGGGACGTCCTGGTGTCGATTTTCTCGCCGGAGCTCGACTCGGCGCGGGCGCGGACGGCCCTTCGCAATGCGCTGCACGTGCTGCGTCAGCACATGAAAGAGGGCATCGTGCGGACGCGTGGCGACGACGAGGTCTCCATCGATCCCGCATTGTTCGACAGCGATGTCGCGCGCATGGAGCGGGAAGTCGCGCAGGGCCGCTTTGCTGAAGCGTTCGAGCGATACCGCGGTGAATTCCTGCGTGGGATCTATATCAAGGATGCGGAAACGTTCGAGCGTTGGGTCGACGACGAGCGGCGCCGGCTGCTGGCCGTAGCCCGCGCGGCGGGAACGGCGCTGGCCGACGAGCGCGAGCGCGCGGGAGATCGCGCCGCGTCGATCGCGACAATGGAGCGACTCGTCGAGCTCGAGCCGCATGACGAGTCGCACACACGACGGTTGATCGGTCTCCTCGATCGCGCCGGCGACAAGGCTCGCGCGCTCGCGGTCTACGAGCGGTTTCGTGCCCGACTCGCCCAGGACTTTGGCGCCGAGCCGTCGAGCGAGACAGTAGGGCAAGTCGAATTCATCAGAGCCATGCGGCCGCGAGTGCCGTCACCGGGTGACGACGTTGACAGGCCGCAAAGCTCGACGGCTGTTGCCAATGCCGGCAACCAGGATGCGAACGAATCGGACGCGCGGCCGGTGGAGCGACTTCGAGATCGCAGCCGTCGCTTGCGATGGGCCGGTGCGAGTGCCGTCGCCATGGGGCTCGCGGCGATTGCGGTCGCCGCCTCGACGGTGCGAAGTCACGATGGGGTTGCGGCCAGGGAATTGATAATCTTGCCGATGGAGAACGCGCTCGACGACTCGCTGTCCTACGTTGCGTTCGGGATCAACGACGAGGTATCGCGACGTCTGCGCGGGATCGGGCGCATGCAAACCGTGTTGTCCGGCGGGAGCTTGTCCTGGACGCCGTCTGTCCGAAATGATCTCGCGCTCGTTGGGCGTGCGTTCGGGAAGGAGGTCGCGATTCGATCGAGGTTAGTTCGCGACGGCGACTCGCTCGCTGTATCGGCCGAAATCATCGACCTTGCTTCACGACATGCCCGCTCGCTCGGCACGTTCGCTTTCGCGCCGGCGAACATGCGCGACGCGGCGAGTCAGCTGGCCGCCGCCACCGCCGGTTTGCTGTTCAGGGCGCGAGTTCCGCTGCTCCCACGCGCCACTGATGATCAGCTCAACTCCGAGTCGTATCGATTGACGATGTCGGGATGGGACGAGCTGGTGAACCGAGGGCGGGCGGATTTCGCCGCGGCTCGGTTTCTCGCCGCCATCGAGAAGGACCCGACCAACGCCCGCGCGTACGCCGGCCTGACTTCGCTTTGGGCCGGCTCGGCATTCTCCGGGGACGTACCGTTTGAGGTGAGTGCCGAGCGTGCCGAGATGTACGGTGAACGAGCACTGGCGCTCGACTCGCTGGACGGTACGCCATGGGCCAATCTCGGTATCCTGCGCGCAGTCAAGACCCGGCACTTGGCCGAAGGCGAGTCGCTCGTCACCAAGGCCATCGCTCTCGATCCGTCGAACCCCGAGCTCTATATGGTCCAATCGGCGATGTACCGCCATGCCTGGCAGTGGGATAAGGCGCGCGACGCGGCTCGGATGGGACGCCGTCTCGACCCCTTCTCGCCGCGCTACGTCGGGCAAGAGGCTCTCGCCGCGCTGTGCGCGAACCGGCCCAATGAGGCACTTGCACTGAATCGCTCGAGGCTGAGTGTTGACTCCGGGGATGCGACGGCGCGAGAAGGGGTCGCACGTGCGCTTGCCTGGCTCGGCCGCTGGGATGAAGCGGTTGCCCAGCTGCGGATGCTGGACGCAAACGCCAACGTTCCGCTATTCTCGCCACCGTTAGAGGGTGCAGTGCCGTCAGCCGGCGCGCTGCATGGTGAGGCGGCGTATTGGGCGATCCAGGAGCGACGGCACCGCGCAGCGCTCGAACGTCTCGAGGCACGGGCGCGCGAGGGCCACGTGGATCCTGTGAGAATGGCATTGGCCCGCATTGCCGCCGGCGATTTGGATCAAGGCATGGACATTCTCGAACAGCAAGCGCGGTCCGGCAATCCACGCTTGTACGCACTGCCCTGCAACGCGTCGGTCGACCGGGTTCGTCGCACGGCGCGATTTCAGAAGTTGCTGGCGAGTCTTCCCAAATGGGAACCGTGATCCATCCGGCGCCCGCGGTCGGTCAACGGCTGTAGTGCGCGCCCAATTGTATTCGCCACCGCGACTCGTCCAGCAGGACACGATTGCGGGCGGGCAGCACGGGCGGGCCGTCAAGCGTCGCGGGCACGGCGTACCTTGGCCGATTCGCTACAGGATCCCACCCCGCGACCTGCAACACCTCGAGCTCTTGTCGCGACGTGGTCTCGCGTACGAGGCCCCACGATCGGTTGAGCAGATTCGGTAAATCGAACACGTCGAGCGCGATCTCGAAGCGCGACGTCCCTCGCACGTTGAACGCCTTGGACAGCCGCGAATCGAGTGTCAGGATGGACGGATTGCGGCACGAGTTGCGGCTGACGATGCGGCCGCGCTGCGAGCGGAGACACCGGTCGCTCTCGATGAACGCGTCGAGTGCCGGATAGAGATCCGGATTCGTGAGACTCACGTCGCTGGCGTTCCGCGGCACATACATCAGATCGTTCGATTGCACACCGTCGGCGTTCGCGTCGCCCAACGCGACATACGAGAACGGCCGGCCGGGTTGTGCTCGGAACAGGAGCGCCCCCGTTACGCGTCGCGGGAGCTCGACGACCGCGTTGAGCACGAAGTTCCGCGGGACGTCGAGCTCGCTCCGCGTGAGGCGTCGATTCTCCAGCGTGCCGTCGATCGGCGCGTTCTGCAGAGCTATAGCCGCGGCAGGGTTGAGCAGCGTGATCACGTCTTGCGTGCGCGACCACTGATACCCCGCCTGCACGCTTCCTTTGCTCCATCGTGCAGCAAGCGTGGCCGAAAGCGCGGTCGAGCGGTCACCGGCACGGTTGCTGTAGCGCAGCACCTGGCTGAACGCGGCGCTGTCACTTCGCGTCGGGCGCCCGACACCCGTCGACGATATCGTTCCGTACATGGCGCGCCCCTCGGCGTCGGTTTCGACGGGGCGAAGGTTCGTGTCGTCGAGATAGGCTGCCGAACGCGAACGGGTCTCGATGAGGTCCAGCGATCCACGCAGGATCGAGCCGAGTTCGCGGTCGATCCCGACGACCACCTTTCGCACCTGCGGAAAACGGAAGCCGCGGTCGAAGTAGGTCACGGCCGCCGGCGGCGGCGCGCGACGCTCGCTATTGGTGCAGCGATCGGGCAATCGCGAAATGTCGGTCGTGGGCGCCGGAACGCCGTCGGCAACGGTGCACACCAGCGTCACCGCGTCGAGGCCCGTTGTTATGAACGCGTTCCCCAGCCAGACGTAGGGAGGCCGCGCCATGAAGTCGCCCGCGCCAAGTCGCAGCCGCATGCGCCCGCGGCGATCGAGATTCCAGCCAATGCTCGCCCGCGGCGACAGCATGGCGTTGCCCGACGGAAAGATACCGGTATCAACGTTTCCTAATGCCGGATCCGCGACGAGCGTCGGATTGGTCGACGGTGCGGTGTTGTGCGGCACGTCGAGCCGGACGCCGGCTGTAACCGTGAGCCGCTCCGAGGGCGACCACCGGTCCTGCACATATGCGGACGAGAGGCTTGCGTGAAAGCCTCCAACCGGTCCGCCGGCACGAAGAGGCAGCGAGATCTCGTACCGCGTTGGCGTGAGCGACTCCAGCGCCGTGACACTCGGGAACGTCCATACGCCCCACGAGTTGGGAAAGAACCGGTCGGTGACGCCGAACCATTCGGCGTGAACACCTCCCGTGATCTCGTGCGAGCCGATGGACCGGGTGACGTTGTCGGTGATCTCGACGGTCCGCTGGTCGAGCGTAGTGCCCTGCGCCTGGCGATCCGAGCCGCCGCTAAGGTACGTGCCCGCGACGTCGCCCTGAACGAGAAACCGAGGACGCTCGAGTCTCGAGTTGCGGTCGTCAGCGATCGACTGCGCGCCGACCACGAGTTCGTTGGTCAATGACCCGAGGGTGCTCGCCAGTCGGAGGCGTGTGCTGTTCACCGCCGTCGCCAAGGTGGAACCGCTCCCCGAAAGCTCCCAACCGTCACGGCTACTCCGGATCGGGCGACCGAGCGCGTCGGTACGGGCGTCCGAACGGTTTTGCCACAGCTCGAGCGAGTGTCGTGGTGACAGCGCCCAGTCCACCTTTGCGAAGAGCGTACGGTCGGGCTGCCTGAGCACCGGGATGTCCGGTCTGCCTGCGTCGAATCCCAATTGATTCCGAAACGCGTTCGCCGCGCGATGTGCCGTCTCGATGCTGATTCCCGTCATGGTGTCGCCGGCGACCGGGCCGACGAACGGCGCGCGGCTTCGCTGCAGATCCGCGGCGAGGAAGAAATGAACGTGGTCGCGAACGATCGGCCCGGCGACGGTGAACCCGTATTGCAAGAACTCGAATTCGTTCGCCCGCGCGCCGGAGGTGTCGGTGCCGACCAGGCGCGGATGCTGGAACGACGCGAACACGCTCGTTTCCCAGCGATTCGTCCCGGAGCGCGTCACGGCGTTGATCAAGGCTCCGCTGAACATGCTCTGTCGCACGTCGAACGGCGCCACGAGCACGCGAACCTCATTCAGGGCTTCGAGCGAGATCGACTTGGCGCCGGCCGCCGCCCCCGGCGTTGCCGCGACTCCGTAGACGTCGTTGGCGATCCCGCCGTCGATCTGGATCGCGTTGAGGCGCGGGTTCTGGCCACCGATCGACGGTGACGTCCGACCGGTCGCTTGCGGGGTCGTGGCGAACAGGCCGGTGAAATCTCTGTTGAGCAGTGGCAGCCCGTGCACCGCCGACGCCGGGATGGAGAACGACGGCCCGCCGTTCTCGTCACGGGCTCGAGCGCGCACGATCAGCGGCGCAATCGCCGCGGCGCGAGGATCGGCGAATGTGACGTCGACCGTCACACGCTCGCCCAGTGCGACGGTGAATTCGCTACCACGCCGAGCCGGCGCCAGCCCGATGGCCAACCCTTCCACGTGGTACGGTCCGCCCGGCGGAACGTCCTCGAAGAGGAAGCGGCCGCCACTGCTGGCGGTCACCTCGCGGGCAACGCCGGTCGCCGCGTTTACCAGGCGCACCCTCGCGCCGACCACCGGGACCCCGGAAGAGCGGATCGCGACGCCGGCGACGGCACCGCCCGCCGGCGCCTGTGCGGCTGCCGACGTCGCGCACCCGCCGACGACTCCTCCGGTCAGGACCCCGACAATTGTCGCTCGAGCGAGCCCGCTCAGCCGCATTCGGCCTCTGGCGTTCGAATTTGCACCGAATCGAGAACGACGACAGCGAGCAAACGGTTGAGAGACGGCTCGCTCACGCCCTCGGCCTACGTTGGCGGCGGATCGCATGCGTTCGAAGCCGCGACCAGCGGCCCGAAACGCCGAAACGTGCCCGAACATACGGGTATCCGCGCCCATGACAACAGGAGTTCAAATGCCAGTTCGACGCTCGCTCATCGTTGCGCTCGTGACCCTGTCGGCGGTCGCGTGCGACCGTGCGACCTTCCTGCAGCCGGACGGGCGGGCGGCTGCGACGGCGCCCTCGCGAACGCTCGCCGGCGACCCCTCGATCTACGTCGGCGATGTCGAACAGCTCTACACAGCCGTGAACGATCCCGAGAACGCCGGTGGGGCGATCGTTCTCGCACCCGGCACGTACGTCTTGTCCGAGAAGACTGTGGGCGGCGCGCCGCGGCCGAATGGCGGTCGTCTCGAGCTGCAACCGGACATGTCGCTCGCCGGCCTGTCGGGCGACCGGTCGGCGGTCGTGATCGACATGTCGGGTCTGCCGGCGCCATCGTTCAACGCGACGCTCGGAAAGACTGCCGGCATCAGGCTTGGCCGAGGGCGCAACGCCGTCGAATGGCTGACGATCGTCGGGAATCCCAACGCGACCGCCGGCATCGAGACCGACCTCGCCGACGCGCGGCCGAGTCGGGTGACCGTGGCGCACGTCCTCGCACACGGGAGCCTTCGCGGGATCGACGCGAGAAATGTTGGCACGGCGATGTCCGGACGCAGCATCGTCGCCCGCTTCGACGACAACGAATTCTTTGACAGCAGAGAAGGCTTCCGGCTCCTCAATTCCAGCGGCGCCGTCGGCGGGCAGATCGACGTCACGATGAGCGGCAATCGCCTGCACAACAACGAAAACGGCTGCGTCATCGAGCACAATCGCGCCAGCTCGGGGAGCATCCGCGTGCGATCGAGTGGCGATCGCTTCGAGCACAATGCACTCGGCTGTCTGATCGGTGGCGGTCTGGTCGCCGGTACCGCACCCGGTGTCGCCAACTCGAATTCGACGGTCTTCGAAGCTTACGGGGACGCCTTCGTCGACAACACGCTCGACGTGACCAGCATCGACTATGGCGGCGTGCTCGTGGTCGCCGCGGAGACCCCCGGTCTCGCCAACAGCGCCTCGCACAACACCGTCGCGGTGGCGCTCTGGGGCACGAAGGTATCGGGGAATCAGAATGTCGACTTCCAGGCGTACGGCGCCCGCTCGATCGCCACTCCGTCAGGCATTTCCGGCATCGAGAATCACGTCACCATTGAGCTGCACGGCGTGAGCAAACAAATCGACGTCGACGCCATCAACAGCTTCCCGTTCGACCCGGCCGGCACGAACAGCGTGACGGTCGTTCGGTAACGTCGACACGGCGTCGCTGGTAACCGCTGCCCATCGCCAACTCAGGTCCAGTCGTGCATTCCATCGAGAAGACATTGGTCCAAATCGCGGTCGCCGGAACGGCAGCCGTCGCGTTCGCCGCCTGTGGCAGCCCTGATGCTCCCCGCAACGGCACAGCACCCGACATCCAGATCGTGATGCCTGTGCATGCTCTCGAGCCGGGGTCGTCGATGCAGGCCACGGCGAGGGCTGTGACTGGCAGCGGTGCCTACTCTCTTCCCGCCGACCGCCTCGTGTGGACGTCGTCCGATAGCATGATCGCCTCGGTGAGTCGTGGCGTCATCACCGCACACCAACTGGGCAAGGTGATCATCAGTGTGAGCATCGACGGCAAGTCCGCGGCCGAAAACGTCAGTGTCGAGTGGCAGCAGGATGCGTATCTGGCGATCACTGTGCCAGCGGACACGGTCGGAATCGGTGGAAGTTTCCAGGCCCAGGCGCTCGTGCGAGGTCGACAGCGCGTTACGCCGCGGGAGTGGACGTCTTCCGATACCGGCGTCGCGACCGTCGACTCGCTCGGCGTCGTGATCGCGCACGCGGCCGGACGCAGTACGATCTCCGCTCGCTTCGTCGGGCTCGTGGGCTCGGTGACCGTCCAGGTATCGGCCGTGCAAACGGGCCAGGGCTACGGCTACGTGTACTCGTTCGACATTCCAAACCTGGAGGCCTACGACATCGAGTACGATTGGACGCCGCCACCCGACCACGGCTACTCGACGTCCGTCGGCCTTCAGCTGAATCTGATGCCGCCGTATCCGATCACGGCGGACTTCGGCTGGGTCGGGCCCTCCCGGCCGACGAAGGACGTGATGCTGCAGCTAGTGCCGTTCGACCCGCTGCCGTGCGCCGCTTATCTCAACGACAGACTGGACTACACGTGGGTCGTCCTTGGCGTGCCGCAGGCCAATTGCTTCGATCGCGGGCAATTTCGGTTTTCCGACCGCGTGGAGCTCATCGCTATCGCTCCCGGTGCCATCGAGGGCGCGGTCGCGATGGTGCGGCCAGGCATCCGGTCGGCGATGTCGAGCGGTACTCCAATCAAGGAAGTGAGCGTCGCCGCGGGCACGCGCGACTACGAGGTCCAGGGGCTCACGCGTGACTCGCTCTATTGGTTCGTGACGCCGGCGTTCGCCACGCTGGGCAGCTGCAGCGTCGCACCGGCTGGGGCCACGCCGCCGTCGGCGACGGCCCGCGTCGTTTGCCGTGATAGCGATGGGAAGCCAGCGGACTCCAACGTCTACGCGATTGGACTGGGGGCCGACGCTGCTCGAGGCAGAAACCCGCATGGACTGATCGAGATTGACGGTTTCGCCCGCGTGCTCCGCAAGACGACGACCGATCTCGACATCGCCGTGCTGGGGCCATCGACTCAGGCGTTGCGAACATTCCAGATCACGATCACCGGCGCGCGACTCGCGGAATTCGCGCGCCTTCCGGCCGTGTTTGTGACGCCCGTGTCGTCGACCGCGCCGGTCTGCTGGATGATCGACATTACACGCGTCGGATCGACACAAGTGATGCTCGACGTGTCATGCGCCGCGCTCGTCGACGGCGTCCTCGTCGGGGTCTTTTACTGAGGGACTTTGGCATGACCACTCATCGCGCTCTTCTCATGCTGGCTGTTGCCATCGCTGCTTGCTCGAGCGACGTCGCCGTCGCGCCAAGGCGCGGTGGAGCGCCAAAGTCGGGCGGCAGTGGTCCCGCCGTCCCGCCAGTCGTCGTGGCTCTCGACATCACGCCGCAGTCAGGAAGTACTGTCGCGCTTGGGTCGAGCTTCACATTGAGCGTTGTCGCCGTTCGAAGCGACGGTGCACGGTTGGCTGCCGCGAACCCGGAGTGGTCGTCGCTCGATCCGACGATCGTCACCGTGAATTCCGTCACCGGAAGCGCGAGTGCGGTAGGCGTGGGAAGCACGTCCGTGACGGTCCGTGCCGGCGGTGTCGCCGCTGTGGCAATTATGACGGTGCTCCCGCCGCCGTCGGCGGGCAGCTCGACGGCGCTCACCATCAGCGCATTCTCGGTCGTCGAGTACGACTATCCCTCGCGAACCGGCTACTGGCTCTACGCCCCACAGGTGA
>Ga0310810_10011128_pt1 | contig 10509 bp, 5 predicted proteins | sample NCmetagenome_FD_207641 | JGI IMG/M metagenome (GOLD analysis project Ga0310810, IMG submission 207641) | Soil microbial communities from experimental microcosm in Duke University, North Carolina, United States - NC | ecosystem: Engineered > Artificial ecosystem > Soil microcosm > Unclassified ... | reverse complement strand
TTTTTCTATCGTCCGGATTGGTTTTTATAGTTGTACATACGTAAATGTCCAATTTCCCATCACCGTTAATATCAACAACAGAAGCCCCACTACACCATCTGCCTGCACCGCCGGTTTTTGAAGTGCCGGTGATATCAGTAAAGCGCAGATGCCCGCGATTGAGAAAAAGCTTGTTTGACGACATGCTGGCTGTGAAGTAGAGGTCGGGTAACCCGTCGTTATTAAAGTCACCACAAGCTACGCCGCCTCCATTATAGAGGAATTCAAGATCAAGCGGATTTATGGAATCATTTTCGGTTATTTTATTGATAAAATTCAACCCTGATTGGGACGATGATATTTTCCTGAAGAGTGTAATGTCCGTCTTGCAGGAGCTCAAGAAGATTATAGAAGAAAAGTAAAGTAAAACCTTCACGTCGGAAATCATCCGCCATTTTACCAACGATTGGAATTTTTTCATACTCGATTTTCTGATTGCTCAATACAAGCAATACAAAGACTATTATTACTTCTACGCTAACTTATGACATTTAGCGGAAAGGAAGCAAGTCATGAAAGCAAAGTGCAGGATTCATCAACGGCACGTTGTGTATTTGAATTATTCGTTCGCCAACCTTGACGATTGAATTTATTTCCCCTGCAATTCTTTATCGATGTGTATTAATCGGAACTTAAAAGCATAACTGTAGAAATCTGACGCTTAGCTTGTTTAGACCTTTAATAGTCGGACGCAGACAGTAAAGGATGGTTTACTGTTCAGCGTGGATTAGTTTTATTTTACGTGATTAGGCGAGTTTCGCCTAAAGTTTGTACTTTCATAAACTACGAACCGTTAACTGCTATGCCGATTGCTGCCTACAATGAAGGCAAAGTCCTGCTGGAAAAAATTGCTATTGGCAACCGGGATGCCTTTGCTCAGTTCTATAAAACACACCTCAACAAGCTCTTCCGGTATGTTTATCTTTTTACAAAGTCAAAAGAAGAAAGTGAAGAAATTCTGCAGGAAATTTTTATTAAGATCTGGGAAAATCGCGAAAAACTGACGAACGTTGACTGCGCGGATAGTTACCTTTTGCAAATTGCCAAAAACAAAATCATTGACAAAGTGCGCAACCAGCAATTCAGGCAACGTGTGCTATCGCAGATACGGAGGTCAAAAGAGGTTTCTAATTCTTCTACAGCCGACGATTGCGCCTTCAGGGAATATTACAGAGTAGTTCAGGAAGCTATTGAGAAATTACCACCAAAACGAAAGCTTATTTTCCGATTAAATACTGAAAACGGTTTTTCGGCCGATGAAATTGCCCGGCAACTTAAAATATCCCGGTCCGTTGTTCAGAAACAATTGTACAGCGCTTCGCATTTTGTAAGAAAGTATCTTTTTGAGCACGGAGAGGTTTCATTTTCCTTCGTGTTTTTTCTGCTGATTCTCCAGTAATCCAAATTTTAAAAAAAAGTTCTGATTGAAGGGGTGATTTTCCCTGGCACAAACGTCTTTATAATAAGATAATTAAATGAAACAAGCGGAAATAGCGACTTTCCTCGAAAGGTATTCTGCGGGTGAATATACCGAGGATGATCACCAGCGATTCGTCGAATGGTTGAAAACTGCCCCGATTCATGAAGTGGAACAGGCAATGGATAAATACAGTTCCATTCAGCAGCAATTGCAGGGTGGGAGCAATGATGAACATCTCGTGCTTCAAATTGAAAAAGCCATCGATCAATACGAACTGGGTAAAAAGGTGAGCAAACGAGTAAGGAACAAATTCTTAACCTGGCGTGTTATTTATCGTAGTGCTGCCGCAATCTTAATCATATGGTTATCGGGATACCTTTTTTACTCAATTCAGCAAAAAAATGCGAAACCTGATCCGATACGTAACTCGCCACAATCGGCAACAAGTGAAGTATTACCTGGCAGCAATAAAGCCAGGCTTACGCTGGGTGACGGTTCTGTTGTTAGCCTCGATGATGCTGGAAATGGAGAAGTGGCCCTGCAGGGCAAAACAGAAATTTCTAAATTGAGTGAAGGGCAACTTGTTTATAAGTCAGCTGACATTAACGATTCCGAAGTTTTATTTAATGTGTTGACCACCCCAAGAGGTGGGCAATTCAAGCTGACCTTACCTGATGGCAGCAACGTGTGGTTAAACTCAGCTTCTTCAATCAGGTATCCCACCGCATTTACCGCCAAAGAACGAAAAGTCGAGATTTCAGGAGAAGCGTACTTCGAAATCACTCATGACGAAGCTAAACCATTCCTCGTCAACGTTGGTGCGATGGATGTGAAAGTACTGGGGACACATTTTAACATAAACGCCTATCACGACGAAGCGATCATAAAGACCACATTATTACAGGGAAGTGTCAGCATGCTAAAAGAAGGTTTGGCTACTATTCTAAAACCAGGCCAGCAGGCGCAACTCGGAAACAGCGGAGTCATTCGGTTAGTTAACGACGTGGATGTAGATGAAGTCATAGCATGGAAAAATGGGTATTTCTCATTCAACAAAGCCGATCTGAAAACTGTAATGAGACAGATCGCAAGATGGTACGACGTTGAGATAACTTATGAGGGTGCTATCCCGGAAAGACAATTCGTCGGTAAGATCAGCAGAAATAGTAATGCATCTGAAGTTTTGAAAATTTTGCAAGAAACCAAAGTGCATTTTCGGATTGAAGGAAAGAAAATAATAGTGACACCCTAAACTGAACCTGTTAATCAAAAAAAACCAGAAGTGGTAGGACACTCCTGGTTGAATATTTTGGTTAACAATAAATATAACCTGGAAGGTTTTTTAATCACTAACCAAAACAATCAAAGCTATGCGTTTTGAGGCACTTTGTAATGAAGTTTTTTGTCAAAAACTGATTACTAAAAAATGCCCTGCCTTCTCCTGCCGGCCCAGGATGGACAGGCTAACTCTGAGAGTTATGAAACTTACTGCTATTTTTTTAATGGCTGCCGGTATCCAGGTAAGCGCTAATGGATACTCCCAGTTTTCAATTTCGGAAAAGAATGCTCCGCTAAGTAAGGTATTTAAGGTCATTGAAAAACAATCGGATTACGTTTTCTTCTACGATTATAAGTGGCTTGAGGAGGCGCGCACTGTAAGCATTAAAATGAAAAACGCTGCTTTATCAGAAGTGCTGGATATGTGCTTTCAGGCACAACCCTTAACCTATAGCATTATTGGAAAAACCATTGTAGTAAAGCCAAAAGATATCATGGCCATCACCAAGGGAGTTGAGCCGGAGGCTGAGCTCATTAAGTTTATAATCGTTACCGGCAAGGTGACGGACGCAACCAGCAATAAACCCCTGGCAGGCGCCACTATCACTGCAAAGAATGCAGACAATACGGCTACTACTACAGATGAAAATGGAAATTTCAATCTGGACGTGCCTGAAGGTGTGACCGCATTGATCATATCTTACGTAGGATATGAAAATATGGAAGTGAAGATTCCAAAAGCCGGCGCTCTGAATGTTCGTTTGCAGTTGAAAGATTCAAAAGTGGAAGAAGTGGTGGTGGTGGGATACGGAACAAGAAGAAAAAAGGATGTTACAGGAGCAGTCAGTACCGTGGACTCAAAAGAGATCGAAAAGAGTACAGCGATGAGTCCTGAGCTGGCATTGCAGGGAAGAGCGGCCGGAGTTTTTGTTGAGAGCGGCGGCGGTGCGCCTGGTGCACGACCGGTAATTCGTATTAGGGGTGTGAATACATTCGGATTTAGCGAACCTTTATATGTGATTGATGGAATCCCGATTTTTGAAGGTGGTGCAGGCGTCACGGAGGGCGCCATAGGCGATATCAGGTCTCCGCTAAATGTTTTTACCACGATAAATCCGAACGACATTGAATCAATTAGTATACTTAAGGATGCATCTGCAGCAGCTATCTATGGTGTAAGGGCGTCAAACGGCGTCATTCTGATCACGACAAAAAAAGGTAAGACGGGCAGGGCGAGATTAGATGTTAATGCATACTATGGAACTCAAAATATTCCCAAATCCATTTCTACCTTAAACACTCAGCAATATTTTACATTACTGGAAGAGGCCTACGCCGCGAATCCCGACGCCAATACATCGTTTGCTCAAAAATTCGGGCCGCTTTATGATAAGTCGAGCCCATCGTATGTGGGAAATGGTCCTACTTACAACTGGGATGATGAGTTGCGCAACAAAAATGCTTCTTTGCAGGATTACAATGCAAAAATTTCCGGTGGCAGTGAAAATACCACATACTTTTTTTCAGCAGGGTATAACAGAACGGAAAGTCCGTTGAAAGCAAACCATCTTGAAAGGTTCTCCTTTGCCTCAAACGTTGATGCAAGAGTAACAAAGTTTCTTTCCGCGGGCCTGAACGTAAGACTGATTCAGCAAAACGCAGAAGAAAATACAGGAGGCGACCTGAATACCATGATGGCAACTATTCCATTCCAGCCGTTTTTTGATCCAGTTGATAAAACCGGATTTGCACCGGCGGCCTCGGGTAGTTTTGAACCTAACCCTGCCTACGATCCAACGTTGTTAGATCCAGGTGCACCCCTGGTTTTCGCGCCCGGAGACCCGGTACTGTTATGGGGAAACCAAACCAGGTATAATATTTTTGCGCGCCAGGTTCTCAATAGTAATGATTACGAATTGCTGAATGCATTAGGAACTGCATATGTTCAACTGGAACCTATAACAGGCCTGCGGCTGAGGGCGACGATAGGAGGCCAACGCTATACCAACAGGCGCAAGAGTTGGGAGGACCTGGATTCCTGGCGATTTTCCCAGACGCCAGGAAATCCGTATGCAGGAACCGACGGTAATTCAAAAGGACGATACGGGGAGCGTGAAGGCAGAACGTATAATTTAAATAAAGAGTTTACAATAAACTATGTTCACACCTTCAACCAGGTCCATGGCATCGATGTAATATTTAGCGCATCCGATCAGTTTTCGCGGTGGAGTGTTTCCGATTTAAGTGGTAATGTAAACTTTACCGATCCACAGTATCGCCAAATCACCAATCAACCACCTTACACACAAGGTTTTTCCGGAATATTACAAGAAGACGCGCTTATTGGTTACTTAGGAAGGGTCAGCTATAAATATCAGGACAAATATTATTTTGATGCGACAGTTCGGCGTGATGGCTCTTCGAGACTTGCCCCTGGTAATAAATGGGAAAACTTTCCCTCTTTTGCGGCCGCCTGGAGGATCAGCTCCGAAAACTTTTTTCCGAAGACCAAATTTATAGATGATCTTAAAATCAGGGGAGGCTGGGGAAGACTCGGAAACTATCAGTCGGCAAGTCCTTACCAGTTTTTATCAAACGTTGGCCTGACACCCGATTACCCAATTGGCTCTGGTAATGGAAACCCTTATGGCAGTCAGAACCAGGGTGCTCGTCTACCCAACTTTGCCAACACGACTCTTACATGGGAAAAAGTTGAAACGACCAGTTTTGGATTCGATGCTATATTGTTCAGCAAAAGCCTTTCGCTTACTGCCGAGTATTACAGTAAAACGACCTACGACATCATTCAGGCAGTTTCACTCCCTCCAAATACAGGTATCGAGTCTCCTGCAGATTTGAATGTTGCAAGTGTAACCAACAAAGGCATCGAGCTGCAGGTTGGGTATAACAAAAAATTCGGTGAAGTCAATTTTCTTGCTACGGGAAATATCACAACGGTGAAGAACCGGGTGACTAAGCTAAATGAAGGTGCTCCCATCGGCGATGAGTTCGGCAGAATTGAAGAAGGTTATTCTATGTTTTATCTGTGGGGATACAAAGTCGGTGGCATTTTTCAATCTCAGGCAGACATCGATGCATGGAAACTTGCTCATCCAAAGGGCGACGCCAATATCGGAGGTTACGAATATAAACCCGGAGATATGTATTTTCAGGACGTATATGGAAATCCTGCTGCGGGATCGAAGGACCGTTACAGCCAGACTCCCGACAGCCTTATCAATTCAAACGACAGGACCTATTTAGGTAAGACAATCCCTGGCTACTATTATGGTGTATCCCTCGGGGCGGACTGGAAAGGCTTTGACGTAAGTATTTTCTTCCAGGGCGTCGGCGATGTACAAAAATATAATTTTGAAAAAAGCGGACTTGAGGCAATGAGCGGAGCCGCAAATCAATGGGCATCTACTCTGAACAGATGGACAACAAGTAATGCTTCAACAAAAATGCCCCGGGCCGTATATGGTGACCCAGGAGGCTTCAACCGCATTTCTGATCGTTACGTAGAAGATGCTTCTTATTTAAGACTTAAAAATCTTCAGATTGGCTACAGGTTTTCCCCGGAAGTGCTGGAAAAACTAAAAATCGTCCAGAATCTGCGGATTTACTTTAGTGCAATCAACCTTTTAACCGTTACCAATTACAGCGGGCTTGATCCGGAAAACAGCGGCGTTCCCCCTTCAAGGCAGTTTCTCTTCGGGATCAATCTTGGTTTGTAAACCTACTTTTTACACGACAATTTATAATTTATGAAACTTGCTATATTAAAAGTATCCGGTGTTCTTTCAACGGCTGCAACAATCTTGTATTTCAGCTGCAGCTCGAAAAAGCTCGACCTTCTGCCACACGGCCCCACCGAGGCGAACTATTTTTCCCAGGAGTCCGATTTCTCAAAAGCTGTTTTTGGAGTGTATGCTAAGATGACTGATTTCTTCTGGTACAATGGTGGTAATTCGTTAGCGCCTATGGTATACCTAGAAGGAGACGACATAACAACCAATGCTTCCAGCCAGCCTTTCGAAGCGTTTGGCCCCATTCAACCAAGCAATGGCAGCGTCACGTATTTTTATACGGCCTTATATCAAATGATAGCCCGTGCAAATGTTGTATTAGAAAAAGTGGATGCTGTTGCCGACGGAATTTATGTTACGCCGAACTTAAAAAACTATCATAAGGGTGAGGCTTTGTTTTTACGAGGCCTTGCTTATTATTACTTATGGAATTATTATGGTACGGCACCGTTGAGAAATGAAAGGGTAACTTCATCAGATCAGTTTACTCCGCCGAATACTTCAGGTACCGAGCTTCTGGAACATGCCATCAGCGATTTCACTGAAGCAGCAACGCTATTACCTCAAAGCTGGGATGCAGCCAACCTGGGCAGGGCGACTGCCAATTCTGCAAATGGAATGTTGGGAAAATCCTTAGTATTCAAAGGATCTGCAACAAAAAATACAGCAGATTACAGCGCCGCGCTCGCAGCCTTCAATAAGCTAACTGGCCTTTCATTGGTCGCAAACTTTGAAGATAATTTTGCTTTTGATACTGAGAACAATGCCGAATCTCTTTTTGAGTTCCAGGCCTCCCAGGCATTTGGATTTGATAATGTATGGTTGCCTAATGATTTTGATAATGCAGTTGGTGCTTTGTCGACTTACTGGGGTTACTATGACAACAACTTTTCCCTCTTTGGCCAATCGAGATTCTTTGCAACCAATAAATTGCTCAACGCATTTGATGCGGCTGATCCCAGAAAGGAGGTGACGCTCAATGCCGGCGACCGGACGGTCAATAAGTATGTACGGAGAGATAAGTACTCCCAGTCAGGCGTTGGCTCAGTAAATAATGCAAGAATTCTTCGTTATGGCGATGTCCTATTGCTTAAAGCAGAAGCAATCCTTCAATCAGGCGGAGCAACAAACGAAGCGATTGCCCTAATAAACCAGGTAAGAGCCAGAGCCAGGAATATGGTCCCCGGGGGAACTGTCCCGGCAGATCTTCCGTTGACAGAAACCGACAAATCAAAAATCATGACCTGGATAGTTAACGAACGATTTATTGAATTGGCCGGGGAAGGGCAGCGCTGGTTCGATTTACGAAGGTGGCAAATGCAGGAAATCATTTCACTCAATGATAACTTTTTTGATTCAAATGTGCCGATGGCGTTTGACGTAACAAAACATCTTTTAATGCCGATTCCAAATTCTGAACTGGATGTCAACCCCAATATGCAACAGAATCCGGGATATTAAATCCGTTTTTCATAAGCAGTTAGTTGGTTATGCCAAAGACCTCCTCATCGGAGGTCTTTCTTAAAGATGGTTTGCCGGTTACAGATGTGAATGGATAGACCCACGGTACATGAAATCTTAGGAGGAATAATATTAACAGGAAGGCCAGAATAATTGAATACATGAAAACAATGAACAGCTCGATACTTTTGCTTGGTATGTTAATAGCCGCTGTTTATTGTACGAAGCATGCAACGGAAACAAAAGTAAATTCCACACCACTTGCAACACTGAAAGCAGGCGTAACTAGCGTTAACCCTTTTACCTTTAAGTTCACGGTGACAGCGAGCGACGCAGATAATGATCCGCTCCAATATAATTGGGATTTTGGTGAAGGCACCACCAAAATTGGTGATGCAACGGAGACTTTTGTCTATCCGGACGATAAGGAGTACACAGTGAAAGTTTCAGTAACCGACAAGATTACAGCTCCCGTAAACATTGGCGTCAAGATAGACACAAAAGTGACTACCATAGAAGTTGATACCAGTATAACATATCAAACAATGGAAGGTTTTGGTGGCTTTGGTGCAAAAGATGTTTACTGGAGCGGAGGTCCGTTCACATCGCCAGATTTCGTATCCACGCTGCTTGATGACCTGGGGCTTACGATTTTGCGGGACCACATTCCAGAAAACTTTGAACCAACCAATGAAAACAGTGATCCATTCAACACCGATTTGTCGAAATTTAATATCAACAACAATACAAGCGGCGTAGATGGCAAACTGTCCGACCACCTTGAATACCTGCAAGCCATGCATCATTCGGGATTGCAAAAACTTATTGTCTCAGTTTGGAGTGCGCCTGCATGGATGAAAACAAACAACAGAATCAATAACGGCACTTCGCAAAACTCAGCGCCTGCATACAATCCAAATCCCGGACCTTCAGACAACCAGCTGCGGACTGATATGTATGACGAGTTTGCCGAAATGTGTGTGGCTTATATAAGAACAATCAAAGAACAAACAGGGATCGACGTATATGCATTGAGCCTTCAGAATGAACCACGCTTCTCGCAATTTTATGGATCGTGTGTATACAGCGGTGAAGCCCTCAGGGATTTATTAAAGGTAGTTGGCAAGCGATTTAAAGACGAAGGCATCACCACAAGGTTCTTTTTACCAGAGGATATTGGTTGGCTTCAGGGAGTGGAATCAATGGTTAAACCAACATTGGATGACCCCATTGCAAGACAATATGCCGATATTATCGCGGTGCATGGTTACGATCTCGACGGCATCACTGCAGCCTCGCCCGATGCACAGACGTGGCAAACGATGTACGGTTGGGGCGCTGCGTACCATAAACCACTTTGGATGACGGAAACATCCGGGTTTGCAAATAGCTACGAGGGTGCAATGGCGCTCGCCAAAGCCATCTTCACTGCGGTAAAATTTGGAAACATCAGCGCTTGGGTGTTCTGGACTTTAAGTACAGCCACGCTTGATGAATATTCACTGATGAGTTCATCAGGTGATATAAGCAAGAGATATTATATTTCAAAGAATTATTACAGGTACGTCAGGCCGGGTGCGTTGCGTATTTCCGCTTCCGCGCCGGAAAGCAGTGGCGTGTTCCCACTGGCTTTCCGTCACAAGTTAGAACTAACTAACACGCTAGTGCTGATCAACGACAACAAAGAGGCCTCAACGGCAATTAGGATAAAATGGCCGGGGATAACCGGGAGCTTTAAGATTTACATCACGTCCGCAGAAAATGATTGCAAAGACTCAGGTGCGGTACAAGAGTCGGATGCTATATTATTGCCGCCCTATAGTGTGTTGACTTTGTACAACACGAATTAGAAAAGAACGTCTTTTTTGTTATCGGATAGTGGAATATTTAAACAGAGAAACGACTTTTATTTGAATACCAGCCTTCACAACATGAATCATCTTAATTCCTGCCATCGAATAATACTGCAGCTCACTGCTGCTGTTACTATAACCATCTTCAGCCATACCGGGTTATCGGGGCAAATGCCTTCAATTGCGAGACCCATAAAAGAGGCGAAGCCCCTTGAGCAGTTATACATCCTCAATGCAATGGGAAAATTTGTTTCTGTCACCGATGGTAGCGGAAAAGAATATTTCCGTTCAATTGTCAAACCCGTGATTTCTATAATGATTGGAGGAGCCTTGGGCAAACACGTTGTATCGGTGATCGATAATAACAATAAGAAACATGATCTATTCGCCTTTGATGTAAATGCGACAACGGATATTGATGATGCAGGTTATTACAAGGATATGTTTCACCTTTTCTACCGCGGCATGTTTGCGGATGCTGATGCAAAAGAAGGGACTTACCCAATTACGTGGAACGGCAAAACTTACCATGTGGTTGTGCCCTGGGTATTGGATAATTTTCATACCAATAAAGGTCTGCAATATTTTTTGCCTAACGGCAAGGAATTGGTTGACATCATGCGCCAGTCACAACGGGATGACGGAATGA
>Ga0310810_10011127_pt1 | contig 10509 bp, 8 predicted proteins | sample NCmetagenome_FD_207641 | JGI IMG/M metagenome (GOLD analysis project Ga0310810, IMG submission 207641) | Soil microbial communities from experimental microcosm in Duke University, North Carolina, United States - NC | ecosystem: Engineered > Artificial ecosystem > Soil microcosm > Unclassified ... | reverse complement strand
TGAGGACGATATTGAGCGGCTCGAAGACGTCTATAAGCGCACCTAGGCGCTCATTTTGCGGATAACGTCCCTGCTCACGATTTCAGCGCGCGGCGCGTCGCGTCGATGATGCGGTCCTGGGTCGGCACATCAAGATATGCGTGCATCGGCAGGCTGATCACCTCAGATGCTAGCCTCTCGCTCACCGCCACGCCGGCTTTCCCGACCGGATAGTGTTTGTAAGCCTGCTGTCGATGCAGCGGGATCGGGTAGTAGATTGCGGTCGGGATGCCTTCGGATTTCAGCGCGACGGCAAGCGCATCACGACGGCCGCCAGCAACCCGGATCGTGTATTGCGCCCACACCGAGGTGTAGCCGGCCGGAATGCGTGGCACGCCAACAACATCGCCAAGTCCTTCGGTGTAACGATTGGCAATCCTGTTGCGGGCATCGATTTCGTCGGGGAAGATCTTGAGCTTTTCGATCAGGATCGCCGCCTGGATCGTGTCGAGTCGCGAAGCGAGACCGACGCGGACATTGTCGTATTTATCGCTTCCCTGCCCATGCACACGTAGGCTGCGCAGGGCATCGGCAAAGCCGTCATCGTCGGTCGTCACCGCGCCGCCATCGCCATAGCAACCGAGCGGCTTGGCGGGGAAAAAGCTCGTTGCCGTCGCCTGACCAAACGTACCCAATCGCCGATTGTTGCAGGTTGCACCAAAAGCCTGGGCGGCGTCGTCAAGAACTAACAGGTTTTCGGCGCTTGCCGCGGCCTGCACCGCCCCGTGGTCGGCCGCGAGGCCGAACAGGTCTACCGGAATAATGGCTTTCGGCCTGAGCCCGGATTCTCTTGCTGTCGCCGCCGCGCCGGCAATTCCCTTGGCATCGATGTTGAACGTCGCCGCGTCGACGTCGACAAAGACCGGTGTCGCTCCGACCAGGACCGCCACCTCCGCCGTCGCGCAAAAAGTGAATGACGGACAGAGCACCGCATCGCCTGGCCCAATTCCCATTGCGCGCAGCGCGAGGACCAAAGCATCGGTGCCGCTCGCGCAGGTGACGACGTGACGCGCACCGCAGAACGCGGCGAGCTCGGCTTCGAAGGCGCGGACTTCCGGACCGAGAATGAACTGGCAGTGATTCAGGACTTTGCCGACCGCGGCATCGATGGCAGGACCGAGCCTGCGGCGTTGCGCGGCCACGTCAATAAATGGGATCGGCGGATTGGTGCGCAAATTCATGGCCCGTAAACGAACCCGACCCGTCAACCGACGACGGCGCGCGGACCCTTGCGTTGCGCGGGCGTCACCACGGTCGGGCGCGTCGCGAGGCAGCGCGTGGCGATTTCAAGGCTGGCCACCGCTTCCTCGCCTGTCACAGCGGGCGCACCCCCGGAGCGCACGGCACGAAGAAAGGCCAGCAATTCGGAACGCAGCGGCTCGGCATGGCCGACCGACAGATGCCGCATCGAGTAGCTGCCGTCAGGCTGGAAGCCGAAGCACTCGGTCACCTGGCGCGTCAGCAGATCGCCCATCACATATTTTCCACGTGTCGCTACCGTGACGTTGCGCGCCTTGAATGGCGTCAGCCAATTCGTGTTGATATGCGCCAGCACGCCGGAGGCGGTGCGGAACTGCAGAAGCGCAATGTCCTCGCGTTCGGCGACCGCGCTCGAAAGCTGCGGCTGCACCTCGATAATGTCGGAATCGGTAAACCAGCGGATTAGGTCGATATCGTGAACCGCCAGGTCGATCACCACACCAACATTCGACATGCGCGGCGGAAACGGGCCGACGCGGGTAATGGCAATCGAAAGAATGTCCTCGCCACGGATGGCTTCCTTGATGGCCTCGACCGCCGGATTGAAGCGCTCGACATGGCCGACCATCAGCGTCACGCCGGCGCGGCGCGCCACGTTGATAATCTCGCGGCCCTCTTCAACCGAGGATGCGATCGGCTTTTCCACCATCACGTGAACGCCGCGCGCGATACAGGCCAGCGCGATATCCCGATGAAGGTGGGTTGGCGCAGCAATCGTTATCGCGTCGACGTCGCGCTCGAGCAGTTCATTGACGTCTGAAACCGCGACGCAGCCCAAAGTCCGTGCGACAAAGTCCGCCTGCTTGCGGTCGGGGTCCGCGACTCCGACCAGCTCGGTTCCCGGCAATCCGGCAAATACACGCGCATGATTGCTGCCCATGACGCCGACACCGACGACACCGACACGCAACGGACGCTCCGCGCTCGCTACAGCCTGCATCATGTACTGATGGTATCCCCAAGCCCCAAATGTCCGCCGCCCATCCTCCCCTAGCACGACGCCGCGGGGCTGGCGACAGCCCCTGCGAATGGAGGGCGAACACGTTTTGAGTCAGTCTGTGACACGCAAGAAAAACAAGGAGTTATTAATGCGGACACATACAAAATGTATTCGGATCTTTAGGCCAAAGTGACTTCGACGGCCCTCAGCGAGATCTTGGGAACCGACCGCCACCGGACGATATCGCGGGGCACTGCCGCGCTATAGTGGCAACGGCCTTGCAAGCCGCGAAGAGAGCGGCGCTCAAGTTTTTAGGTGTTCTACCCGCAAGGACCGCAACTTGATTACGCCGCAGCCGCGCATTAATCCGTTGGTCCTTCGAACGGACGACAGCTATCAGCCCATGAATGGGTTTCTACATCCAATGGCCCATCACAAGGCCGCCCACGAATGAAATAAGGCTCGCCCCAAACACGAGCGCGCGCGTCCTGGGCTCTGCCGCAATCGCAAAAAGCCCTGAGCTGATCAGGGCTATAATTAAAAGAACTATGTCAAGATAGACGTGCAAACGCGATTCCCTTGTCGACGAATCGTATAGGATGAACAACCTGCGCTGGCAACGCGCAAACGGGTGAGGCGCAATCATATTCTGTTGACGCAATGTGACAAGGCTGACACGAGCTGATCAATGGTCAGCTCGCCCGGTGTGGTCACACTAGCGAGTAAGAAACTATTCTGCGGCGCGCGACGCCGGCACTTCAAGCCGCAAGCCTGCTGACAGGGCATCGTCACGGAAAGATTTCACCGCAGCGAGTGAAAGTTCGGTGGCCGACTTAGTGCCGATCAGGGGAAGCTTTTTCAGCACGTCGGCGGGCGCCGTGATGATGTGGCAACCCATGTCGTCCGCTTCGACGACGTTGAAGACCTCGCGCGTGGAAGCCCAGATAATCTCGACATTGCGGGTCTTCCGCGCACGCGCAATCGCCTCCTGCACAATCGGCCGATAGTCGATGCCGAAGTCGGCGAGCCGGCCGGCAAATACGGAAACGCAGGCTGGCGCACCGCCGTCCAGCGCCTCGACGGCACGTGCAACCTGCTCGGGCGTAAAGATCGCGGTCATATTGATGTTGACGCCTTCGCGCGACAGCGTGCGGACCGCGTCAAACAAGGGCTCCCCGCGCGTATTCGTCACCGGCAACTTCACATAAACATTCTTGCCCCAGGTCGTGATGACACGCGCCTGCGCAACCATTTCGGCGACATCGTCGGAAAACACTTCGAAGGAAATGTGCCGATCGGGTACCGCAGCCACCAGATCGCGCGCGTATACCGCGTAATCGCTGACACCCGCCTTTTTGAGCAGTGACGGATTGGTCGTAAAGCCGGCGATCCAGGACTGCTTGGCCATCTCGACGATCTGCGTTTTGTCGGCGCCGTCGGTAAACAATTTGACTTTCAGCTGGGCCAGTTTCGGAGTCGCCATTGTTCCCTATCCTGAATCTCGCAGGTGTCGCCGCCAATATAAGACGATTACTCAGACGATCCAATGCGTCCGCCGGCGCTATTCAGAGCGGAACCACCATTTACTCACAGGCGGTGATAGGCCCGATACCATGCGACGAAGCGGGCAATTCCGTCGGCAATCGAGGTCGCAGGCCGGAAATCGACATCGCGCATAAGATCGTCGATATCGGCGTAGGTCGCGGGAACGTCACCGGGCTGCATGGGCAGCAGTTCACGCTTGGCCTTTTTGCCAATCGCCTCTTCAAGCAAACGCACGACCTCGAGCAATTCGACCGGCTTGTTATTTCCGATATTGTAGACTCGCCAAGGCGCGCTACTCGAGCCAGGATCAGGAGAAGCGCTCGAAAACTGCCGATCAACTGTGGCAGGCCGGTCGATCAGCCGAACGACCGATTCCACGACATCATCAACATAGGTGAAGTCCCGGCGCATATTGCCGTTGTTGAACAACTTAATTGGTTGGCCTGCGATTATCGCCTTGGCAAAAATCCACATGGCCATATCGGGCCGGCCCCATGGCCCATAAACGGTGAAAAATCGCAGGCCTGTCGTCGGCAATCCGAACAGATGCGCATAGGCATGCGCCATCAATTCGTTTGCCTTCTTCGATGCCCCGTACAGGCTGAGGGGATGGTCCACATTGTCATGCACCGAAAACGGCATCTTCGTGTTCGATCCATAGACCGAAGACGACGAGGCATAGAGGAGATGTCGACAGCCATTGTGCCGGCATCCCTCGAGGATCGACGTGAAGCCGGTGAGGTTAGCATCGATGTACGCAAACGGGTCCACCAGGGAATGACGAACGCCGGCTTGCGCCGCCAGGTGCACGACATAGGGAAACCGATGTTGCTTGAAGAGCGTTGCCGTTGCCTCACGGTCAGCGAGATCAAGCGTCACGAAGCGCATGTTGCGGGATTTGACGACTTCGGCGCGGCGGGATTCCTTCAATGCCGGATCGTAGTAGGCATTCATGTTGTCGACGCCAACGACGTCCCGACCGTCACTCAGCAACTGCCTAGCAACGTGAAAGCCGATAAACCCGGCGGCGCCGGTGACGAGAATTGGTCCCTCAGCCATCGGCATCGCACCCATTTTTGACAGCTAAGGCCGCCACAAATCGATCCCTTTCGGCTTTTTGTCTCGATCGAGTTTCGCCTTGATATCGAGCACGATGCCTTCAGCATTTTTGAGCAATCTGGCTATGAGCGGCCACCCGCCGGCAACGTACTCCTTGTGAGCCACGGCAAAGACAACCGCATCAGCGGGCTGCAAGGATCCGATCGGCGTCAGGGCGATTCCATACTCTCCCATAACATCATCGGACGATGCGAGTGGATCAGTAACTTGCACGCCCACGCCGACCCGCTGGAGTTCACGGGCAACATCGATCACCTTCGAATTCCGAATATCGGGCACGTTTTCCTTGAAGGTCATGCCAAGGATTGTCACTGTCGGGTTAGAACGACCACGCTGCATGAGCGCACGCATGCATTCACGGCCTAGCCTTGTACCCATGCCGTCATTGATGCGACGCCCGGCAAGAATAATCTCCGGATGATAGCCTGCTTTTTCGGCGCGAAACGTCAGATAGTACGGATCAACGCCGATGCAGTGCCCGCCGACCAGGCCCGGCTGAAAATTGAGGAAATTCCATTTGGTTGAGGCGGCAGCCAGAACATCGCCGGTGTCGATGCCAAGTTGGTGAAAGATGGCCGACAGTTCGTTCATGAATGCGATGTTGAGATCACGCTGCGTGTTTTCAATGACCTTCGCGGCCTCGGCAACCTTGATCGACGGCGCCCGGTGGATACCGGCCTTGACCACAGAACCATAGACATCCGCCACGATATCGAGGGTTCGCGGATCTTGCGCGGAAACCACTTTGATGATCGTTTCGAAACGATGCTCCTTGTCGCCCGGATTGATCCGCTCCGGAGAGTAGCCGACGGTGAAGTCCTTCCCTCCGGTGAGACCTGATTTTTTTTCGAGGATCGGCAAGCAGTCTTCCTCGATCGCGCCGGGGTAGACGGTCGACTCGTACACGACAATGTCCCCGCGCTTGATAACTTTTCCAACCGTGTCGGAGGCCGAAAGGATCGCACCTAGGTCCGGCCGGCGAGCACCGTCTATGGGAGTCGGCACTGTCACGATATAAAAATCGGCATCGCTCAGACGTGATGGCTCATTCTCGAAATGCAGCGTCGCCTGCTTGAGATCGGCCGACGCCACTTCGAGCGTGCGGTCGTGTCCGGACCGCAACTCCTCGACGCGCTTCGGATCGATATCAAAGCCGATGACCGGCACCCCGGTTCGCGCGAAGGAGACGGCAACTGGCAGTCCGACATAGCCGAGACCGATAACTCCGAGCTTCCGGCCGTGACTCAAAACCGTGGTCCCTTAGGCTGCGCGGCGAAGTTGCGGATCGAATGTCCATTCATCCGAGGCAAGTTTCCGCGACATACGCGCCTTTTGGAAACTCGGCTACCCGAAAATATCCAAATAGACCGTGAAAATCAAAATTTCTGCCAGACTTCGACATGGTGACCACCGCTTTCGAATGGATTTGTTGCAGCCCGCCGCGAATTTTGCGATCAGATGGGTCGGTGGGGTTAGATCGATGAGCAAACTGAAAAGGCTGGCGGGCGTTATCGTTCGACGATCGCTCGGGTATATCCCGTTCTGGCTTCGCTTTCGCCGTGTCCAATACGGATACGAGCTGCGCTATTGGTATCGAAGAATAATGTTCGGCCGAATCTTTTGATGGTCTTGTCCATCGTTAAACCGATCTTGGTACCAGCCATTTGCGAAGAGCAAATCGCGCAGGCCGCTCGAAGCATACATACGAGGCGCGACTGACCAGCACCAGCAATATCAGGGAAACAAGCCACGTTGGCCAAAGCAGGGATTGGTCAAGGGGAAGTATTCCCAGGCGCCGGTAGGCTGACGGCAGAATCTCGTGCAAGAGATAGATCGAGTAACTCGCTTCCCCAAGCCGGACCAGGATAGGACTTGAGAAAAACCGCGATGTGAATGTGTCGTAACGCGCGACCAGATACAGCACGGCTGCGACCGCCGGCGCATAGAGCGGGGAAGCGATGCGACCGATCGTGACGTTATAGTAAGCGACGATCTCATAAAGGAACAGGTGAATTGCCACTGCTCCCACGACAGCCGCAAACGCAAGCATGGAAACCGGTGCAGATCGAAAAGACCTCAGGGTTGAAGGCCGCTTCATAAAAAGATGCGCCGCCGCCATGCCCAGAAAAAATTCGCCAAGCCTCGCGACCGGATTGAAATAAAACAACCAGCGCAAAAGCGAGTCCTGATAGCCGGCGTCGACCGTCGCGACCGGGCCGAAGAGTGCGAGCCCCGCGCGGTCAATTTCAGGCTGCAAATAGGCGCAGCCGAAGAAATAGAGCACCACCGCGAAATAGCTCGCCACCGCCAAGCCGACAATGTGCTGCGATCGCCATTTCCTGCGCGCAATCAATTTCGCGATGCCGACATATACAATATAGAAGAACGCCTCCACGCTGATTGACCACGAAACGGAAGCCACCGGCCCGTACTGATAAATCAGCGATGATTTGCAAATGACGGCGTAGAACCAGCTTTGTGTCAGCGTGATATAATTAGGAAACGCAAGCCAGTGACCTGTCTCCCCTGCCCGGCCGCATGCTCCATGCGTGACCAGTCCCGTGTAAGAAAAATCGACTATGAAGAGGACGATATAAAGTGGGTAAAGCCGCGCAAAACGCGCCCCCGCAAAAGCGCGCACGCCTCCCTTCTCTGGAATTGTGTGGCAATAATTGTAGTGAATGACAAATCCGCTCAGCACGAAGAAAAGGGTCATGCCAAGGCCGGTCAGGGTTGTGATCGTCACCGACCCCGTACCTTGGCTGAAAATGCTGACGTAGTGCCCGCCCGCCACGAGCATGGCGGCCATAAACCGCAGTCCGTCCAGCGCCGGTAGATAGTTCTCACGCGAGCCCGCAATCCGGCTCGTCATTTCAAAGTACATTGCCCCGCCTCAGCCTCCGGGCCCAATTATCCATGATATTCTTGACTTTCAAAAGATGATCGGGCACCCCCGGCCGAAAGATTTCAATACTCGGACGCATCCGTGAAATTGATCCGGGTCGTAATCGTCGTGCTTCAAATCTGAAGGCCGTGAGGAACAGGAATGGGCCGGTTGCTGGAAATTGTCACCCCGTTACACAAGGCGACGAAGCGGGATTATCTCGCTCGAATGGTGGACGATAAGGTCCACTGCATGATGAAAGCCAAGGAGTACGAGTTCGACTATTGGGATGGTGACAGGCGTTACGGCTATGGCGGCTACAAATTCATCGAGGGGCGTTGGGCGCCGGTGGCGAAAGCGCTGATCGACATTTACGGACTCAAAAACGGATCAAAGGTCCTCGACGTCGGCTGCGGAAAAGCGTTTCTGCTCTACGAGATGAAAAAGCTGCTGCCAGAATTACAGGTCGCAGGCTTTGATATTTCCAAGCACGGCCTCTCGGAGGCCCGCGAGAATATCAAACCCTATTTGTTTCGTTATCGAGCCCAGGACCGCTACCCGTTCGGCAACAACACATTTGATCTGGTTATATCGCTCGGCACTCTGCATAATTTGCGGCTATACGAACTTCAAACTGCGGTCCAGGAGATCGAGCGGGTTGGCAAGAACAAATACATCATGGTCGAGGGATATCGAAATGAGCTCGAGCAATTCAACCTCGAATGCTGGGCGCTGACCGCAGAGTCCATCCTGCATACGTCGGAGTGGATCTGGCTCTACAATCATTTCGGCTATACCGGCGACTACGAGTTCATCTATTTCGAGTGAGCATCGGACGATGCAAATCAAGAAGGCCAAGGCGGCCATTCTCGCCCAATCGCGCGAGCCGCTGATCGTTGACGAAATAGAACTGCCCGAAACGCTCGACGTCGGGCAGGTCCTTGTCAAAGTGCTCTATACGACGATCTGCGGGGCACAGCTGAACGAGATCGCGGCTGCCAAAGGACCGGATAAATTCCTGCCCCATCTGCTCGGCCACGAAGCGTCAGCAAAGGTTCTGGAAATCGGCCCCGGCGTCTCCAGCGTCAAGCCCGGCGATACCGTCGTGCTGCACTGGCGACCTAGCCTCGGCATCCAGTGCAAACCGCCGTCCTACAAATGGCGCGGGAAAGCGCTGAATGCAGGCTGGGTGACGACATTCAACGATCATGCCGTCATTTCCGAAAACCGGATGACCCCTATACCCGCGGATTACGATCTCAAGGTCGCGCCCCTGCTTGGCTGCGCCGTGACGACGGCCGCGGGCGTCATCAACAATGACGCCAAGGTCAAGATCGGCGAGTCCGTGGTCGTCTTCGGCGTCGGCGGCGTCGGTCTCAACGTCGTGCAATTCGCGCATCTTGCCGGAGCAAATCCGATTGTTGCGATCGACCTGGTCGACGCAAAGCTGGCCATGGCCAAGGCACGCGGCGCGACCCACACGATCAATGCCGCCACGGCCAAAGATATTCCGGCCGCCATCAAGGACATCGTAGGCCCAAAAGGACCCGACAAGGTCATCGAAACGACCGGCGTGAAACAGGTCATCGAGCAGGCCTACGAGCTCACTCATGCAGATGGTGCCTGCGTGCTCGTCGGCGTCCCGAGTGAGAAAGTTTCGATCTACACCCTGCCGATCCATTTCAACAAGGTGCTGACAGGCTCACATGGCGGCGATGCGGCGCCGCATATCGACATTCCTCGTCTCATCCGGCTTGCCAGAGCCGGACGATTGTCTTTCGACGGCATCATCACGCATGAATATCCGCTCGACGAAATTAACACCGCGCTCGACGTGGTGCGAAGCGGAAATGCAGGACGCGTTGTTTTGAGAGTCGGATGAAAAGTCGGCTGCAAAGTGCGGTGTCAGGCGGACTGTCGCGTGCGCTTCGCATTGCCCAGCTTGGAGCCGTCAGGGTCACGGCGTCAGCGACAAATTCACTGCAACAAAAGGCGAGACGCCTCGAAGCGAAACTTGACGGCCTGGACAAGGGCCTGGCGGTTCTACCCATCACTGATATTGCATGGCCATCCCTTGATCTGGCGAGAACGAATGATCCAGTCAAAGATATTTTGATATCCCGCGAGTTCGAAGCGGCGACGCAGTTTTTTAAGGATAACCCAGCCGCGCAGCGCTCGCTCGTTTCCGGGCAAGCGCAGGCCTTGCTTTATTCCATTATTCGTAACCTGCGCCCAGACCACGTGTTTGAAATCGGAAGCTATAAGGCCGGCACAACGGAAGCGCTTTGCCGCGCACTCCAGGCAAACGGCCACGGCCTTTTGCATACGGTCGATCCGTTTCGCGGAGATTACGTTGCTGCGACGATTGCTCATTGGCCAACTGAATTGCTTCGGTACGTCAGCATTCATCCGATGAGCTCGATGGATTTCTATATGGAGATGGAGCGTCAGAGCGTTCGTCCGGGCGTGGTATTCGTCGATGGCAATCATGACTATGAGTTTGCCCTGTTCGACATCGGCCGCGCCGCAAAATACATGACACCTGGAGGCTTCATATTTGTGGACAATGTCGCCCAGCCCGGGCCCTTTTTCGCTGCGCGCGATTTCCTGTCCGCCAACCCCGGGTGGCGTGAAATCGGTGGATCGACCAAGTGCTACGACGCCTCCCGCTCGTTTGATCGCACGCGATCCGCAATTCCAGACACCGATTTCATCGTTCTGC
>Ga0310810_10011126_pt1 | contig 10510 bp, 10 predicted proteins | sample NCmetagenome_FD_207641 | JGI IMG/M metagenome (GOLD analysis project Ga0310810, IMG submission 207641) | Soil microbial communities from experimental microcosm in Duke University, North Carolina, United States - NC | ecosystem: Engineered > Artificial ecosystem > Soil microcosm > Unclassified ... | reverse complement strand
CTTACGGGAATTACAGAGCTTAGTAAATTAGGGTTAAATGTCTTTAAAAATCTTTCAATGAAAGCCCTTAGATCGATAGCCACAAGTTTAGAAAATATGGATACTGAAATGGTATCTAGAATTTTCTCAGAAGTAGGAGATATTTTCGCAGATACACTCTTGGATGGTATAGTTTCATATACATTGGCTATTGCTACTGAACAGCTATCTAGTTTCATAGCAATGGCAGCATTAGCAGCGGAATTTGCAGCTACGGGAATAGGTCTTGTTGTAGATGTTGCGTTAGCTGTGTTTTCTGTAGTAATGATGGCTGGAATGGTATTAGACATGTTAGATCCCTATGGTTTTAACAATGCTTTATCGGCAAAGGATCTTGTAGTGATATCTAATGCCTTTAACAAGGTGTTTCAAAATGTAATGTTTAGTAGTATAAATTTTCCCGAAGGAAATGAATACCCTGTAGAATATTATGCAGATCTAGTATTATTACCAAATTTTAAATTTAGCCAAAAAATACAAGATCAATTCAATGTGTTAGGAATTTTTTACACTACTCAGTATCTAGATAGTTTGATATACAATTCTAGAGGGGAATATATCTATAGAGGAAATAGCAAATTAAATGCTGATAATTTTTTGGGAAATATCCCTAATATTAATGCCAATTTACTATCAATTAATAATTCCTTGATAAATGTCCTTGGAAATGGAAATATGAGAGTCAAGGGATTTATCATTAATAATTGGCTTCCATTAAGTATAGTAGTAATTTTAGCTATTTTATTATTGATATTTTTCCCTTTTAAAAAAAAGAGTTCATGAGAAAAATATTTTATAAAAATATAAAATTTATTTAGAATTTTCATGATTAATTTTATACTAATTCCTCCATATTATTTTCACTTATATTTTCCTTTTTAATCCATTCATTTTTTACATGATTAAACATATCTTTGATTAGCGAAAAAAATAAAGATCCATAAAATACTAGAGACGGTATCAAAATTATTATTCCTATTATTTTTACTATGATTATAGATGATAATATTATCATCATCACTCCTGCTACAAGTAATATCATACAGAGTAAATGACATGGAAGGAATAAATCATTTTGAATTTTTTCCCAGTTATATTTTTTCACTTCATTTTCTTCTATGAACCATTCTCTCTTTATATATTCGGGCAATTTGACTAACCATTCATAAAACATTATCAATAATGACAGCATTAAAATCGTTACAAAAAAACATGCGGGCATTATCATTATAATTCCTATTATCATTAGAGGAATTATCTTGTCAAATCCTATAGATATAAAAACGATCCCAAACATTAATAGAAATACGATTAACATTGCCAGACAAAATCCACACCCCGAGCTTTTACAATCATTTTCGATATTTTTCCAATCAATGGATATTTTAATCCTTGATGGAGTTTCTAATGTTTCATAACTTATTCCTCTTTCCATTTGTTTTAGTATAATCAGGTATTTTTTCCTTGTCATGAATTTTTTATTCAATTTTAGTTTTATAAAATTTCCAACTGCATTTCTCTTTCTTTTTCGATGAACCACTCTTTTTTCACATGTTGATATGAATAGAATATACCATAGCATATCAACGCTAATAGCACGACAAATAATACAAGTATAAACATGGCCATTGGAAAACTCAGAATTAATCCAATTATTTTTACCTTCCAATTTTTACTATCAAAAATCAATGAATTTCCAATAGCAAAACATATAAAAAATAACATGCAAGAACATATGAGAAAACATGGGAAAATATCAGTACATATTTTCCCCCAATTAATTTGTATATATTTTTCTACTCTAGGTTTATAAGTGGTTTCGTCCATTTTTATACTAATTTTTATATATTATTTTATTCCTTTAAATTTTACTTTTAAAAATCTCAAAATTCCCTAAAATTCCCCATTAAATAAAATGATCAAGTTAAATGGGAAACAATGGAAAATATTTGCTATAGATACGGTAAATACAATTATAGATAGAATTAGCAATAAATTGCATACTACTCCAGAATACCTTTACATTCAAGATGAAAAAAGAATTTTTCTAGATCTAGAGGATTATCTAGAAAAATCTGTATCTACAACCAAGATTGATATTAATGCTAAATCAATAATAGAAATTGCTAAAAAAGAAAAAGATAGTGATTCACCTGATCATTTTATCAATGAATTTCCAAATAGCAAAATACCTCAAAAAGAATTGATAAAAATATGGTGTGCATATAATGTCAATATAAAAGAGGGGGGAGTCCTTTCTTTTGCGATAGCTGAAAATATAGCAAAAATATTAGGTATATCAAGTAAAGAAGCGGAAAATCTGGTAAATAGTAGCGAAAATTATGATAAAATCATTGACGAAAAAATTGATAATTTTAATGGGAAAATGAAGGATTATAATTCCCTTGCTGAAAAATTTAATAATATAAAGGGATTGGAAAGAAGTGATTTTAAACTAGATAGTTCAAGCTATAATATTTTTCTAGAAATACCAGGTAATATTGGGATAATGGAAATTTTCAATTATTTTAAACTATCTCCATTAGTCCCTTTTTGTAGCATTAGAGATTATTATAAAATTTATCAGGATTTTAAACCTCCAATAGATTGGGCTATATCAGTGTTTAACGATATTTTAGTCAAAGTATCTGATAAACCTGCGCCGAAAAAGTCCAAGGATTATAAAAATGTGATAATTTCTGTGGAATCAATGGGCAATGGATCTAAAATCAAGATAAACATGGAATATAATTTTAATGAAAAAAATATACCTAGGGACGAATTTGTTAAAAATATAATATCCAGGATAGAAATTCCCGGTATCAAGATTATAGAGCAAAAACAAGATGCACTAAGAGGTGTGGCATCTTTTCCCAATCAATCCATTAATAAATATGTATTTGAAGACCTTGTATTGAATAATAATTTATATAGTAAATATCTATCAATAAATGAAAGTGTAAAAGCCACTAAAAAACGTAGTGGAATGTACATGAAATATATACATAATCAAGATGAATTAAATATAACAATTACTGACAAAACATTAGCTTCTTCTGATAAGGAATTAAAGAGCTATCCTCTAGGGACAAAATATGTAAGGGTAAAAATATCAAATGCAAAGGATCGCTCCCAGATTGATAATTTCTTTGTAATTATTGGTAAATTACTATCCTTTTATAATATTTTATCACCAGATATCACCGATTTTTATAGAAAATGGATACCAAATTTCAACAAGCCAGAAACAGTAAAATTAAAAGAGAGAAATAGACTCAAGGATATTGCTCCAGAAATTTTTGTATCTAGATATAGTAAAAAATGCCCCTTGAAAGAAATGCCTAGAATAGTAGATGCTAAATATGTGGCTAATTTACCTAGAGAAAAATGGATGTTATTTCCCAAGACACCAGAAGAAGGTGTGCAGAGATACTATGTTTGTGATCAAAATAATAAATATATATACCCTGGATTGAGAAAAAATGTAAATTTGAGTAATGCTGATAAATTTCCATATCTTCCTTGTTGCTATGTAAATAACCAACAAGATAAAAATAATTCCAATTATACAAAATATTATTCAGATCAAGAGGAATCACATGATACAAAGGAAGCAAAACAACAAACAGTATTTCTCACCAATAGAACAGCCACATCTACAGGTTTTGGTACCCTTCCTAAAAATTTGGCCAAATTAATAAATTTGATAAATGATACACCAGGAGAAATATATAGAAAGGGAATGTCTAGAAATCCTGCAACTTTTATAGAATGTATATTAGAAGCCCTTTATAATGAATCAAATTTTCTCACTGTGAAAAAAGGTCAAGTTTTCAATGATGCTTTGAGAACCGATAAAACCAACAGAGTTAGAGAAAAATTGGCCAGTTGGGAATTTCTCTCTGTGGGAAAGCAGGAATTATATGATTTTAAAATAGATGAAATTTCCAGAGAAATTAAAGATTTTGAAATTTATCTTGATCCCAGAAAATATATAAGAATTATAGAAGAATATTTTAATTGCAACATTTTATTATTTTCTGGAGGAGATTCAGTAGAAAAGGAAAATGATGGAATGATTTTACCTAGATTTAGTCAGGCGCATTTAAAATTTCCATGGAAAAGAGATAGGCCATTTATACTAGTTTATGAAAATTGGGGAAATTACACTGAAAAATTAAAATACCCTCAAGTGGAATTAATGGTAAAAACAGTAGGGGAAGATTCTGTTTATACATTTGATTATAATGATAATTTTATACAGTCATTGATAGAAATTTATTCCTCTTTAAATACTACTTGGAATCTTGATAAAAAATTGGGAAATATTATTCTAGATTTCCCCAATGGAATTTCCCCTGTTTCTCAATACATTGATTTATATGGAAAAACTCGTATTTTAAACTGTAAAATTAATGGAGAAATAATATCTATAGAAACTGACCCCATACCTCCATTAAAATTAAAGGTATCAAATGAGATATTTTTAGGAAATGTAAAAATCCCTAAAAAATTTGGCCAAATAAATGTAAAGGTTTATAATGTAGATGATGAAACCAAAAAAAAGGGAAATACCTTAAACATGTTTATTATTCTAAGAAAATTGAGTAAATATGTTATCGAATATTTTATCAGGGAATTTTCTGTATTTTTACATTCCAAGGGAGTTACTGATAATGTATCCTCAGAAATCCCCAAATTTATAAAAGAAAAAATAGTTTATAAAGATATTGGGGATATAAAGAGAATTACTTTTCCTATAAATTTCCAAGATAAATTTTTCATGAAATCAGGGGATAAATTAATATTGCCAAATGAAGAGACAATGTATAGATTGGTCTATATACTCAGAAATCGTATAAACAGGAATATCAAGGAAATATTAGAATATTATACCCTTACAAATTTTACCAATATTTATAATGAAATTACCGATTTCAAGAAATACCCCAATCAGATATTGATAAAAGGAGAAAATATTATTGATGAATGGATACTTACTAGAAATAAGCAAAATATACTCTATTCAAAAATTTTACCAGAAAATACCGAACCATATTTTTTTAGCAATGAAAAGATAAAGGGGGATTCTAGAATATTTATAGCTCAAAATACTGATACCATTGAAAAGGCTTTAAATATTATCCGTATATGGAAAGAAAAGGGATACAATATGGGTGATAAAGGAAATGACGATCTATCCTTTTCTCCCTCATTTAATCTGTGGATATATACTAATGAAAAAGATATAAAATTATATGATATTATAGGGAAAGATATATTGTATCCAATAAATATATTGGGATATAAAAACAAGGGAATCTCAGGTTTTACTGTGTTATTACCTTTGTAATATTTAATTATTTATAATTTTATAAATAATATTTTAATGGGAAATTCCCTGAAGATTCTTTATATATTTTATTACATTATTATTTTGAAATAAATAGGCCTGTGATAAAATTCTCTCTGCATGTGGAAGAATATCTATACCTATAGATACAAAATATTTGAGAATTTCCAGATTTCCGGCAAAAACTATTGCATTATATTTATATGCCGATATATCTGCTCCGAGAGATACTAGGTATTTTACCATTTCTAAATGCCCATTTTGACTTGCCCATCCTATACCTGAATTTTTCTGAGCTAGAGGATCTGCTCCTAGCGATATTAAATATTTTACAATTTCTAAATGCCCATCTCCACTGGCTCTTACTATTGGATCATTATTTTTATATAAAGGATCTGCTCCTAACGATATCAAGTATTTTACTAGTTCCAAATTACCTCCTGGACATGCATATGTCAATGCTAAATTTTTTTGAGTGGTTATATTTGCTCCGAGAGATACTAAATATTTCACAATTTTTATTTTTCCGTAAAAACATGCTAGCAACATGTTTTTATCGATATTGGGCTGTATTTTTTCCAAATGCAATACAAAAAAAGGTATATTATAAATTGGCCAAATTTTATCTTTATTTATACTGATTAGGTATTTTACTCCTAAAAGATCTCCTATTTTTATCATGTCAAATATATAGAATTGTTTCCAGTATTTTTGTAACCGTTTTTCATTTAGAGAAAAAAAGAGCGAATTTTCTGATAAATTTCCTAATATTTTTCTATCAATTTTTTCACAAATTAAATCTATTAATTCTAGGGGAAAATTAGACATTTTATATTTATATAAAATTGTTTAATTGGTTTCCAACCAATATTCCTTTTCTTTTTCCTGTTTATTTTCTCTTGTGATATTTCCCTTGCAAATTTTACAAAATGATAATTTACTACATTTTAAGCAAAAAATAGCTGAACATCCTAGACATTTATAATTTTTATTAGTTATTTTTCCTTTACAATTGATACAGCCTTTTTTCTTTTCAGGCTCCTTGAAAGAAAGGTCTATAACTTTTGAGGTCATTTCTTTATATTATTTCTCTACCAAAAATTTTCAATTTTATATTCTATTATAAAATATTAGATAATATATTGCATTAAATATAGATAATTATACAGTGAAATACATATTAGTCATTTCATTTCTAATGATTTTTAGATTTTTATCTATACTAATTTTTATATCTTTTACAGCATTGTTTATCTTTTCTATATTTTTCTTATGATCATTAGTAGAATTTTCATCTAATATCAATTCAATTAATTTCAGTTCACTTGCTTCTCTGAGAAGAGAATAATATTGCGAGCAATGAATTATTTTATCATTTTCTGCATTCATGATAGATTGATTTGTAACTTGAATTTCTGATAAAATATTTAATACATTTGGCAATGGTTTTATCTCTATCTCTTTAGCTAATTTCTCCATTAAATCTTTTTTATCTTGTATCAAACTTCCTCTCTTTACTAGAGAAAATGTTATTTTCTTGTCTATATCAATTAATTTACTATTTATCTCATTATATCTAGTTATAGACTCTAATAATTGAGATATTTCTGATTCTGTATTCATTTTCCTTGTATTTTCAAGAGCTTAAAACATTTTTCAATTTTAATTTTTCATTGGGAAATTTCTAGCTATTTCAGCCATTTTCTCAAATTGTTCTTTTAATTCCGAGTCATTTTCAGCTTTTGCAATTAAATCCCTTTTTTGTTCCTCTGTAAATTGTACAGTTAAAACTTTATCAATTATTTCCTCTGTAGTTTCAGTTTTTTTAACATTTAGAAAAATATCTAACAACTTTTCTTGCATGGGACATGTTTTTATTTTTCTAGTATTTTGTAAACGAGTGATCATTTGTGTAATTTCTGGTGATGTACATATTCTGTACCAATCTTGAATATTTTCTATTCCAGTGATTTTTTCCATTTTTATGATTTTTATGCTTGGAATATCCTTTAAATATTTTTGAGATATTCTATATATAGAGGAAGAGTATGATTATTCTCCAATGAGAGCCAATTTTTTTCAAAGGAAATTACAGTACAAGTTTTAGAGGAAGGAATAGGCATATAAAAATAAGGAGATTTTGGGGCTTCTAGATTGGGCATTACAGCCAATGGTACAGTGGGAATAATATCGCATAAATTACACCAATGATAATATTTTATATTGGGAATAACACTGAACACATTTACAAGGATATTTCTCCCTTTTACAGACAATTCTAGAGCAAGGATAGAGGAAATTGCTGATCCTAGACTATGGCCTCCAATTATTATATTAAAATCAGGGTATTTATCTATATCAGAGAATATAGCATTTTTAAATGAATTGTATATATTGAGAAATCCCTTGTGAATCATTGGAGGGGTAATATACTGTGTTTTATTAGGATCTGCAGCCATTAGCAAATTTCTGTTGAATACATTCAATTGTTTCTTATCTAACGGTAATACCTCTTGTTTTGCAGTCATTTTAGGGATAGGTTCTTGAATAGTGAAATCATTGAAAATTTGAGCAAAATTAAAATCTTGTTTCCATTCCGACCAAGTTCTAGTACCTCTAAAGATGATGTAGATTATTCTATTTTTTTCATCTAGAATACTAACTCCAAATAATTTCTCTAGATAATTATATTTACCCATCACTGGTAAATTATTGATTTCCTCAGGTTGTGATATTTTTCCAATTGTATTTGCTATAAATTTTGATGTCTTTGAAATGTCTATATTTTCAGGAAAGTTTGCTGTATTAATATCTGGTACAGGTAAATTTTCATCGTTAAATTTACAATTAATCTCGGGGCATTTTAACGCATTTTGTAAAGCATAACTTATACCCAAACCCTTTTGTACTAGGATTTTATATGAATAATATATACGGATACCTACAAATATATAAATTATCAATATAATTACTAGTACTGTGAACAATACATATTTTTTCATTTATTTATTCATCAAAAATAGAGAAAAAAAAAAGGAAAAATCAAAAAGAAAAATGAGAGAAATAATTATAGACAATATAACTATAAAAATAGGAGAAAATGCAAAAGAAAATACTGAAATGATAAAAATGCTAAAAAATGCAAATGAAAATTATATTTGGTTTCATCTATCATCTTTTCCATCTCCTCATGTGGTTGCGGAAATTGAAGATGATACTGATATTTCAGCAATCCCAGAAAATCTAATACTAAAATGCTCTGAAATATGTAGAAAATATAGTAAATATAAAAACATGAAGAATTTATATATAGATTATACACCTTTAAAAAATATAAAATTGACATTTACCCTCGGAGAGGTAGAATTTATATCAAATAAAATGGTGAAAAAAATAAAATTGACTAATTAAGGGAATATCCTCAAAAAGAAAATGAATACAGAATTGCCCCTAGAGTTGATACATTTAATATGTAGAAAATTAAATGATAAATTGTTAAGAGATTTGACCGGGACAGCGAAAAATCTCTTTTTTCATCTCAATAGGAAATATATACAATTATATTGGAAAAATATAGGGATTCATAAAACAGCCATTAATAATGATTTACCTGGATTAAAATATATACTATCATTGAGATATAAAATGGATATTCCCAATATAGAGGATACTGTATTGCAATTTGCATGTAGTTATTCTGATTTAGAAATGATAAAATATTTAGTTTCTCAGGGAGCTATAGTTAAAAGCAATGCTGTAAATTGTGCTGTCAGCGCAGGGAAATTAGATGTAGTAAAATACCTGGTTTCATTAGGGGGAAATCTATTTGATGAAGAACAGTATATAATACCAAATATAAAAATGTTTGGGAAATATCATAATATAATATTTGCATGTAAAAATGGACATTTGGAAATGGTAAAATATTTAGTATCCATGGGTGCAGATATCACAGTGCAAAATAACGAAGCCGTAATATGTGCTTGTAGAAATAATAATTTTGAAATGATGAAATACCTGGTATCTCTAGGAGCAGATCCATGCGCTCAAAATAATATACCTATAGCATACATGTGCGAATATGGCAATCTAGACGCCGCAAAATATTTAGTTTCATTGGGTGCTGATATTAAAGCGCAAAATAATAGAGCATTGATATCCGCCAGTGATAATGGTTATTTAGAAATGGTAAAATACCTAGTTTCACAAGGTGCAGATCCACATGATCAAGAAAATAACGCTATTATATGTGCATGTAGAAATGGAAAAATAAATGTTGTAAAATATCTAGTGGAAATAGGGGCTGATATTAAAACTATAGATAATGAACCAATCATAACAGCATGTAGAAACGGACATTTGGAAGTAGTAAAATATCTGGTATCTGTAGGGGCTGATATTAAAGCTCAAAATAATGAAGCTGTGATATCTGCTTGCAAAGATGGTCATTTAGAAATTATAAAATATTTACATTCCTTGGGGGCAGATATCACAGCTCAAGATAATGAATCTGTGATATCTGCTTGTGATTATGGTCATTTACATGTATTAAAATGGCTAGTAGAAAATGGTGCAGATTTTTCGTGCCGAGATAATGAAGCTATAATCACAGTGTGTAATAATGGTGACTTGGAAATGGTAAAATATTTAGTTTCTCAGGGGGCCGATATTACAGCTCAAGGTAATGAAGCTTTAATTCGTGCCCAAGAAACAGAACAGGATCATATAGTAGAATATATAAATTCGTTAGGAATTGACACATTCTAAAAATTATTTTATAATGGATATAAAAAATAAGGAAAATATTTTTGGTCAATCTTTAAATGTGCATAATGGTGTAAGTTTAGCTATCACTCTAATTAATCCAGATTCCACTAAACTATCTACAACACTGTAAATATCTTTATAAGCGAGTTCGTGTTCCTGTCTCAATAAACTGACATTAGAGCACACTACTGTTGATCCCACACTTGTTCTTTCTAATTTTTCTTTACTGAGATGGCCAAACTTTTCCTTTGCCTGAGATCTATTTAATTTTCTACCTGCACCATGAGCTATACTATATAACATTTTTCCTGCCAATTCGTTATCTTCAGTCATTTTTACTATAAATGTAGC
>Ga0310810_10011125_pt1 | contig 10510 bp, 9 predicted proteins | sample NCmetagenome_FD_207641 | JGI IMG/M metagenome (GOLD analysis project Ga0310810, IMG submission 207641) | Soil microbial communities from experimental microcosm in Duke University, North Carolina, United States - NC | ecosystem: Engineered > Artificial ecosystem > Soil microcosm > Unclassified ... | reverse complement strand
ACGTTACCGATGCCAAGGACCCGAATCTTCACAATGCCTTGACCTTCGCGATCTCGTTCCCCTCGACATCCACGGTGTGGACGGCACAAGCCAGGCAGGGATCGAACGAGTGGACGGTGCGGATGAGCTCCAGGGGACGTTGCGCGTCAGCGACGGGGTTGCCGACCAGCGAGGCTTCATAGGGCCCCGGCTGATCGTTCTCGTCGCGAGGGCCGGCATTCCAGGTGGACGGCACGACGGCCTGGTAGTTCGCGATCTTGCCGTCGCGAATGACGATCCAGTGGGAGAGAGTGCCGCGCGGGGCCTCGTGAAACCCGAACCCGCGCTGCTCACCTTTCGGAAACACCGGTTCGTTGAAGATCTCCGTGTCCCCCTTGCCGATGTTGTTCACGAGGAGGTCCCAATGCTTCTCGGCCAGGTCCGCGATCACCTGCGTCCGAATCATCCGCGCGGCGTGCCGGCCGAGCGTCGAGTGCAGCACGGCCGGCGTGAGGGTCGTTTTCGCGATCGATCCGGCGGTCTCGAGGGTCTTGTTCGCCCAGAACACTGTGGGCTTGTGGCCCAGCGCGTACCCGGTCAGCACCTGCGCGAGCGGGCCGACCTGCATCGGCGTGCCTTTGAACCGCGGCGCCTTGACCCATGAGTACTTGCCGTTGTCCTTGAAGGGGGCGTATTTCGGTTCGGTGTCCTCTTCGTACGGATGCCGCGTCCAGTTGCCGTCGTACCACGCGCGCGCGATCGATTCGGTGACGTTGTCCCGGAAGAACGGCTCGTTGAAGGTCTTGATCTCCTGGACGTGGCCGAGGTCGCCGTTCGTGATGACGCCTCCCGGGAAGTCGAACTGCGTTCCCTTCGTGTCGAGCGGCAGATCGGGCACCGACAGGTAATTGACCACGCCTTTGCCGTAGCCGAACCAGTCGGCGTACATCGCCCCGATGGCGCAGACATCCGGGAAGTACACCTGCCGGATGAACCCCTGCATCTCGTCGAGGATGTCCTTGACCTGATACAGCTTCTCCATGTTCAGGGTCGCCTGGTTGTCCAGGTTGATCGCGTTGGCGACGCCGCCGACGGCCAGGTTCTGGATGTTCGGCGTCTTCCCGCCCAGGATCGCCACGACCTGGTTGATCTTCCGCTGGTACTCGAGCGCCTCGAGGTAATGAGAGACCGCCAGCAGGTTCACCTCCGGCGGCAGCTTCATCGCCGAATGTCCCCAGTAGCCGTTCTGGAAGATCCCCATCTGTCCGTTGTCAACGAATCCCTTCAGCCGGTCGCGGACCGCGGTCAGCTGCATCCGGCTGTTGCCCGGCCACGAGGACAGGCTCTCGGCGAGCTGGGACGTCTTCCCCGGGTCCGCTTTCAACGCCGACACGACGTCGACCCAGTCGAGGGCGGAGAGGTGGTAGAAGTGCACGATGTGATCGTGCATGGCGTGGGCGGCGACGATGATGTTGCGGATGTACTGCGCGTTGAGCGGCACTTCGAGCTGCAGCGCGTTCTCGACGGCGCGCACCGACGCGATGGCATGCACGGTGGTGCAGACGCCGCAGAAGCGCTGGGTGAAGAGCCACGCCTCCCGCGGATCGCGCCCCTGCAGGATGCGCTCGATGCCGCGGAACATCTGGCCCGACGACCACGCCTTCCGGACGACGCCGCCATCGACTTCGGCGTCGATGCGGAGATGCCCCTCGATGCGCGTGACGGGATCAATGGTGATACGCGACATGTCGCTTCTCCAGTGTGAGAATCGGGAAGACCTTGACGATGACGATGTAGAGCATGATCTCGCCCGAGATCAGCCCGACGGTGACCAGGAGTTCCGTGACACTGGGAAAGTAGGCCCAGTGGGCGCCCGGACGGAACGCCACGAGATAGGTGTCGAAGCGGTAGAGGCTGCCGGCGAGCATGAAGAGCATGGCCGCCCGGAACAGGTGATCCAGGCGCGCCCGCCGCGCGTCGCTCAGCAGGATGAAGGCCCCGACCATCATGAGCGCGAACTCCAGGAGCGCCATCACGCTGTACAGGTCGAGCGCGAACAGCGCGCCGATCTGCCCGCGCATGGCGAGGTCGTAGAGGCGGAGCCCGGCATAGGCGACAGCCAACGGCACCATCGCCTGGCCGAGCTCTGCGAGCATCCGGCGTTCGGGCACGCTGCGGAACAGCCAGGACGAGAGGACGGCCTCGAACACGATCGCCGCGTACCCCATCGCCAGGCACGACAGGAGGAACAGCAGCGGGAGCCAGCCGGTGTTCCAGAGCGGATGGAGGCGCGGCCCGGCGATCAGCATCAGCGCTCCCAGTGACGACTGGTGCATCGTCGGCAGCAGGATGCCGAGCGCGATGATCCACAGGAGCACTTTCTCCACAATCGGTTTGGCGCGGCTGGCGAGGCGGATGACGGCGGGGCTGCCCACCTGCTCGGCTTTTTCGAGGAACGCGGGCGACAGCTCGATCCACAGCACGAGCGTGTAGGCCATGATGCACAGCGCGACTTCCAGCAGCACGGAATCGAGATTCCACCTCCAGATGAACACGGGCACGCGCCAGACGCTCCACCACCGCCCGACGTCGAGGCCGACGCCAATGCCCGCCAGCGTGTAGCCGAGCGCGCTCGTCAGAATCGCGGGGCGCACGAGGGTGTGGTACTTTCCCTTGTTCAAGATGTAGACGAGCAGCGCCACGGAGTACCCACCGCAGGCGAGCGCCGTTCCGGTCACAACGTCGAAGGCGATCCAGAGGCCCCAGGGATAGCCGTCGTTCATCGCGGTGACCTGGCCAAGACCGGTGGCGAGCCGGTAGAGGATGAGCATCGCGCCGATGCCGAACAGGGCGGCCAGGGCACGGAACGGCCTGGTCAGGATCCGCCCGCCGACAGCCTGCGGCATCACCGTCATGAGGCGTCTCCCGCGCTCCTGCGGTTACGCAGCATCACCACGCCGAGCAGCCCGTAGAGCGCGACCGGCGCCGCGAAGCCCTTGTAGATGCTGTGCTGGATCGTGCGCTGGAGTGACGGCGTCGAATCCGTCGCAAGCGCGGGCAGGCCGATCTTGTCGAACGGCACGTGGGAAATGTAGAGGCACTGGGTGCCGCCGCCGTCGGTCTCGCCGTAAATCTTCTGGACGTACTTGTCGGGACTTGCCACGAGGCGCGCCCTGGCCTCGCGCAGCAGATCCTCGCGCCGGCCGAAGATGACCGCCTGGCGCGGACAGACCTCCGTGCAGGCCGGCTGCTTGCCTACCGCGAGCCGGTGGTTGCACAGCTCGCACTTCACCATCTTGGGCGCCGCCTTCGACCACTCGAACTTTGGGACGCCGTACGGGCACGCCACCTCGCAATAGCGGCACCCGATGCAGAAGTTCACGTCGTAGGTGACGATCCCGAACTCGCGCTTCTTGAACGCGCCGAGCATGCAGGCGCTGGCACACGCCGGATCGACGCAGTGCATGCACTGCGCCTTCACGAACGAGCTCTTGTCGCCGTCGCGGTACAGCTTGATGACGGTCTTGGTCTTCTCGTTCAGGTCCACCGGCATCAGGTGGAGACCTCCGGACTGTCCGGTGTCCGGCGCGAGGCCGTTCGCCTCCCGGCAGGCGACCATGCACGCCTTGCAGCCGATGCACTTCGTGGTGTCGTAGAGCAGGCCGACCGCGTCAGCCGGCGCCCCGAGCGGCACGGCGGCCGCGGCCGGCCGCGCCATCGTGGCGGCCGCCCCCGCAAGGGCCAGCTTGAAGGCAGTGCGTCGAGTCATTCCCACGCTCACACCCCCCCGGTGTTGTCGAGCGGCGTGACTTTCACCTCGTCCGCCTCCCCGATCTTCCGGGACGCGACGTACCCGGCTCCGAGGAGGACGCCGCCGATCACCCCCGCGACCGCCGTCGCCGCGGGGCTGATGCGGCCCTGTTCGGTGTGCACGGGTGCGTAGGTATCCGGCGGTACCGGCCGATCGATCGGCACCGTGTCGTGCATCGCGATACGGAAGGCGACTTTCTGCTCCGTGCAGCCGACGCAGGGGTGCCCGATGCCAATCGGCCAGCAGTCGACCACTTCGCCGAAGGCCAGGGTCGAGCAGTTGGCGTGCGTCATGGGTCCCTTGCACCCAAGCTTGTAGAGGCAGTAGCCCTGGCGATGTCCTTCGTCGCCGAACGTGTTCGCAAATCGGCCGGCGTCGAAGTGGGCCCGCCGCGGGCAATGCTCGTGAATCGTGCGCCCGTATGCGAAGAGCGGGCGTCCGAGCTCGTCGAGCTTCGGCAGGGTGCCGAGCGTCGCGTACTGCAGCGCGACACCGAGGAAGTTATAGGGATTGGACGGGCAGCCGGGCAATGTGACGACCGGCTTGCCTTTGAGAATCATCGGAACGCCCGTCGCGCCCGTCGGATTTGGATCCGCCGACGGAATGCCGCCCCAGGAGGCGCACGACCCGATGGCGATCACCGCGCCCGCTTTCGACGCCACGTCGTTCAGGATGTCCACCGCCGTGCGCCCGCCGATCTGGCAGTAGATGCCGCCGTCCTTCGTCGGGATCGCCCCTTCGACAACGCAGATGAACTTGCCGGCGTTCTTCTTGATCGTGTCCTGCAGCACCGCTTCGGCCTGGTGGCCGGATGCGGCGAAGAGCGTTTCGTGATAATCGAGCGAGATCAGGTCGAGGATGACCTCGGCGATGCCGGGGTGGGAGGTGCGGAGCAACGATTCGGTACAGCCCGTACACTCCTGAAAGTGGAGCCAGACGACCGAGGGCTTGAGGCCCCGCGCCGCCGCTTCCACGATCTGCGAAACCGTCGTCGTGGACATTCCCACGGCGGCTCCAGCCATCGTGCAGACCCGGACAAAATCGCGGCGAGAGACCATGTCCCACTCTCCTTGCGTTGCAGCGTGCTCAGCAACGGGAGTGCCGTCCCTGACAAATGACTGTGTGCACGGCGGTTATACGGTCCACTGCCGTTTGCCTCTCAAAACGGCGCCGAAAACCCGCCGGACCTTTATTACTACTAGTGGTGTCGGAGCGCACCTCCACTGCCGGACTTCCGGCACAGACCCGCGGGCCCGGCGAGAATCCGGCGACAAACCGCTCAGCACGGGCGTTGCTTAGGATTGCCGAGGGAGCCATCCGCCATGCTTGCGCTCGAAGCGCAGCACGACATCGACGCCCGCTGGGCGCTCTACGAGTCGCTCGCGAAACGCTGAGGTGCACGCCATGTCGGTACAGCTCTTTGTCGTGGTCCTGCTCGTGATCGTCCTCGCGGTGTACGTCGCCACAGCGATCAGGACGTGGATCCGGTTTCGCGGCGTGCGCGTCGTCACGTGTCCGGAAAGCAGGCGTCCGGCGGCGGTCACCGTCGATGTCGGTCGCGCGATGGTCAGCGCCGTGCGGGAACGGGCGGACGTCCGGATCGACGCCTGCTCGCGCTGGCCTGAGCGACGGGGCTGCGGCGAAACCTGCGTACCGCAGATCGAGGCATCAACCGAGGAGACGCGTGCGAAGACCATTGCCGCGCGCTTCTTCAAGGATCGGCGGTGCGTGATCTGCGGGCGCCGGATCGGGCCGCTGAAGCAGGGCCCGCTTCAACCCGGGTTCATGAACTCCATCACGCGGGAGGCGGTACCGTGGTTCGACGTGCCGGCGCAGGATCTGTCCGACGCGATTCTCGAACGGCGTCCGCTCTGCGCCGACTGCACGCTGGCGGAGTCGTCCCGCCATCCGTGGCCCGTCACTTATCGCCGGGCCTGGCGTGGCCGCATGCCGCGGCAATGATGTTCCGCTGTCCGGTCTGGTCGCTCGTTCCGCTATTCCTCCTCGCGGGCGCCGCCAGCGTCGCGGCCCAGACGGCTGGCACGATCACCGGCACCGTCGAGGACTCCAGCGGAGGCGTGCTGCCCGGCGTTTCGCTGACGGCGCGCAGCGCCGCGACGGGCCTGACCCGCGCCGTCGTGACGGGCGCGGAGGGGCGGTTCGTGCTCGCGGGATTGCCGCCCGGCCCGTACGAGCTGCGCGCGGACCTCGCAGGGTTCAAACCGCACCTGCGCAGGGATCTCGAGGTCCCGGTTGCCTCCACCATCAAGCTGGTCATCACGCTGCAAATCGGCGATCTGGCGATCGAAGACGTCGTCGTTAGCGTGACGCCCCTCGTCAACACGTCGACCTCTGAGCTCAGCTACCTCGTCGAGGCTGACGCCATCGAGCGGCTGCCGTTGAACGGGCGGAACTACACGGACCTCATGCTCCTGCAGCCCGGCGTCAACGCGTTTCCGCATCGTGACGGCGGGTCGGCCGTCGCCCATGGCCTGGGCATGAGCGTCAACGGGCAGGATCCCCGGTCCAACGTGTACCTGCTCGACGGGACCCTGCAGAACGACTTCACCAACGGCCCGGCGGGCAGCGCCGCCGGGACCGCGCTCGGTATGGACACGATCCGCGAGTTTCGCGTCGAGGCGAACGCTTACAGCGCGGAGTTCGGCCGCAACTCCGGCGGGCAAATCAACCTGCTCACGAAATCCGGTGCCAATATGGTCTCGGGCGCCGCGTTCGAGTACCACCGCAACGACGCATTCGACGCCAGGAACTTCTTCGATACCGGCGCGACACCGACGTTCCGCCGCAATCAGTTCGGCGGCACGCTCGGCGGCCCGATCGCGGAGGACCGCGCGTTTTTCTTCGTCGGCTACGAAGGACTCGTCGAACGGCTCGGCAGGACCGTGTCGACCGTCGTACCCGACGACAACGCGCGCGCCGGCATCCTGCCGCCGGCCGGGCCCGTCGCGATCAGCGCCGCGGTCGCGCCGTACCTGGCCGAATTCCCGCGCGCCAACGGCCCGCTGCTGGGCCAGGGGGTCGCGACCTACACGTTCCCCTTCAGCCAGACCCTCGATCAGCACTTCCTGCAGGGGCGCGTGGACGTCAGTCCAGGGTCGAACCGGCAGTTCTTCGCGCGCTACACGCTCGACGACGCCCGGCAGTTCCTGCCGACCGACTATCCGCAGTTTCCACGGACGTTCCTGTCGCGCAACCAGTTCCTGACCGCCGAGTACCGGGAGGTCCTGTCGCCGCGGACGCTGAACACGGCCCGATTCGGCGTCAGCCGCACGCGCATCGGGCAGAACGTCCAGGCGGACACCTCGCAGGTGCTCGCGCCGTTCATCGCGACGCGCGGGCTGATGGGAGACATCGACATCGGCGGCCTGAAGCGCTTCGGGCCGCAGAGCTCCGGGAACCTTCGGCTCGTGCAGAACGTGTTCAGTGGTCAGAGCGACCTGGTGCACGCGCGTGGCCGCCAGACGCTGAAGGCGGGCGCCCTCGCCGAGCGCTACCAGGACAACATGGTCAACCCGACCTTCGCGCTCGGAATCTTCACGTTCGCCGATCTGAACGCGTTCCTCGCCAACCGCCCCGCCACGTTCGTCGGCCTGACGCCGGACGCCCAGTTCGATCGGTACTGGCGTTTCACGCTGTTCGGCTTCTACGTGCAGGACGATGTCCAGATCGCGCCGCGGCTCACACTCAATGCCGGCGTGCGCTACGAGTTTGCCACGATGCCGCGCGAGAAATACAACCGGGATTCGGCGCTGCCGGATCTCATGGCCGCGCAGCCGACGATCGGACCGCTGTACCGCAATCCGACGTACATCGACGTGTCGCCGCGCGGTGGGTTCGCCTGGGACGTCTTCGGCGACGGCCGCACCTCCGTCCGCGGCGGCTACGGCCTGTACTTCAACACGAACAGTCACCAGAACCTGATCGTCACGGTGACGAACCCGCCGTTCACCCCGCGCCCGGTCATCGTCAACCCGACGTTCCCGAGCCCGCCGTTCGACCGCGCGAGCGCGATCTCGATGCGGCCGGTACAGTTCGATCTGAAGATCCCGCGGGTGCACGTCTTCAACGTCAGCGCGCAGCGGGAGCTGTGGTGGCGCACCGCGCTGACGGTCGGGTATGCCGGATCGCGTGGCCGGCACCTGCTCCGCAGTGGCGACGTCAATCTCGCGCAGCCGACTGGCACGACCGCGGACGGCCGGCCGTTCATCGCCGCGGGCACGCCGCGCGTCAATCGGGCCTTCTCGACGATCGAGTTGAAGAGCAGCGACGGCGAGTCCTGGTACAACGCGCTCATCATCGAAGCCCGGCGCCGCCTGTCGGGCGGGATGTCGGTCCAATCGTCGTACACGCTCTCGAAGAGCGTGGACACCACGCAGGCGTCGACCTTCTTCTCCGATGCCACCAACGGCACGACGTCGGCGTTACCCGAGTTCGTGCCCGGCTACAACCACGGGCCGTCGGACTTCGACACGCGTCACACCTGGGTGGCCAACGTCACGTGGGCGATCCCGTTTGCGGCGCGCCTGAGCGGCCCGGCGGGCGCGGTGCTCGACGGATGGCACGTATCGGGGATCTGGATGATGCGGAGCGGAAACCCGCTGACGGTCTTCGTGCAGACCAACAGATCCCGCTCACAGTGGAACCCGTCTCGAGGTCCCGGCATCGGCCAGGACCGTCCGAGCTATGCGCCTGGCTACGGTCCGGGGAACGCGGTGCTCGGGGGCGTCAACCAGTGGTTCGATCCGGCGGCGTTCGTACTGCAGCCCGCCGGCACATTTGGCGATACCGGGCGCGGCGACTTCACGGGGCCCGACCTCCGCACCCTCGACCTCTCTCTGACGAAAGCGACGCGCCGGCGGACGCCCGGCGGAGGGAGGGTTCTAGAACTCCGCATCGAAGGCTTCAACATCCTGAACCGCGCCAACTTCGGCGTCCCCGAGCTGCGCGCCTTTGCCGGGACTCGGGACGACGAGCCGCCGCTCTCGACCTTCGGCCGCATCACGACGACCGTGACGTCGGCCCGCCAGGCGCAGTTCGGCGTGCGGATCACCTTCTGAATTCTGGTCCACGACGGGCCGTGTATCATCTAGGCCTCCCGTCAATCAACCAGGAGGTGCTGATGACCGGCTTGTCTGCGTTGTGGCTCCCGATCCTCCTTTCTGCGGTGTTCGTGTTCCTGGCCAGTTCGATCCTGCACATGGCGCTGCCCTGGCACACGAGTGACTATCGGACACTGCCGAACGAGGACAAGGCCATGGACGCGCTCCGCGCGCTCGCCATCCCTCCCGGCGATTACATGGTCCCGCGGCCCTCCAGCCGCGAAGACATGGGGTCGGCGGCCTTTGCCGAGAAGCTCAAGCAGGGCCCGGTGATGGTGCTGACGGTGATGCCGAGCGGGCCGATGTCGATGGGAAGGAACCTCGGGCTCTGGTTCGTCTACTGCGTGGCCATGGGCACTCTGGCCGCGTACGTCACGGGCCGGGCGCTACCTCCCGGCACGCTCTACCTTCGGGTATTCCGGTTCGCTGGTACTACGGCCTTCATCGGCTACTCCGCCGCGCTGTGGCAGATGGCGATCTGGTACCGCCGCTCCTTGACCACGACCCTCAAGAGCACGATCGACGGACTCCTCTACGGACTGCTGACGGCTGGTGCGTTCGGCTGGCTGTGGCCGCGCTAGGCGGAAGACCCCAACATTCTCGCCGCCTTGTCATCGCTGGCAATCCAAAAAGGGGTTGCGAGGAACAGCGTGGGTTCCGCCCACTTGCAGCGCTGCACGTCTCGAGAGGCCGGTACCAGCCGGGGAATCCTGCAGATCCGCCGTTCTTGCCGGGGGATCGTCACGACTGCCGGGATTCCGGGGGCGCCGGGGTAGCGCTCGGCGCGTACATGCTCGAACTTTCAGAACCTTTCAGCGCCACCTCAGTCTTTCTCAGGAATCCATCAGGACTCCACGGGCGGGATCGGGCACCATGAGCGGGAATGGAGTTCCAATGAAGACCCAACATTCTCGCTGGCTTATCATCGCTGGTCTGGTGCTGATGGTGATCGGCGTCCTCGATCCGCTCGAGGGGTCGGTGGTCATCCTCGGCGGCAGCGCGCTGGTCGCGCTCGGAGCCTTCCTGACGCGGACCCACTACCGGCTGCCGGTCATCGCGCTGGTGCTGATCGCCGTCGGCGTCGGTGTCTTGTTCGGTTTCTCGGCGCTGGGCGGCGTGGGCGGGACTAGCGGCCGCTCGATATGGTTGCTGCTGCTCTGCGTGCCGTACCCGATTGGATGGGTCCTCGGTCTCATCGGGGCGGCGCGCAAGCTCCGTGAACCGCGAGGCGCAGAGTCAATTTTCTGAGCGTTGTCGCAGGAAAGTCTCGTCTCATCTTTCGAGTGGCACACTCTGTGCCAGCCTGATCACGCGCCGCGTGACCGTGGGCCGGGCCGCGGCCGCGGCCTTCCGTTCGGAGCCGACGAGAGTGGTGGCCGCGATGACGCCTGAGGCGGTTGCGGTCCGGATGAAGTCGCGCCGCGAGACGGTGTTGTTGTCGTCAGCCATCTTCTGCCTCCACTAAATCCTGTAGTCGTCCGGTCGCAGTTCGATCCGAGAGTTCGCCTGGACGGCGGCGTTGGCCTGCAGCGCGGCGATCGTCGCCGCGCAGGCGTCCGCGGGCCCGCACGCCGAGGGGCCGCCGGTCCGGATGCTGGTG
>Ga0310810_10011124_pt1 | contig 10511 bp, 11 predicted proteins | sample NCmetagenome_FD_207641 | JGI IMG/M metagenome (GOLD analysis project Ga0310810, IMG submission 207641) | Soil microbial communities from experimental microcosm in Duke University, North Carolina, United States - NC | ecosystem: Engineered > Artificial ecosystem > Soil microcosm > Unclassified ... | reverse complement strand
TCTACCGCAGCTTCTGTTGCTGCATCCGACGGAAAAGAACGAGGCCATCCCCGAGCACTTCGCGGTGCGCAGCGGGCTGTTCGAATCGCATCATCACGTGCGGACCGGAAAGCCTGACGATATCCGGCGGCTGGCGCGGTTCATCGCGGGGCGCGCGGTGGGGCTCGTGCTGGCCGGCGGCGGTGCGCGCGGATTCGCCCATATCGGCGTCGTCAAGGCGCTGCTGGAAGCGGGCGTCCCGTTCGACAACATCGGCGGCACCTCCATGGGCGCCCTGATCGCGGCGGGCCTTGCCTGCGAGTGGTCGATCGACGAACTGACCGAGCGCATGCGCGAGGCGTTCGTGAACGGCAACCCGCTGAACGACTACACGCTGCCGCTGATCGCACTGGTGCGCGGCAAGAAGGTGTCTGATCTGCTCCAGCGCAACTACGCCGACATGCGCATCGAGGAATTGCCGAAACCGTTCTTCTGCGTGTCGTCCGACCTCACGACCGGCAAGGTGCACGTGCATCGCGCGGGCGTGCTTTGGCGCGCGCTGCGCGCCTCGGTGTCGCTGCCGGGCATTCTGCCGCCGGTGACCTATCATGGGCATCTCCTGGTCGATGGTGGGGTGATGAACAACCTGCCGGTCGACATCATGGCGGAGCGTTCGAGCGGGCCGATCATCGCCTCCGATGTCACGGGCGAGATCGATCTGAAGGCCAGGGACGACCGCTACGGCGAGCGGCCATGGTGGTGGCTGATCGCGCAGCGGATGGCCGGCACGCCGTCGATCGTTTCCATTCTGGCCCGCTCGGGCACCGTCGGTTCGGAAGTGCAGCGCCGGTTCGCGCGCGAGCAGGCGAATTACATGTTCGAGCCGCCGCTGCTTGGCGTCGGCCTGCGCGACTGGCGTGCCTTCGATCGCTGCATCGCGGAAGGGTATGAACACGCGCTGCGGGTGATCGAGCAGCACGGCGTGCCGCTCACCGAAGTGTGGAGCGAAGGCCCGGCGGTCTCCATCGAGCACCACGCCCATGCGGCGGCGGAATAATCAGCCCCCGCGGCGGCGAACCGGCAGAAGTTCGTCGAACTTGCCCGGGCGCTTCTCCGACTTCGCCTTGAAGGCTTCCATCATGTCGGTCTCAGGGAAATACATGCCGGCCTGCCAGGTGGCGATGTAGTCGAGACCGTCGGCGACGGAATGGTCGCGGGCGTAGTTGATCATCACCTTGGAGCCGTAGACCGCGAGCGGCGACTTCTCGGCGATGTCTTTCGCGATGCCCATCACGTGATCCAGCATCGCCTGCTGCGTCGGGAAGATCTCGTTCACCAGGCCGAGCTCCAGCGCTTTCTTTGCCGTCAGCCGGCGTCCGGAATAAGCAAGCTCGCGCACCATGCCGGTCGGCAGCAGGTTGCACAGGCGCGGGAAGGTGCCGACATCGGCTGTCATGCCGATATTGATCTCCTGGATGACGAAGAAAGCGTCCGCGGTCGCGTAGCGGCAGTCGCAGGCGCTTGCCATGTCGACCCCGCCGCCGACGCAGCCGCCCTGGATCGCGATCAGCACCGGCACGCGCGCCTCTTCGAGCGCGTTGAACGACTTCTGGATATCGAGAACGCTGAGGCGGAGATTCGCGCGCACGCGGCCGCGTTCGTGTTGTGCGCGAGCCGCGCTGGTGCCGGCGGAGCTGCCGCCGGTGAAGACCGCGAGATCCATTCCGGCGGTGAAATGCTTGCCGGTGGAGGAGATCACGATGACCCGTGCTTTGGCATTGTCGTCGATGTCCTTCACGATCGCCGGAAGCTCGGTCCAGAACTCCGGCACCATCGTGTTCAGCTCGTCGCCGCGCTTGAGCTGGATGTGCGCGATGCTGTTCGCGATCTCGACGTTGAAGCAGCGATAGGTCATGTCATCTCTCCAAAGCGGCGCGTCAGATGGCGCCGGGGTTCTCCGGTGTGTGCAGAAGGTCGTAGTTCTGTCCGCCCGCCTGCAAGGTCAGCTTGTCGAAGTGCAGCGATCCGCCGCGCGGCGTGTCGGCCTCGATCATCAGCTCGCCTTCGCCCTTCGAGCCCTTCACGTGCACCGTGTAGGACTCCTTCGAGCCGGTCGCGAGGTCGGACGAACTGTTGAAGCTGCTCGCGCCGGTGACTTCGATATTGTCGCCGAGCACCGAACGCGCGACCTGGTCGTTGTTCACCTGTACGATCGCCGCCTTCACCGTCGCGGCGTCTTTCACGCCATTGCTCAGGTACCACCAGGCGCCGCCCGCAAGCACAATGCCGGCAACGACCGCGATGCCGAAGGCGATCAGGCAGCCATAGAGGCAGCCATGGCGGCGCGGGGGCGGCGGCGGAATGGGCCCTGGTGTGGCGTGTGCGTCGCTCATGATGTCCCCCAAGCCCGGAATGTCGCAGCGGAAGCAAACCACAGGTCCCACTTGGCGCAAAGCGGGCGGCTAACCTAAGCTTCCGACAGGTCGAAAAAGGCGAGGAAACGACATGGCGATCAACTACGAGCAGATGATGCAGTCGAAGTCCGAGGGGCTTGAGGCGCATTACGGCGACCGCGAGGTGATGCTCTATGCGCTCGGTATCGGCTTCCAGCGCGATCCGATGAACGAGCGCGAGCTGCCGTTCAGCTACGAAGCCCGCGGCGAACTGCAGGTTGTGCCGACCTTCGCCACTGTCATCCCGACCGGCCGCCCGCGCGCCGGCGCATCGGCCGGGTCGAACCCGATGTCGGGCATCAACTACCTCATGGTCGTGCATGGCGAGCAGCGTGTGACGATCCACAAGCCGCTGCCGGCGTCCTGCGACGTCGTTTCCGACACGCGCGTGCTGGGCGTGTGGGACAAGGGCAAGGACAAGGGCGCGATCATCGTCAACGAGCGCATCATCAAGGAGAAGGCGACCGGCGATAAGCTGGCGACGCTGGTCGGCACCACCTTCGCGCGCGGCGATGGCGGCTTTGGCGGACCGAAGGACGGCGCGCCCGAGCCGCATCAGCTTCCAACCCGCAAGCCGGACCTTGTGCACGAATGCGACACGCGCGCCGACCAGGCGTTCATCTACGCGCTGTCGGGTGATCGCAATCCGCTGCACCGCGATCCGGCGGTGGCGAAGCGCGCGGGCTTTCCCAAGCCGATCCTGCACGGGCTGTGCTCGTTCGGCACCGCATGCCGCGCGGTGATCTCCAGCATCTGCGATTACGACGCCAAGAAGATCACGTCGTTCGACGTGCGGTTCTCGTCGCCAGTGTTCCCGGGCGAGACCATTGTCACCGAAATGTGGGTCGACGGCAGCGTCGTGTCCTACCGCTCCAGGCTGAAAGAGCGCGACGTGGTCGTGCTCAACAACGGACGCTGCACGATTGCCAATTGACGGCGACCCGCTCGAACAAGCCGGGCAACTGATTGCGGATGGGCGGCCCGATGAGGCCGCCCTTTTGCTTCGGGCGCGCCTCGAGGCGGGGCGTGGCGGCACACTGGCGCGCGCGCTTCTGGTGCGGGCGCTGCTGGCGGCCGGCGATGTGCCGGGCGCGCTGGAAGCGGCGCGCGAGAATGCGTTGCTCAATCCGAACATCTCAGACGCGATCCTTGTGTTGGGCGAGGCATTGATGGCGGCCGGACATCTGCCGACCGCGATCGCCGAGTTTCAGCGGGTGCTGCGGCTCGATCCCGCGTCGAACGCGGCGCGGCTGCAGCTTGGACTGGCCTGGGCAGAGGCGGGCGAGGCCGACAAGGCGCTGGAGCAGTTCCGCGCGTTGGACGAAGCCGATGTTCCCGGCATCTCCGCCCACATTGCGCGGGCAGGGGCCATGCGGTCGCAGCCACGTTCCGATGCCGGCTATGTGCGGCACCTGTTCGACCAGTTCTCCGCCGACTACGACGCGCGGATGCGGGGGCAACTCCATTACCAGGCGCCCGAGATCCTGCGCGATCTGGCCGGACTGGTGATGCCGGGCGGACAGGACCTGGTCGCGCTCGACCTTGGGTGCGGCACCGGGTTGGCGGCCGAGGCGTTTGTCGATCTGGTCTCGGTGATCGACGGCATCGATCTGAGCCCGGGGATGGTCGAAAAGGCGCGGGCGCGCCGGCTCTACCGGAACCTCGTGGTGGCCGATATCGAGACAGTCCTGTCCGAGGGCGGCGCGGATTACGATCTGATCCTGGCCGCCGACACGCTGGTCTATCTCGGCGACCTGGCGGCGACATTCGACGGTGTGGCGCGGCGGCTGACGCCTCATGGTTTCTTCCTCTTCACGGTTGAAATGAGCCCGGCAGCCGAGTTTGAACTCGGTCCCAAGCGGCGGTGGCGGCATTCCGAGGATTACGTGCGGCGTCTGGCGGCGGCGGCCGGGTTCGACGTAGCTGGGCTTGTGGCGGCGGCGCCACGAACCGAAGCGAATGCGCCCGTCAATGGCTTTGCTGTTGCCCTGAACAAGCCCGGATAGGCACGAATTTTTGCGCCCGGCGTTGTTAACAAGCACAGCAACCGGAACAGCGCACGTCATGCGCGTTATCGAAAATTCATTTCCGTCTCGCCTGGAGACGTCGCACACCGGCCAGATCGTTCTGCTGGCGCTGATCGGTTCCGTTCTGCTCGCAGCCGGTACGCTCTTCCTGAGCAAGGACGCCGGCTTCGGCTGGCGCGACGCCGCCGACATGACGTTCCGCTTCTCTGTGCTCCTGTTCGTTGCTGCCATAGTGGCCGAGCCGCTGGCGCGGCTGGCCCCGGCGATGCAGGCGATCGGGCGCGAGCGCGGCAGCCTCTTTCTCGCCTTCGCGATGGTGTCGGTCGTGTCGCTGCTGTGTGTTCTCGCGCCGTCTTACCTTGGTATCGACCAGATGACCGCGCCGACGCTCTTTTACACGGGCCTCACCGCCGCCATCCTGGTCGTGATGCTGTTCAGCGCGCACCCGGCGACGATCCGGTACCTGGGCGCGCCGGCGTGGCGCACGATGCAGCGCATCGCCACGACCTATTTCTGGCTGGTGTTCGCGCTGGTCGGCATCGATCACATCGTGGGTCCGCACCGCCCCGATCGCTGGTACGGCATCTCGCTGCTGCTCCTGACCGGCGCACTGCTGATCCGCTTCATCGACGCGTTCGCGGTCAGGATGCGTCGCCTGCCGTCCGCGACCATCGGCGGATAGTCGCCCGGCCGGATTGCCGCTACCGTGTGGTGGCGGGCCATAATCCCCGCGTGGAGGGCGGCATGGGACAGCGGATCGGCATCCTGATCTTCGACGACGCCGAAGAACTCGACTTCGTCGGACCGTATGAAGTCTTCACCGTGGCGCGGCAGCTCAAGCCGGACGCCGGCGAGGTCCTGCTGATCGCCGAGCGCGATGCGCCGGTGACCTGCGCGAAAGGGATGCGTGTGCTGCCGCATGCGACCACCACCGATTGCGGCCAGCTCGACGTGCTCCTCATTCCGGGCGGGATGGGCACGCGGCGTGAGGCAGAGAACAAGGCGCTCCTCGGCTGGATCGCGGAGCAGGCAAGGCGCGCCACCTGGATCACAAGCGTGTGTACCGGTGCGCTGCTGCTGACCGCCGCAGGCCCCGCCAAGGGCAAGCGCGTCACCACGCATTGGGGATTCATCGAGGCATTGCGTGCCCGCAAGGAAGCCTCCGAGGTGCTGGAACATTTTCGCTATGTGCAGGACGGCAATATCGTGACCGCGGCGGGTGTTTCCGCGGGAATCGACATGGCACTATGGCTGGTCGGACAGATTCACGATGTTCCCTTTGCCCGCGCCGTGCAGCGGTACATCGAATACGAGCCGCTGCCGCCCTATGGCGGCCTCACTGGGTAAATCTGCCGCCCTTTCGCTCGCCTGCCGGTCATGCTTGTATCGGCCCGGTTTGCGAGGGGTCGCAAGAAATCCAAGGGGAGTAATCCATGTTTTTCAAGACTGTGGGTCTGGCGACGGCGCTTGTCCTGGCCTCCGCCGTGCCCAGCTTTGCCGCGAGCGCCTGCTCGGAACCCATCGCGCCCTCCGCCATCAACGGCGCCACGGCGACGTCGGCACAGATGAATGCCCAGCATGACGACGTCATGACGTTCCTCAAGCAGTCCGACGACTACCAGATGTGCCTGCTGAAGGAAGAGAAGGACGCCAACGCTGCTGCGATCAAGGCGAAGAAGGATCCGGACCCGGCGCTGGACGCCGAAGTGAAGGCCAAGATCCAGGCAAACCAGACCCTGAAGGAAAAGGTCGGCGGCGAGTTCAACGCCGCGGTTGGCGACTACAAGAAGGCGCATCCGGGCTGATCCTTCGACAACCGAATCCAAAAGGGCCGCGATTCCGCGGCCCTTTTTCTTCGTGAGCCACGAATCGCGTATCGTCCGCCGATGACCAAGACGGCCGAACGCAAGAGCCAGCGCCGCATCGAGGCACATGCCGCGACGCGCGTCAGTATCCTGGACGCGGCGCGGCGGGTGGCCGCACGCGACGGCAGCCGCGAAATGTCGCTGCGCGGCGTTGCCGCCGAAGCCGGTTTTGCGCCGGCGGCCCTGTATGGCTATTTCGCCGGCAAGGACGACCTGCTGGTGGCGCTCGCCGCCGACGATCTCGGCCATCTCGCGCGCACGATGCGCGAGGCGACGCCGCGCGAAGGCAGCGGCAGGCTGGCCGCAGCCGCAGCAGCCGCCCTTGGAGTCCTGCGCGAGACGGAGAGCGTCGCGGCCGCGCTCGGCGCGATGCCCGCCAATGCCGGCACCAGCGATGCGGAAAGGCTGTTCAACGGCCGCATGATCGCGGCGCTCAAAGTGTTGTCCGAAGCGTCCGGCAACCGTGCGGCGACGCGTGACGAGCAGTGCGACGTTGTTCTTGTCGCTGCGGCGGTCACCGGCTTGGCGATGCTGGCGCGATCGGGCCGGCTGGCGGCGCTCGGCTTTGCGCCGGAAGAGATCGTGGCGCGGCTGGACGCGCGGTTCAGCGCCTGAGCATCCGCTCGATTTCGTCCTGCACGATGTCGGGTCGCTCCATCGGCAGGAAATGCGTCGTCTCCGGCACCTGCACGACCCGCACGTCCTGGTGACGCCGCATGATGACGCCGATCTCGCGGTCGCGCGTGGTGTTGCTGACCGGCGAATAGATCACCGTGATCGGGCAACGCACCTTGCTCGCAAGCCGCGCCCCACCGGGCGGCGAGTGCTGGAAGACCGACGACTCCCAGAGCGGATCGCAGGCGAGTCGCATCTCGGTGCCGTTGCCGGTCGGGATCAGGCCGCCGCGCAGATAGTCGGCGACGGTCTCGTCCGGCCAGGTCTTGAACGCGCCACGGCCCTTGTACGAAGCGAGCGCCGCCTCGAATGACGGGAAGATCGAGCGTCGCTTGGCCGCCATGGTGGCGAGGTCGGAACCGCGCTCCGGCTGGCGGCCGAGCCAGCGCATGACGCGCGCGACCTGGCGCGCATAGCGCGGCACCAGGACCGGCTCGACCAGAACCAGTCCGCGCACCCGCTCCGGATGCGCGGCGGCGACCATCATGCTCACCGTTCCGCCCATCGAATGGCCAGCGAGCACGGCGGGGCCGCGGTCGATGTTGTCGAGGATCTGCGCCAGTTCCGGGGCGAAGTTCGTCCAGGTCGCCTGTTCGCCGGGAACCGCGGGCAGTGTGGAGAAGCCGTGGCCGCGCAGGTCCGCCGCCGCAACGTGAAACCGGCCCTGCAGCGGCGTCAACAAGCTCTGGTACACCTCGGCATTGAAGCCTGTTGCATGCGCGAAGTGCAGCAACGGGCCGCTGCCTTCCCACTCGAGGTACGAGACGTCGCCGTCGGCGAGCGTCATTTTCTTTCGCACGAAAGTCCCCATATCTGCGTGTGTGGCTGGGTGCGGCTGCGGCTGTCAACCTGACGGAGCCGTCAGCGGCTTTACGGCGCGGGCTTATGCACCGTACAAAAACGGCACTCGATATTCAGAACACTGGGAAACGCTCAAATGCATCCATCCATTATGGCGCAAACCGTGCCCGACAAGCCCGCGGTCATCATGGCGAGCACGGGCGAGAGCGTGACGTTCCGCGAACTGGACGAGCGCTCCAACCAGGGTGCGCAGCTGCTCCGCAAGCTCGGGATCAAGACCGGTGACGGCATCGCGATCTTCATGGAGAACAACATCCGCTTCCACGAGATCTGCTGGGCGGCGCAGCGCGCCGGTCTGTATTTTACCGCGATCTCGTCGCGCCTGACGGCCGGCGAGGTCGAGTACATCGTCAAGGACGCCAATGCGAGGGCGCTGATCGTCAGCCACGGGTTGGCGAAGGTCGCGGCCGAGGTCGCGCCGCTCATTCCCGGCGTGAAACTGCTGATGGTCGGCGGCACGATCCCCGGCTACCAGTCCTATGAAGACGCCGCCGGCAAGATGCCGGCGGAGCGCATCGCCGACGAAACCTCGGGCGCCGCCATGCTCTATTCGTCGGGCACCACGGGTCGGCCGAAGGGCGTGCGCCAGCCGTTGTCCGGGCAGCCGATCGATGCGCCCGCGCCGATCGCGGGCTTCCTCACGATGCTCTACGGCATCACGCCGGAGTCGATCTATCTCTCGCCCGCGCCGCTCTATCATGCGGCGCCCTTGCACTACTCCATGAGCATGCATCGGCTTGGTGCAACCGTGGTGGTGATGGAGCACTTCGACGCCGAGGAGTCGCTGAAGGCGATCGAGAAGTACAAGGCGTCGGCCTCGCAATGGGTGCCGACCATGTTCGTGCGCATGCTGAAGCTCCCTGATGAGGTGCGTCTGAAGTACGACGTGTCGTCGATGAAGTCCGCGATTCATGCCGCCGCCCCGATCCCGATCGAGGTGAAGCGCAAGATGATCGGTTGGTGGGGCCCGGTTCTCTACGAGTACTACGCCGGCACCGAAGGCAACGGCATGTGCTACGTGAACTCGGCCGACTGGCTCACTCACCCGGGCACGGTCGGCAAGCCGCTGATGTCGCCGGTGCATATCTGCGACGAGGAAGGCAACGAGGTCCCGGTCGGGCAGGAAGGCACGATCTATTTCGCCTCCGCCGCGCAGTTCACCTACCACAACGATCCCAAGAAGACGGCCGAGAGCCGCCATCCCAAGCATCCCGAATGGTCGACCCTTGGCGATGTCGGGCGGCTGGACGAGGAGGGCTATCTCTACCTGACCGACCGCAAGGCGTTCATGATCATTTCCGGGGGCGTCAACATCTACCCGCAGGAGGCCGAGAACCTGCTGATCACCCACCCGAAAGTGGCCGACGTGGCCGTGATCGGGGTGCCGAACGAGGATTTCGGCGAGGAGGTGAAGGCAGTGGTCCAGCCCCTCGATATGAAGGATGCCACCCCGGAATTCGCCCAGGAACTCATCGCGTTTTGCCGTTCGCAGCTTTCGCCGATAAAGTGTCCGCGCACGATCGATTTCGACCCGGAGCTGCCGCGTCACCCGACCGGGAAGCTCTACAAGAGGTTGATCCGGGATCGTTACTGGGGAAAACGCGAGTCACGGATTGTCTGACGAACTACAGAAACCCGAGGAAGAGAACAGCCTTCCGTTCCAGCCGCTTGGCCGGGACCTGAGGCGCGAGGATTTCACGCCCGAACGCATCCGCCGCCTGGCCGACGCAGCCATGGCGCGGGGCGCGCCGCCGCTCATGTCGGAAGAGGCGCGGCGGGCCTCGCTGAAGTCCATACGCGAGAGCGTGGCGCCGGGGACCGACGCCTGGGTGTTCGGCTATGGCTCGCTGATGTGGAATCCGGCGATCCATATCGCGGAAAGCAAGAAGGCGCATGTGCGCGGCTATCACCGCATGTTCTGCCTGACGCTGCATGCGGGGCGGGGCATGCCGGACAATCCTGGCCTGATGCTGGGCATCGACCGCGGCGGATCGTGCACCGGCATGGCGCACCGCATCGAGGCGGAGAAGGTGGAGAGCGAACTCTCGATCCTCTGGATGCGCGAAATGGTGTCGGGCGCCTACGAGCCGCGCTGGGTCAATGCCGACATCGAGGGCAAGGGCAAGACGAAGGTGCTGACCTTCGTCATCAACCGCTATCACCCGCGCTACGAAGGCACGCTGGCCGAGGATGACTGCGCGCGGCGCATCGCGGCGGCGCAAGGCGTGCTCGGCACCAACCGCGAATATCTCTATCGCACCGTGAAGCACCTGGCGGAGCTCGGCATCGAGGACGGCCCGATGCACAGCCTCGAGGCGAAGGTGCGCCAGATTGCCAACGAACCGAATTGAACAGGAGCTTTTCATATGGCGAAGTCCGCTACGTTTGACACTGTTGCCTCCCTGGCAGGGCAGGAGATCGGCGTCTCCGACTGGGTGGAGATCACGCAGGACCGCATCAACGCGTTCGCCGATGCGACGGGCGATCACCAGTGGATCCACGTCAATGTCGAGATGGCGAAGCAGATGATGCCGGGCGGCAAGACGATCGCGCATGGCTATCTGACCCTTTCCCTGATCCCGTGGCTCACGGGCGGCATGCTGCAGGTCGAGGGCGTGACCCGCGGCATCAACTACGGTTCGAACAAGGTG
>Ga0310810_10011122_pt1 | contig 10512 bp, 12 predicted proteins | sample NCmetagenome_FD_207641 | JGI IMG/M metagenome (GOLD analysis project Ga0310810, IMG submission 207641) | Soil microbial communities from experimental microcosm in Duke University, North Carolina, United States - NC | ecosystem: Engineered > Artificial ecosystem > Soil microcosm > Unclassified ... | reverse complement strand
CCGCGTTGCCGTCGGTCGCGCTCGACGCGGTGTTCGCATGCGTGTCGGAGCCTTGCGGGTCGTAGTTCCCGGTCGCGCTCAGTGCGACTGCGCTGCTGCCGCCGCCGCCTGCAACCGGGTGGCGGCCGGGCTTCTTCGTCGAGCCGCTCAGCCCGAGCACGCCGGCGAGGATCGCGGCCGCGGCGACGAGCGCGGCGAGCAGGTAGAGGGGCCAGCGGCGCCGCTTCGCACGCACGCGGTGCGGCCTGCTCTCGCGCAGCACGGGGCTTCGCACGACGAGCGTCCGGTCGGCGTCCGGCGCGTGGAGCTCGTCGAGACAGCCGCGCAGCTCGGCACAGAGCTCCCCCATCGTCTGGAAGCGGCGCTCCGGATCCTTCTCGAGGGCGCGTTCGACGGCGGCGACGAGCCGGAGCGGCAGATCCGGCCGCTGCTCGAGCAGGTCGGGCGGAGGGTCGTTCAGGTGCTTCATCGCGACCGCGACGAAGTTGTCGCCGGGAAACGGCACGTCGCCCGTCAGCAGCTCGTACAGCACGACACCGAGCGAGTAGACGTCCGTGGCCGGCGTCACCGGCTGGCCGCTCGCCTGCTCGGGCGAGAGGTAGTTGCTCGTGCCGAGCACCGTCCCCGTCTGCGTGACGCCCTGCTCGACGTCGAGCGATCGCGCGATCCCGAAGTCGGTCACCTTCGCGTCGCCGTCCGGCGTGAGCAGCACGTTCTGCGGCTTCACGTCGCGGTGGACGAGGCCGTGGTCGTGTGCGAACGCGAGTGCGTCGGCGACCTCGAGCGCGAGCGTCACCGCGCGGCGCACCGGCAGCGGCCCCTCGCGGGCGATCAACTGCTTGAGGTTCTCGCCGTCCACGTACTCGAAGACGATGAACTGCTGGCCGTCGTCCTCGCCCCGGTCGATCACGGTCACGATGTGCGGATGCGAGAGCTGGGCGACGGAGCGCGCCTCTCGCCTGAAGCGCTCGACGTACTCGGCGTCGTCGCCGTAATGCGGGTGGAGCAGCTTCAGCGCGACGTTCCGCTCGAGGAGCCGGTCGCGCGCCCGGTAGACGCTCGACATGCCCCCGGTGCCGACGAGCTCCTCGAGCTCGTAGCGGTCGGCGATCACCTCATCGCGCATGGTTCGGGCAGGCAAATCGTGCGAGCGCAGGGCCACGGTCGTAGAACGAACGAGGCGCCCGGCCGGCTACGCGAGAACCGCTTCGAGCGCCTCTCCCCAGGCAGCGAGCGCCTCGTCCAGCTCGGGATCCGTGATCACGAGCGGGCAGAGCACCCGGATGCAGTTGGAGAAGATCCCCGCCTTCAGGAGCAGGAGGCCCCGTCTCGCCGCCTCCTCTGCGATCCGGGAGGCGAGCTCCGGCGCCGGCTCCTTCGTCGCCGGGTCCCGGACGAGCTCGATCGCGCGCATCGCGCCGAGGCCGCGGGCGTCGCCGATCTGCGGGTAGCGCTCCTGCCATGCCGCCATCCTGCCCCGGATGGTCTCGCCGATGCGCACGGCACGGTCGACGAGCCCCTCCTCGGCGAACACGTCGAGGACGGCGAGCGCGGCCGCCTGCGCGACCGGATTGCCGACATAGGTCCCGCCCACTGCGTTGTCGTCCGGAGCGTCCATGATCTGCGCCTTGCCGAGCACGCCGGAGAGCGGCAGGCCCGCGGCGATCGACTTCGCGACGGTGATCAGGTCGGGCTCGACGTCGAAATGCTCGATCGCGAACATCTTGCCCGTGCGGCCGAAGCCCGTTTGCACCTCGTCGACGACCATCACGATCCCCTCGCGATCGCAGATCTCGCGCACCCCCTGCACGAACTCGCGCGGCGCCACGACGAAGCCGCCCTCGCCCTGCACGGGCTCGAGCACGATCGCCGCCACCGTCTCGCGCGCCACGAGGGTGCCGAAAGCGGCCTCGAGCGCGGCGAGCGCGTCGGCGGCGCTGACGCCGCGATAGTCGTTCGGGAACGGGACGCGATAGACCTCGGGTGCGAACGGGCCGAGACCCGCCTTGTACGGATGGGTCTTCGACGTGAGCGTCAGCGAGAGGAGCGTCCGGCCGTGGAACGCCCCCTCGAAGGCGATCACGGCGGGGCGCTTCGTGTAGGCCCGGGCGAACTTGATCGCGTTCTCGACCGCTTCGGTGCCGGCGTTGAAGAACGCCGCCTTCGCCGGCCCGCGGAACGGCGCGAGCGCGAGCAGGCGCTCGGCGAGCGTCACGTAGACCTCGTAGGGCACGATCGTGAAGTCGGTGTGGAGGAAGCGGGCGGCCTGCTCCTGCACGGCCTCGACGACGTGCGGATGCGCATGGCCGACGTTCAGGCACCCGACGCCGCCCGCGAAGTCGAGGAAGGTGTTTCCGTCGACGTCGGTGAGCGTCGAGCCGTGGCCTTCGGCGGCGACGATCGGCAGGTAGGCCGAGAGCGGCTCGGCGACGACGCGTTCCTTCCGCTCGAGGATCTCCCGCGACCGGGGGCCGGGGACGTCCGTCTTCAGGTGGATCGCTCGCGTCGTGGCCATCCCGCTCACCATAGCGGGACGTATAGACGCATAGGGTCGATGCAGCGACCGCTACAGCGCAGGCGCCGCGACCGCGGGCAGCGGCGGCGGCGGCCCCGCCCGGAGCGCGTCGGCCGTGTAGAGGCCGGCGGCGTTCCAGAGCATGAAGCCGCCGGTGTCGTGGAGCCGCGCCGCGTCGATCTCGGCCCGGACGTCGGCGAGCGAATACGTCCGCCCGAGCGAGAAGTCCTGGAGCCAGGGCACGAGGAGCGCCCGGTCGCCGGCGAGCTTCGCGCGGAAGTCGCGGAGCGAGCTCGTCACGGTCGTCCCGGGGGCGTCGTCGGGGTTCGGGAGGTTGTACTCGCCGGGCCGGTAATGCGACGGATAGGTCATCGGATAGATCGCATCGACGACCTTGCCGAGCATGGCCGGGAACTGCCCGATACCGAGGTCGTGGGTCGCCGAGAGCCCGAAGACGTCGGCCGACACCCGTACGCCGAGCCGATGCAGGCGCGTCGTCGCGTAACGGAGGAAGGCGGGGATCGTCTGCTGCATCGGCTGAGGGTGCGCGCCCGGGTACCGGATGATCGAGAGGTCGCCGTCGCTCGGGAAGCGGACGTAGTCGAACTGGATCTCGTCGAAGCCGGCGCTCGCCGCCGCGGCGGCGACGTCGACGTCGTACCGCCAGGCCCGGCGCGAGTACGGGTTCAGCCACCCGAGGCCGCCGTTCGTCCGCCAGAGCGAGCCGTCGGAGCGGTGGATCGCGAGCTCCGGGTGCGCGGCGGAGGTGATCGGATCCTCGAAGGTCACGACGCGCCCGATCAGGTAGAGGCCTGCACGGTGAACGCGGCGCGCCACGCTCCGCGGGTCGTAGTACGGGCGGGCGGCCCCGTCCCGGCGTGCGACCTGCGGCGCGCCGCTCACGAAGCCGACGTTGCCGTTCTCGTCCTTCACGTCGACTTCGAGCGTGTTGAGCCCGCGGCTCTTCAGCGCGATGTACTCGTCGAGCTTGCCGGGCAGCGTCAGCAGGGACATCGTGACGTGCACGCCGCGGATCTCCTCCGGCAGCTGCCGCGGGAACGGGCTCGCGGGCGCGGCCGACCGCACCGGGACGAGCACGATCGCCGCGCCGGCGCTCGTGCCTGCGAGGAGCTGCACGAGGCCGTACACCGCCGCCGCCGCGAGACCGGCGAGCACCGCGAGCGCGCCCAGCCGGCGCCGGCGGATCTGCCGCCTCCGCGCGTCGCGGCGACGGCGGCGCTCGTCGCGGAAATCGAGGTCCGACGCAATTGCCACGAGGGGTGGGATCGTAGCCCGTAGAATCGCCGCGTGGTCCTCTCGGACGCGACGATCGCCCGCTGTCTGGCCGAGGGACGCATCGAGATCGACCCGTACGACGACGCGCTGCTCCAGCCCTCCAGCGTCGACGTCCGCGTCGACAGGCTCTTCCGGGTCTTCCACAACAACCGCTACCCGTTCATCGACGTCAAGGTCGAGCAGGCGGAGCTGACGGAGCTCGTCGAGGTGGACGGCGACCACCCCTTCGTGCTCCATCCCGGAGAGTTCGTGCTCGGCTCGACGCTCGAGCGCATCCGGCTGCCCGACGACCTCGTGGCCAGGCTCGAAGGCAAGAGCAGCCTTGGGCGGCTCGGCCTGTTGATCCACTCGACGGCCGGCTTCATCGACCCGGGGTGGGACGGGCACGTGACGCTCGAGCTCTCGAACGTCGCGAACCTGCCGATCACGATCTACCCCGGGATGAAGATCGGGCAGATCTCCTTCATGCAGATGAGCGAGCCCGCCACGACCCCGTACGGTGCGTCGTCGATCGGCTCGAAGTACAAGGGTCAGGAGGGGCCGACGCCGAGCCGGTACTTCAAGAACTTCGAGCCGGGCGGATGACCGTTCTCGTCACGGGCGGCACCGGCTTCGTCGGCCCGCACGTCGTCCACGCGCTGCGCGCGCGCGATCTGCCCGTCCGGGCGCTCGTTCGCGACCGACGCCGCGGCTCGCGGCTCGCCGCGTGGGGCGCCGAGCTCGTCCAGGGCGACGTCACCGATCCGGTCTCTCTGCGCGCCGCGTGCGCCGGCGCCGACGCGGTCGTGCACCTCGTCGCGATCATTCGCGGCTCGCGCGCCGACTTCGAGCGGGTGATGGCGCAGGGGACGCGAAGCGTCGTCGCGGCCGCCAAGGAGGCGGGCGTCCGCCGGTTCGTGCTCGCGAGCGCCCTCGGCCTCGACGACCGCACGAAGGACGCAGTGCCCTACTTCGCCGCGAAGTGGGCGATGGAGCGCGCGGTCGAGGAGTCGGGCCTCGAGCACGTGATCATCCGCCCGAGCTTCGTCTTCGGCAAGGACGGGGGCGTGCTGCCGACGTTCGTGCGGCTCGCCCGGCTCGCGCCGGTGACGCCGATCGTCGGGCCGGGCACGCAGCGGCTGCAGCCGATCTGGGTGGAGGACGTCGCGGAGTACTACGCCCGTTCGGTCGACCCGGCGGTGGCGGCCGGCGCGACGTTCGAGGTCGGCGGCCCCGATGCGCCGACCTGGAACGAGTTCTGGGACCGCTTGAAGCGCGTGCTCGGCGTCCATCGCCCGTCGATTCACGTGCCGTTCGCGGCGCTGCGCGCGCAGGCGGCCTTGACGGAGCGGCTGCCCTTCGCGCCGGTGACGCGCGATCAGCTGACGATGCTCGAGCTCGGCGACAACGTCGTCGGCTCGAACGACGCGGTCGAGACGTTCAAGCTGCCGCTCGTGCCGCTCGACGAGCAGCTCCGGCGCGCCGCATCGTGACGCGAGGGCTCGTCTACGCGGCGCCGGGCGAGCCTCCGCGCGTCGAGGAGCTGAGGCTCGACCCCCCTGAGGCGGGCGAAGTGCAGGTTCGGGTCGAGGCGTGCGGCGTCTGCCACACGGACCTGCACGTGGTCGAGACCGGCGGGTGGGGGATGACGTTCCCGATCCTGCTCGGTCACGAGGGCGCGGGGGTCGTGGAAGAGATCGGAGCGGGCGTCACCTCGGTGGCGCCGGGCGACCGCGTCGTGGTGGCCTGGCGTGCGCCGTGCGGCGACTCGTGTCGCTCGTGCAGGCGCGGCGATCCGCGCCGCTGCTCGAACAACCTGCGCGCGAGAAGGCGGCTGCACAGGGCCGCAGACGGCGCGCTCCTGAACGCGGTGCTCCGCTGCGGCTGCTTCGCGGACCGCGTGATCGTGCACGAGGCGTGTGCGGTGAAGCTGCCTGAGGCGCTGCCCGTCGAGCAGGCCTGCCTTCTCGCATGCGGATTCTCGACCGGTGCCGGCGCGACCCTCTGGGCGACGCCTGTGCACGAGGGAGCCTCGGTGGCCGTGATCGGTTGCGGCGGCGTCGGGCTCGCGGCGATCCAGGGTGCACGGCTCGCCGGTGCGGCGCGCATCGTCGCGGTCGACGTCGTCGCCGAGAAGCTCGGGCTCGCGCTCGAGCTCGGCGCGACCGACGCGGTCGACGCCGCGGACGGGGGCGCCGTCGCAGCCGTGCGCGAGCTCACCGACGGTGTCGACTACGCGTTCTCGGTGATCACACCTGCCTCCGGGCTCGCCGACGCCGTCCGGATGTGTGCGTACGGCGGCACGGCGACGCTCGTCGGCGTGCCGCCGGCCGGCAGGACGCTCGACGTCGACCTCGAGCTCGACCTCTTCCATCCCAAGGTGTCGATCGCTGTCACACACGGGGGCGACACGATTCCGCAGCAGGACTTCCCGTTCCTCGCGGCGGCGGCGCTCGAGGGGAAGCTCGACCTCGACCGGTTCGTGACGAGCACGATCGCGCTCGAGCAGGTTCCGCAGGCGCTCGACGAGCTGCACGCCTCGACGGGCATCCGGACCGTCGCTCTCTTGTAGAGCCCAGCTACCTGCCGAAGTCGGCGCGGCGCTCGGCGTCCGACGGGTCGACGAGGTGGCCGTCGCGCTCGACGTAGCCGCCCTTGCCCCCGACGACGTAGAGGATCGCGTCCTCGTCGAACGGGTTCGAGATCTTGCGCGGAGTCGTCGCCTCGCAGTGGAAGAGCCCGCCTTCGCCGAGCTCGCGCGTCTCGCCGCCGACTTCGACGCGCACGCGCCCGCGGTGCACGAAGTACAGCTCGTCCTGCGTGTCGTGATAGTGGAGGAAGCCGTCGAAGCCCGGCGGATAGACGATCGCGTTCACCCCGAAGGCCGTGACGCCGAGCGGGCGGCGGATCTTGCGGAAGCCGTAGCCCTCTCCGAGCTCGTCGAGCGACGAGAAGGCGGGGCTCACTCCGGCTCCTGGGCCTCGCAGGCGGCGGGTACGGGCGCGAGGGGCAGCCGGCCGAGCAGCTCCGCGAGCGTCGCCCGCTCCTCGCGGGTGAAGCGGGACGCGAAGAGCTCCTCCAGGTCGGCGACGTGGGAGGCCTGCGCCTCGACGAACTTCTCACGGCCGGTCTCGGTGAGCACCGCGTAGGTGACCCGCGCATCCGTCGCGCAACGCTCCTTCCCGACCCAGCCGGCGCGCTCCAGCCCGTCGAGGAGCCGGGTGACTCCCGAAGCGGTCAGGAGGACGGTGCGCGCGATGTCGATGCGGCGCATGCGGTTGCCGGGCGCGTAGTACAGCTGCACGAGGACGTCGTAGTCGTTGAGGGTCAGCGCGTGCTCTTCCTCGAGCCGGGCGGAGAGGACGCGCGTCGTCGCGGAGTGGGCCCGGAGGAACCGGACCCAGGCCTCCAGGTCGGGCCGGGCAGTCACTTGCGCACTCAATACTTGACTAGACAAGAGTTCTCCGGTAAGATCGTTGACGTCGCAAGTATACAGCAATCTGCCTTCGGGAGGAAGTGTCACATGCCAAGCACCGAGAACACGAAAGCACTGGCTCCGGCCGGCACCTGGGTCGCGGACCCCGTCCACTCGAACGTCTCGTTCGAGGTCGGCTACGCAGGCGTCAACACGTTCCGCGGCAGCTTCACGGACTTCGAGGCGGTGCTCGCAGGCGGCGAGCGGCCGTCCCTGGAAGGAACCGCGAAGGTCGCGAGCGTCGACGTGAAGGACGAGCAGCTGAGCGGGCATCTCCAGACGCCGGACTTCTTCGACGCGGCCCGCTTTCCGGCGATCGCCTTCCGGGCCACCGAGCTCGAGCGGCTCGACGGCGACCGGGTCGAGGGCTCGGGCGAGCTGACGATCAAGGGGGTCGCCCGGCCGGTCAGGCTCACGGGCACGGTCGCCGAGGCCCCGGCCACGGATCCGTTCGGACGCGAGCGCCTCGGCCTTCGGCTCGAGACGAGCATCGACCGGACGGCGTACGGCGTCAGCTGGAACGCGCCGAACCAGAGCGGCGGCGACTACCTCGGAAACGACGTGAAGCTCGTCGCAGAGCTCGCGCTCGTCCGCCGGGAGGGCTGATCATGAGGATCCTGGCCGTCTCCGGCAGCCTCCGCCCCGGCTCGCACAACACCAGCCTGCTGCGCGCGGCGCGCGACGCCGCACCCGACGGGGTCGAGGTCGAGCTCTTCGACCCCGCCGGGATCGCCGACCTGCCGCTCTACGACCAGGATCTCGACGGCGACGACGTGCCGCGCTCGGTGGCCCGCCTCCGGGCGGACTGGGGTCGCGCGGACGCGATCCTCTTCGCGACACCGGAGTTCAACGGCTCGGTGCCCGGCGGCCTGAAGAACGCGGTCGACTGGGCGTCGCGGCCGCGGCTCGAGGCCGCTCTCACCAACAAGACGGTCGCGGTGATCGGGGCGAGCCCCGGCCGGTTCGGCGCCATGTGGGCGCAGGCCGACCTGCGGAAGATCCTCGGGATCGCCGGCGCCCGCGTCGTCGGGGACGAGCTCCCCGTGACGCTCGTGCACGAGAAGCTCGACGCCGAGGGGCGCCTGCTGGACGGCGAGCTCCACGAACGGCTCCGCCTGCTGCTCGGCACGCTCGCGGCGGAGTCGGCCCCGGCGGCCGTCGCAGCCTAGAAAGAGACGCAGCCTCGAAAGAGACAGGGGGCCGCTACAGCGGCCCCCTGATCCGGTCACCAGCTTGGAGTAGCAGAGGCGCTTTCCTGCCCCGGCTCAGTGGTCCGAGCGGGGCGGCGCATGATGCGTCGTCCCCTACGCTGGCTAGGCGATTCCCCGTGGGTCCCGGGGACGCACCTCTACCCGCTGGTACCTCCACTGCCCGTACTTGATGAAATCACTGCCGGACCACCTCCTTTCCGCGGTAACGCCACGATAGCGAAAGCCGCGGCCGTCGTCCTCCCTTGGTGAGGGCGTCTTACCGCAGCACGACGCTCAACTCGATCCCGCGGTCGAGCGGGACGGTCAGCGACTCGAGCGTCGGGTCCGCCTGCCGGGCCGACGAGTACCGGGCAAGCGGCTCCGGATGCGAGAGCACGTTGTCCGCCACGATCAGCGCCCCCGGCTCGACCTTCGTGCGCGCGAGCGCGAAGAGCTCCTCGTAGTCGTCCTTCTCCGCGTCGATGAAGACGAGATCGAAGACGTCGTCGATCGCAGCCAGTGTCCGGCGCGCGTCGCCCTCGAGGAGATCCGCCCAGTCCGCGAGGCCGGCTGCGGCGATGTTCGCGCGCCAGGCCTCGACCTTCCGGGGGTCGCTCTCGAGCGAGAGCACGTGACCGCCGAGGGTCCGCACGCCGGCCGCGAGCCAGATCGTCGAGTAGCCGCGGGAGCCGCCGATCTCGAGCACCTCGCAGTCGGTCTGCGGCGCGACGAGCGCGTGGAGGAGCTGGCCCGTGGTACGTGCGACCTGTCGTGACCGCAGCGCGGCCTGCACGCCGCGCTCGCGCTCCTCGGCGTCCTCGCGCTCGAGGCGCTCGAGCACGGCCCGGACCCGGTCGTCCAGCACTGCCTCTGAGGATACGGGCGCCGAGGATTCGGGCGCGGCGCATATGCTGCCGGCCGTGCGAGCCGGGGTGACGGTGGAGATCGCGCGGACGCCGGAGGAGGTCTTCGCGTATCTCACCGATGTCTCGAATCTGCCGCAGTGGCAGTCGGGCGTCCACGCAGCGACCCTCGAAGGCGAGCCTGCGGCCGGCTCCCTGATCCACGAGTCGCGGCACCTGCTCGGACGCGAGCTTCGAACGACGCTCGAGATCGAGGAGTACGAGCGGCCCCGGCTCTTTACGCTGCGCGCGCAGTCGAGCCCGGTGCCGTTCAGCGTGCGCCACGAGCTCGAGCCGAGCGCGGTCGGCACGCGGCTGACCGTGGTCGGCGAGGGGGACGCGGGCCTGCTGCCCGGCTTTGCGTCCGGCATCATGGCACGACGCGCCGAGAAGCAGTTCAGGAAGGACTTCGAGCGGCTGAAGCGGCTGCTCGAGCCGTAAGAGCGTCGACCTCGGCCCGCACCCAGCACGTCGCCAAGTGGTCGTTGACGACGCCGCACGCCTGCATGGCCGCCCAGACCGTCGTCGGGCCGACGAAGCGGAACCCGGCCGCCTTCAGCCGCTTCGACAGCTCCTTCGACTCGGGCGTCTGAGCTTGCCAGTCGGCCATGCTGCGCGGCGCGGGCCGGCCCTCCGAGCTGAACGACCAGACGAGCTCGGGGAGCGGGCTTCCCGAAGCTCGCAGCTCGAGGACACCTCGCGCGTTTGCGATCGCGGCCTCGATCTTGCCGCGGTGCCGCACGATTCCGGCGTCGTCGAGCAGGCGCTCGACGTCGCGCTCGCCGAAGCGCGCCACGGCGTCGGGATCGAAGTCCGCGAACGCCCGCCGGAAGTTGTCGCGCTTTCGCAGGATCGTCAGCCACGACAGGCCCGACTGGAACCCCTCGAGGCAGAGCCGCTCGTACAGTCCCCGCTCGTCCGTGACGGGCCGGCCCCACTCCTCGTCGTGGTAGGCGACGTAGAGCGGGTCGGCGGTCGGCCAGCAGCGGCTACGAGTCGGGGAGCTCAACGCGAACGATGCCGTCGACGATCTTCACCGGATAGGTCTCGACCGGCACATAGGCGGGCAGCGACAGCGGCTGCCCGGTCTGCAGGTCGAACGCCGAGCCGTGGCGGGGGCACACGACTCTGCACGTGCTTTCGTCCCACTCGCCC
>Ga0310810_10011121_pt1 | contig 10512 bp, 8 predicted proteins | sample NCmetagenome_FD_207641 | JGI IMG/M metagenome (GOLD analysis project Ga0310810, IMG submission 207641) | Soil microbial communities from experimental microcosm in Duke University, North Carolina, United States - NC | ecosystem: Engineered > Artificial ecosystem > Soil microcosm > Unclassified ... | reverse complement strand
TCTGGATGAAACCACTGGCGAAAACCGAGATCACACTCAAAGAAAGTAACACCGGTGCCGGGGTGGCGGTCGTCATCAGTACCTCCAGCGTCCCCGCTTGTTGCGATTCCTGTATGCTCCGGAAAAAACTATGCATGCCAGTCAGCAGAAAAGTGTAAAAACCGGTTCCCACAAGAAGAAACAGAAAATAAGGCATACCTTCAGGCCGGAATTGCGGACCGACGGCGCGTGCCAGGTAGTAAAACATGACTAGCTGCGCGACGGGCGCGAAGGCATTCAACAGCAAACCATTGCGATAGCGGAGCGACGTCAAGAAGTCCTTCTTAATGACGGCTGCGGCTTTATCCAAGGTCACGCCGGAACCTCCGCGGGCCAAGGCATAAGGTTTTCCTCGCCAGTAGCGTGCAAGTATTGTGTTCGTAACTGCTCGGCGGTCAGGCCGATAGTCTGGCGCAGTGCCAGCAATTGACCTTTTTGCAGTATCGCGACACGATCAGCGGCAAGAACGGCTTCCTCAAAATTGTGGGTTGCTAGAACTATCGTGGTTCCGGTGTGCGCGAGACGCCGCACTAAAATCCACAATTGGCTTGCCGCAGCAGGATCCAGGCTTCGCGTCGGTTCGTCAAGCAGGAGGACCCGGGGGCGTTTGATAAGAGCACGCGCGATTCCCAGCCGCTGCTGCAAGCCGGAGGAGAGTTTCATTACTTGCTTGTCGGAATGATGGCCCAGATTTATGTCTCTAATGATCTTTGACACTTCCGCAGCTCGCTCGCTCCGGGGAACATTCTCGAGCGCAGCAAAAAAGTCGAGATTCTCCCGCACAGTGAGTCGCGGGAAAAACGAGCGCTCCGACGCGACAGCAAACCCGACCTGCTGCCGGACACGCCGTCCGTGCTCGCGAGTGTCCGCACCATTTATCAGAATCGTTCCGCGATCGGGGAGCAATACCGTCGAAATCAATTTCAGCGTCGTGCTCTTGCCGCTGCCATTCGGCCCCAACAATGCCAGCACCTCTCCGCGCGAGATGCTGAGCGAAACGCCTTTAATCGCATAGGTTTCTGTTTTGTTGCGCCGAGGAAACAGAAAGCCGGCAGGGCGAAAGATCTTGTGGACCGAGTCCAGAATAATGCTGTGCATATCTGTTCGCGAGGTTCAATGCCAGGTACTTTGCCGGGGCCATCGCCTGTAAGAAGATTCTATGGACGAACGACCAGCCCAGCGTGACTGAATTAGCGCGCGCACATACTTAGTTCACAGGCAAAGCTTGGCAACCGCTTCACAACTCGATTTCGGACTGCCCCGACCTTCCACTTCTGTGGACATTTCGGAGTTCGATTTTCTGCGCGCGTGCTGCGGGAAAGCGCGGCGAGATTCCGTTCTCGCTGAAGCCCTGCGGGGAAAACTCGATTGGGACCGGATACTCAAATTAGCCACCCATCATCGTGTCTTGCCGGCACTTCATAGGGCGCTTCGGGGCCGGAATGACGCGCCCGCAAGCATTCGCGCTGCCGCAGATGCGCGTTTTTCCATTCACAGCCGTCGTGTCTTGCGCTTGTCCGCTGTATTAGCTGGCATTCTGTGGCAATTCGAACATCACGGCATTGAGGTCCTCGCACACAAGGGGCCGGTTCTGGCTCAACAACTTTACGGTGATCCGGCAATGCGCGATTTCGGCGACCTCGATTTCCTGGTTAGAACAGCAGATGTTGCGCCAGCCCAGAGCGCTTTGCGCGAGCTCGGGTACACGCCCCGGCTCACACTCCCTTCGCAGCATCGGGAATACCTGCGCATTGGATACGAATACGTGTTCGGTTCTGCGGCAGAGCCGAACCTAATTGAGCTGCAATGGCAAATCGTTCCGCGCTTTTATTCGATTGCTACCAGCATGGAATCGCTTTTCAAACGCTCGGCTGAATCCGACTTCGAAGGAATGCGCGTGCGCACGCTATGTAATGAGGATCTCATGGTGGTCTTGTGTGTCCACGCCGCAAAGCATCAATGGTCTCAACTCGGAATGGTCCGCGACGTCGCAACCCTGGCGCAACTGGGGCTTGATTGGCAATGGATAATGGCGGAAGCTCGCCGGCTTGGGATCGAGCGGATCGTCGCAGTGTCGCTTGAGCTCGCCCGAACACTACTGGGGCTCGAGTTGCCGCAAGCCTTAGGCTTTCACCCCGCCATACTCGACGCAGAGGTATTGGCAGGCAATATTGCAAAGCGCATGAGCCAAGGAGAAGAACCGGATACTCAGTCAATGCGTTATTTCGGTTTAATGATGAACTTGCGAGAACGATCGCGGGACCGAGCGCGCTTCGCGTGGAGATTGGCACTCACTCCGGGCGTCAGCGACTGGCAGGCAATATCGCTTCCTGAGTGGGCATCTTCTTTTTATCGCGCCGTGCGTGTAATGCGGCTGGCGCAAAGGGGCTGGCGCGGAGCGATTTCCGCGCTACGAGCTTTCGCGCGGCCGAGCAGCAGAACGTAATCCTTCTCGAATCACCTCCGCCAAATGCTCCGTCTTCCTTCCCGTGCATTGCTCAATCTGTTCCCGGCAACTGAAGCCGTCAGCAACGATCAGCGAGTCCGAAGGCGTCCGACGAACTGCGGGCAGAAGTTCGAGTTCACCTATCGCTAACGAAACCTCGGAGCTTTCCTTTTCAAAGCCGAATGCACCTGCCATTCCGCAACAGCCGGGCGCGGGCATGTTGTAATCAATGCCAAGCCGCTGCAACACCACTTCCTGGCTCGTCATTTTCATGATTGACTTCTGATGGCAATGCCCGTGAACCAGCGCCGGCCGGCCGATTTGAGGCAACTCAAAGCCGGGTGCGTGCTTCTCCAGGAACTCGCTTAATAGGAACACCTGCGATGAAAGCTTTTGCGCCCACTCGTCAGCGGGAAATAGGTTCAAAAGCTCGTCACGAAACACGGAGGCGCAACTCGGCTCGAGCACGACCACAGGGGTTCCGGAGATAATTTCCGGTTCCAGAATTTCGAGCGCTTGCTGCAACAACTTTTTTGCCCGTTTGAGCATGCCGAAATCGTAGAGGGGGCGGCCGCAGCAAACATGGCCCGCGGGTAACAAGACTTCAAAGCCAGCGGCTTCGAGCACTTCGACCGCGGCAATTGCCGTCTCTGGGTGAAAATAATTGTTGAATGTGTCAGGCCAGAGAACCACGCGGTGGTGCTCGGCCCTTCGACTCGAACCGTCACGTTGCGAAAACCAACGTTGAAAGCTTCTGCGTGCGACGGCCGGCAGTCTGCGTTGCGCAGAGACGCCAATCAAGGCCTTCGCGATTTCCCGCAGCCCCGGAGTCTGCGTGAACAAGTTTGCCAGCCATGGCGCATGTGCTGCAATCCGCAACCAGCGGTCTATCTGGCCAAATGCATAGTGACTCAGGGGGCGGTGCTTGCCTTCGTAGTGATGCGAGAGAAACTCGGCTTTATAAGTCGCGACATCCACCGCCACCGGGCAGTCGCTCTTGCATCCCTTGCACGACAGGCACAGATCGAGCGACGACTTCACCTCCTCGTCCTGCCATTGACCTTTGACCACGCCTCCATTGGTCATTTCCCAAAGCAGGTGGGCGCGACCGCGCGTGGAATGTTTCTCTTCCCGAGTCACCCGAAAGCTCGGACACATCACGCCCCCGTCATATTGACGGCACTTCCCGACTCCGACACAACGCAGCGTTGCCTTCGCCAAACTCCCGTCGTCAGCGGGGAACTTGAAGTGAGTATCGGGCTGCCACGGGTGATACCCAGCGCCCAGCCGCAAGTCGGCATCCAGCTTGTTCGGAAGCACGATCTTCCCCGGATTCATCTTCCAATCCGGGTCCCACAACGCTTTGAATTTGCCAAAGGCCTCGACAAGTTCAGGTCCAAACATCTTCGGCAGAAGCTCCGCACGGGCTTGACCGTCGCCATGTTCGCCCGACAGCGAACCTCCGTAGGAGACCACCATGTCTGCGGCATCTTCTATGAACCGGCGGAATTTCGCGACCCCATCAGCCGATTCGAGATCGAAGCTCAGCCGATTGTGAACACATCCGTCGCCAAAGTGACCATACAGGACGCAACGATAGCCATAGTCGTCGGCCAGTTTCTTCAGGTCCCGCAGATATGCGCCCAGCTTCTCGGGGGCAACCGCCGCGTCTTCCCAGCCTTCCCAGTTCGGTGGCTCCCCCGGGACGCGAGATACCGCTCCCAGCGAGGATTCCCTGACCTCCCATACCTTGCGCGCCTGACGACGGTCAGCGAACAGCCGGAAGGTAGCCGAATCCGCAGACCGGGCGAGCATTTCTATGGCTCGTCCTGCTATTGATTCGGCCTCTGGCGACGTCTCTCCGCCGAACTCGGCCAGCAACCATCCTCTGCCTTCAGGCAGCAGCGCCACTCCTTCAGGATTGATTCCGATTCGTCGAGTGGACTCGACCAATACATCGTCCATCCCTTCTAAGCCAATCGGTTTATGCGCCAAAACTTCGGGAACAAGATCAGCGGCTTCGAAAACGTCGCGGCAGCCGATTGTCAGCAGTACACGTTCACGAGGACTCTCCACCAGGCGGCAGGTCGCTTCTAGCGTGGTGACGCAGGTGCCTTCCGTCCCGACCAGCGTACGTGCAACATGAAATCCATTTTCAGGCAACAGGTAATTCAGGTTATATCCGGAGACGCGTCGCGGAATGTCGGGATATTTCGCGCGAATCAGGTCGCCATATTGATTGCGGATCGCTTTCATCCCAGCGTAAATCTCGCCACGGCGGCCGCCTCCAGCAATAACGCTCGCTAGTTCCGCATCACTAGTCGCGGCGACGCGCATGCGGATGCCGTCGTAGGTGAGTACGTCCAGTTCTTCGATGTTGCTATCGGTCTTTCCTGCCATTACAGAATGCACACCGCAGGAATTGTTGCCGATCATTCCGCCGAGTGTGCAACGGCTGTGGCTGGCCGGATCGGGACCAAACGTCAGGTTGTACTTCTCGGCAGCGTTACGTAGATGGTCGAGAATGACTCCTGGCTGAACTCGTGCGATACGCCGCCCAGGATCAAGTTCCAGAATTTGCGCCATGTATTTCGAGAAATCGAGCACCACTGCGACATTGCAGCATTGACCGGCGAGCGACGTTCCTCCGCCACGGCAAAGCACCGGCGCGCCATGATCACGGCAAAGGGAAATCGTGGCGAGGACATCGTCATTAGTTTTGGGAAGCACGACGCCGATCGGCACCTGGCGATAATTGGAACCGTCGGTCGCGTAAAGCGCTCGGCTGCCGTTATCGAAACGGACTTCGCCGGAGATGTGGCGGCGCAGTCCCGATTCCAGCGCGTCGGTATCAGTCGGAGATGTGCGCTGAGGCATTGTGAGCTAATAAAGATAGCATTCTGGGCTCTGGGCAACGTGCATCGTAGAACCGGTTCTCTGCGTAACTCTGTGCCCTCTTGGAACAAAGGAGAACCTGAACCTCAGAGGACACAAAGGCTCACAGAGGAAAACCACCGAGGAGGCTTATGCCTGAATGCTTCTACCCGGCAAACCGCGAGGCATAGTCCGTGAGGCTCAGTACCAGCAGAAGGAGCAGCCAAAAGACAGCTGAGATCAGGATGGCTTTGGTCATCTTCTCGCTTGTATATTTCACGTGCATGAAGATGAGAGCTACGATGGAGGCCTTGAACGTGGCGATCGCGAGCGCAACAACCGTATTGAATTTTCCGAGATCGACAGTTGCGATCCACGCGGTAAGGACGGTACAGATAATCAAGATCGCCCAGATCAGCCAGTACAATCCCGCTGAAACGATGTGTTCGGAATGTTCCGCGTGGTCACCCATAAGTTCAAGCCCCCGGTCGCCGATCAATCAGGTAAAGCAACGGGAAAAGGTAAATCCAGACGATATCTACGAAATGCCAGTACAACCCCGCAATCTCGAGCGGCGTGTGGTATTCCGGCGTAAATTTTCCTCGCCACGCCATGATCGTGATCACAGTAAAGATGCCGACGCCCACCACCATGTGCAACGCGTGCATTCCTGTGAGGGCGAAGTAGAGGGAATAGAAAATCTTTGTTCGCTGCTGAATCTCAGCTTCCCGTTCGCGTAATTTCACGGGATCCCCCTGGAGCTTATCGAGGCCGAGAAACTTAGCGTTGTCGCCTTTGATCAGGCTGCCTTCGCCGCGAATGACGTTGTAGTCAGCAAAGGTCGGGATGTGGTGCTCCACATACTTCTCGCGCCACTCGTAACCCTTGATGCCCAGAAAGGCCAAGCCAAAAAGCAGCGTGAGCAGCAGCATTTTTACCTGTAGCATCCGCTTCCCGAGCTGAGCAGCGCGCACTGCCATAACCACAGTCAAGCTGCTGCAGATGAGTACAGTGGTATTGAACGTACCAATCCAAAGTGACAAGCTTCGGCTCGCAACCGCAAATTCCGGAAAATAGACCCTGCGGTAGATCAAATAGCCGCAGAACATACCGCCGAAGAACATGATTTCTGTGCCCAGGAACCACCACATGCCCAGCGAAGCGGCATTGCGCTGCTGCTCTACATCGGCAAAATGGTGCCGCAGTTCCGGTCGATTTTCGTGTTCTGTGTGTTCCGCGACCGCGCTATCGTTCAAGGTTCACCTCTTCAGGCAGCGGCATCTTGTCATACTCGTAAGCTTCGCATGTCACGATTGGCGTCTCGTCGAAATTGAAAGTCGGTGGCGGCGATGCCGTTTGCCACTCCAGTCCGGTCGCTGACCACGGATTATCCCCCGCCAGTTTGCCGTAACGCAGCGACCAGAACAGATAAACCATTGGCAATAGGTATCCCACGGCCAGAATGCTGGCTCCAGCTGTTGAAAGCACGTTCAATGCCTGCCATTCCGGCATGTGGGAGTAGTCCCAATACCTGCGCGGCATGCCGAGGTAGCCGAGGATGAATTGTGGAAAGAACGTCAGATTGAATCCGATAAAGACGATGATCGCGGCGGTGCGTCCCCAGCCTTCCGGGTACAGCCTTCCCGTTATTTTGGGCCACCAGAAATGAATTCCGCCCAAATAACCCAGAACAGCTCCTCCCACCATGACGTAATGGAAGTGCGCGATCACAAAGTAAGTGTCGTGAACATGGACATCGATTCCAAGGCAGGCCAGGAACAGTCCGGTCAGTCCACCGATAGTAAAGAGGCCGATGAAACCCATTGCGTAAAGCATTGGGGTCGAGAACGACACTGAGCCCTTGTACATAGTGGCTGTCCAGTTGAACACCTTGATCGCGGAAGGCACCGCGACCAGATAGCTCAGGAACGAAAACACCAAAGCCGAGTAAAGCGAAATTCCCGCTACGAACATATGGTGCGCCCAGACTAGAAATCCGATGACCGCAATTGCGATACTCGAGATTGCGATAGCGGTGTAGCCGAACGCCCGCTTGCGCGAATAGCAGGTAACAATTTCACTGATGATTCCCATTGAGGGCAGAATCATGATGTAAACCGCAGGATGCGAGTAGAACCAGAAGAGGTGCTGGAACAGCACGGGATCGCCGCCGCGGCTCGGATCAAAGATGCCCAGGTTTAAGGTACGTTCGAGAACAACCAACACCAGCGTTATAGCAATGACTGGCGTGCCCAGGAGCATGATAATGCTGGTCGCGTAGTGCGCCCAGACAAACAGCGGCAAACGAGACCAGGTCATGCCGGGCGCTCGCATCCGGTGTATGGTGACAACAAAATTCAATCCGGTCAGGATTGAGGAGAACCCGGCTATAAAGATCGCCAGACCGGCTTCCACTACGTGAGTATTGCTGAACAAGCTGGAATAAGGCGTATAAAAAGTCCAACCGGTATCAACTCCCCCGGTAATAATGCAGAAGAGATACAGCAGGGCGGCAGCGATGTAAATGTACCAGCTCAGCAGGTTAATGCGCGGAAAAGCGAGGTCTTTGGCCCCGATCATCATGGGAATCAAAAAATTTCCCAGCGTGGCCGGAATGGACGGAACCAGGAAAAAGAAAACCATTACCTGGCCGTGCATCGAAAACATCTTGTTGTAGGTGTCGGCCAGCAGCAGGTCGCCCGCGGGTGTCAACAGTTCCAAACGGATCAGCAATGCGAAAAACCCGCCCACAAAAAACATGGCAGTGATTGAAACCAGATACAGCAAGGCAATGCGCTTGTGGTCCGTGGTAAAGAGCCAGGAGCGGATGCCGTACTCCGCGTTAATGTAATTTTTGCGTTCGACGGTGACTGCTGTGGTTGCCATTTCTAATCCTATGGTGCTGGAACTACCGGCGACGGGTTATTGGTAGGGCCGCCCGCCGCTCCTGCTGGTTGCTGGTTCAAAGACTTCACGTAAGCCACTAATTCATTCAACTGATCTTCACTCACTTGTCCCTGGAATGACGGCATAATCGGTTTGAAGCCGGAAACAACTTTTGCTGCCGGAATCAGGATTGACTCTCGAACATAATTTTCATCAGCCGTCACGATTCGGCCGTCTTCCAGCTGCACCGGCTTGCCGAAAACTCCCGTCAGGTTCGGGCCCCGGCCCTGCACGTCAAAGCGATGGCATGTCGAGCATCCAAGCTGCTGAAACAAGCTTTGTCCGTTTTGCGCCAACGATCCGGTAACCGTTCCGCCGGACATCCAGGCCTGATAGTCGGTTGGTTTCATCACCACCACATCGCCAATCATGCCCGAGTGCTGGGTGCCGCAATATTGAGTGCAAAAAAGATGGTAGGTGCCGGGTCGCGTAGCGCGAAACCATAGTGTCGTATAACGCCCGGGAAGAACGTCCTGCTTCAGGCGAAACTCGGGAACGAAGAAGCTGTGAATGACGTCTTGCGAAGTCATAATCAGCTTGATGTCACGATTCACCGGCACGTGCAGCTCATTGATCTCGCGTTGTCCTTCAATATGCTGCAGCTTCCACATCCACTGCTTGCCCACGACATAAATCTCTTCCGCGTCGCGCGGGGGGGTGCGCATCTGGAAATAAAGCACCGCTCCCCAGCCGAAGATGACAAAAAATATTCCCAGCGGAATTACCGACCACACAATCTCCAGGATTATGGAGCCATGAATCTGTTCCGCCTGGCGCCCATGACGCCGCCGGTATTTCATGCCGAAGATGACGATGACAGCAAAAATAAGCAGCGTCATTACCGCCGACAGCACGACCAGGAAGCTATAGAGCAGATCAACTCCCAGAGAATGTGAGGACGCGCTAGCCGGCCAAAGTGGGAAGTTATCGAACATATTGGTGAGACTTGCTGTGCCCCTCCGCTTCAGAATCGGAACCACGCCGCAACAACACCAACAAAACCGTTCCAATCAACAGAACCGTAAGGCCCCCAGCCAGTTGAATAATGCGGCTGATGATGGCGCTGTACTTGCCGCTCTTGGGATCATAGTGATAGCAGTACAACAAAACTTCGTCGGCCAGTGAACCGATCTTGTTTTGCGATGCCTGAATTAACCCCAGGCGAACATCGCGCGGCGGAAACTCCACGCCATAGTAGTACTGCGCAATCTTGCCCTCAGGCGTCAGTATCATGAGGCCGGTGGTGTGCGCGAACTGATCGGTCGTCTTGTCGTACTGGTAATTAAAACCGACCGCCTTGGTCAGAGCATCGATGGATTCCTGGGAGCCGGTCAAAAAGTGCCATCCATCGGCCGCACCGGCACGCCGATAGCGTTTGAGCATTTCAGCTTTTTTTTCAGTGGCGGCATCAGGCGTGTCGTGCGGGTCGAAGCTCACCGTCAGCACGTCGAAATCTTTCCCCGGATTAAAGCTAATGGCCTTGAGCGAGCCTTCAACTCCAGCCAATACTTCACTGCACAGCATCGGGCAGCGGAAATAAACCAGGCTCAGAATCAGGGGACGCCTACCGAAATAGTCTCCCAGCTTCACCGGCTTGCCAGTTTCATCACGGAAAGCCAGATCGGCGGGCACCTGCTGATTCAGGCGTTGCTCTATGCCCACATTGTTGAGTCCGGGCGGCCGCACCTTGGCGGAGGGCGCCATGATTCCGCCACCGCCGGAATACATGTTCTGCGCACTCGCCACGGAATCGAAAGCAATTAACACCACCACGAACAAAGCACAGGCGATTGCACCCGCGCCTCCAAAAAATTGCTTTTGAAGCAATAGGCGCCGCGCTTGCAACCCTGCGGCCTGAATTCTCGTCACCTTCGAATTGTAAAAATCACCGCTCACTGCTTTTTTCCTTTTGATAATGCTTTGTTTGACTGATTGCTGGTGTCCGCAGCCGCAGCCGCGGCCTTCGCCAGATTGACGGGCGAGACCGGTACGGACCCGGTTTGTGGCGCCGTTGGCAGTCCATGCTGCGCAATCAACTCCATCGCTTTAGTAATTGGAATGTGCGCAACTCCGGCGTTCTGATCAACCCAGCCATAACTGTTCAGCGCTTGTTCCTCCTGATATCGAAACGGCGCCAATTCTGTCCGCTCGTCGTCCTCCAGCCGCGGCTCTGGAAATTCCCGCTGAATCTTTTGGTTGGTATGAGG
>Ga0310810_10011120_pt1 | contig 10513 bp, 7 predicted proteins | sample NCmetagenome_FD_207641 | JGI IMG/M metagenome (GOLD analysis project Ga0310810, IMG submission 207641) | Soil microbial communities from experimental microcosm in Duke University, North Carolina, United States - NC | ecosystem: Engineered > Artificial ecosystem > Soil microcosm > Unclassified ... | reverse complement strand
AAGACGGGTCGCGAGTCAGCGTGTCCCGGGGAGGCCGCCCCCGGCCCCACCCCGCGTCGACCGACCGCCGCGCGGCGGCGCGCTACCGCCGATCGCCCACACGGTGAAGCTTGAGCAGATTGGTCGTGCCCGTCACCCACATCGGCGCCCCCGAGATGATCACGATCACGTCGTTGTTCCGCACGGTGCCGTCGGCCAGGAGCGTGGTCTCGACCTCCTGGATCATCTCGTCGGTGGTCTCCACCTTGTGGACGAGCCGCGAGGACACGCCCCAGAACAGCCCGAGCCGCCGCTGGACCTCCGAGTACGGCGTCAGCGCCATGATCGGCCCTTCCGGCCGGTCCTGCGAGATGAGCCGCGCGCTGAACCCGGACTGGGTGAACGCCACGATGGCCTTGGCGTGCAGCAGCCGCGCCGCCTGGCAGGCCGCCTCCGCCACCGCCTCCGGGAAGCCGTAGGCCTCCGGCCGCGGGCGCGAGGCCCCCGACGCGGGCGCGGCCCGCTCGGCGCGCTCCGCGATGCGGGCCATCACCTGCACCGTCTCCACCGGGAAGCGCCCGGTGGCGGTCTCCGCCGAGAGCATGATCGCGTCGGCGCCGTCGAAGATCGCGGTCGCCACGTCGCTCACCTCGGCGCGGGTGGGGCGCGAGTGGGTGACCATCGACTCGAGCATCTGGGTGGCCACGATCACCGGCACCTTGGCCTGGCGGGCCTGGCGAATGACCTCCTTCTGGATGATCGGCACGTCCTCGAGGGGGACCTCCACCCCGAGATCACCCCGCGCCACCATCACCGCGTCCACCAGCGGCAGCACGCCCTGGAGGTTCGCCACGATCTCGGCCCGCTCGAGCTTGGCGATGATCGGGATGTTGGCGCCCTGGTCGTGGAGGAACTTGCGCACCTCCTGGATGTCGGCGGCGGAGCGCACGAACGAGATCGCGACGTAGTCGACCCCCTGCTCGATGCCGAAGCGGAGGTCCTCGCGGTCCTTCGGGGCCAGGCAGGACACCGGCACCGGCAGCCGCGGGAACGACACCCCCTTGTGGTCCGAGACCAGGCCCCCCGAGACGATCCGGCAGCGCACCTCGCCGTCGTCGACCGCCTCCACCGCGAGCTGGATCATCCCGTCGTCCATCCACACCGGATCCCCCGGCCGCAGCGCGGCGAGGAACTCGGGGTGATTCAGCGAGCTGCAGGAGGCGGTCCCCTTGACCTCGCGGGCGGTCAGGGCGAAGGGCTCGCCGGTCACGAGCGTGGCCTGGCCGCCCACGAAGGTGCCGAGGCGGACCTTGGGCCCCTGGAGGTCCTGCAGGATCGTGATCGGCCGGCCCCACTGGGCGTCGCCCTCGCGGATGGCGCGGATGACCTCCGCGTGCTCGGCGTGGGTGCCGTGGGAGAAGTTCAGGCGGGCCACGTCCATGCCTGCGTTCACCAGCCGGTCGAGCGCCTCCGGCGAGCTGCTCGCCGGGCCGATGGTGCAGACGATCTTGGTTCTTCGCAAGGTCTTGTTCAGCTGCGGGGGCCTAGAAATGGCCCCCGCACTCCCCCGAATGGCGGACAACCGTTCGGGGAGCCGCGGACGACTGCCGGCGGCCCTCCCTCTCTCCTCCGGGGAGCGGGTCGGGATGAGGGGCTCCCCTCACGCAGGCGATCATCGGTCTATCCCGCCTTGAGGGCGCGCGCGAGGTACTGGCCGGTGAAGGACTTCTCCTGGCGGGCGACCTCCTCGGGGGTGCCGGCGGCGATGACCTTGCCGCCCTCGTTGCCGCCCTCGGGCCCGAGGTCCACGATCCAGTCCGCGGTCTTGATCACGTCCATGTTGTGCTCGATGATCACCACCGTGTTGCCCTGGTCGACGAGCTGGTTGAGCACCTCCAGCAGTCGGCGGATGTCCGCGAAGTGCAGCCCGGTCGTCGGCTCGTCCAGGATGTAGAGCGTCCGCCCGGTGGCCCGCCGGCTCAGCTCGGTGGCGAGCTTCACGCGCTGGGCCTCGCCGCCGGAGAGCGTGGTGGCGGCCTGGCCGAGCCGGATGTAGTCGAGCCCGACGTCGTGCAGCGTCTGGAGCTTCTGCTTGATCGACGGCACCGGCTCGAAGAACGCGAGCGCTTCCGCCACCGTCATGTCCAGGATGTCGGCGATGTTCTTGCCCTTGTAGCGCACCTCGAGGGTCTCGCGGTTGTAGCGCTTGCCGCGGCAGACCTCGCAGGTCACGTACACGTCGGGCAGGAAGTGCATCTCGATCTTCATCACCCCGTCGCCCTGGCACGCCTCGCAGCGCCCGCCCTTGACGTTGAACGAGAAGCGGCCGGGCTGGTAGCCCCGCATCCGCGCGTCCGGGGTGCGCGCGAGCAGCGTGCGGATCAGGGTGAAGACCCCGGTGTAGGTGGCGGGGTTCGAGCGGGGCGTCCGTCCGATCGGCGACTGGTCGATGTCGATGACCTTGTCGAGGTGCTGCGCGCCCTCGATGCGGTCGTGGGCGCCCGGCCGGTCCTGCGCGCGGTGGAGCATCGAGGCGAGCGCCCGGTACAGGATGTCGTTGACCAGGGTGGACTTGCCGGAACCCGAGACGCCGGTGACCGCGGTGAAGGTCCCGAGCGGGATCCGGACGTTCATGCCCTTGAGGTTGTGCTCGCGCGGGTTGTGGATCGTGACGAACTTGCCGTTCGCCTTTCGCCGGACCGCGGGCGGGGCGATGCGCTCCACCCCGGCCAGGAAGCGCCCGGTGAGCGACTCCTGGTTCGCCATCACCTCGTCCGGCGTGCCCACCGCCACCACGTGCCCGCCGAGCTCCCCGGCTCCCGGCCCCAGGTCCACCACGTAGTCGGCGGCCCGCATGGTCTCCTCGTCGTGCTCGACTACCAGCACCGTGTTGCCGAGGTCGCGCAGGCGCTTGAGGGTATCCAGCAGCCGGCCGTTGTCCCGCTGGTGGAGGCCGATCGACGGCTCGTCGAGGATGTAGAGCACGCCCACCAGGCTCGAGCCGATCTGGGTGGCGAGGCGGATCCGCTGCCCCTCCCCGCCCGACAGGGTCGCGGCGGGCCGGTCGAGCGTGAGGTAGTCGAGCCCGACCTGCGCAAGGAAGCCGAGCCGCTCGCGGATCTCCTTGAGCACGCGCCGGGCGATCGCCATCTCGCGCTCGGACAGGGTCAGGGTGTCGAAGAACTGGCGCGCCGCCTTGATCGGGAAGCGCACCACGTCCGCGATCGAGCGGCCCGCGATCTTGACCGAGAGCGTCTCGGACCGCAGCCGCGAGCCGCCGCAGGTCGGGCACGGGCGCTCGGTCATGAAGTGCTCGACCTCGGCGCGCGTGTCCTCGGAGGTGGTCTCCTTGTAGCGGCGCTCCAGGAGCTTCACTACGCCCTCGAAGCCGTCGTCGGGCTCCCCAAGCAGGATCACGTCGCGGGTCTTCTTCGGCAGCTTGGCCCACGGGGTCTCGAGGCCGAAGCCGTGGCGCTTGGCCAGGACCCGGAGGGTCTGCTTGAAGATGCCGGAGGCGGTCGGTCCGGCCCACGGCAGGAGCGCGCCGCCGGCCAGGGTCTTGTTCTGGTCCGGCACCACGCGCTCCGGGTCGATCTCGTACCGGGTGCCGATGCCGCCGCACTCGGGACAGGCCCCGTACGGGTTGTTGAACGAGAACATCCGCGGGGACACCTCCGGGAAGGAGATGCCGCAGGCCGCGCAGGCGAGCCGCTCCGAGAACATGAACGCGGGGCCGTCCGGCACCTCCACCTGCACGATCCCGTCGGCCAGGCGCAGCGCGGTCTCGAGGGAGTCGGCCAGGCGTCCGCCGAGGGTGTCCTTGACGATCAGGCGGTCGACCACGACCTCGATGGTGTGCTTCTTGGTCTTCGCCAGCTCGATGTCCTCGGTCAGCTCGCGGAGCTGGCCGTTGACCCGCACCCGCACGTAGCCCTGGCGGCGCAGGTCGAAGAAGAGCTTGCGGTACTCGCCCTTGCGCCCGCGGATGATCGGGGCCAGCACCACCAGGCGGCTGCCCACCGGCAGCGTCATCACCCGGTCGACCATCTGCTGCACGGTCTGGGCCGAGATCACGTTGCCGCACTGGGGGCAGTGCGGCGTGCCCACCCGGGCGAAGAGCACGCGCAGGTAGTCGTAGATCTCCGTGACCGTGCCCACCGTCGAGCGCGGGTTCTTCGAGGTCGTCTTCTGCTCGATGGAAATGGCGGGCGAGAGGCCCTCGATCGAGTCGACGTCCGGCTTCTCCATCTGCTCGAGGAACTGTCGCGCGTAGGCGGAGAGCGACTCCACGTAGCGACGCTGGCCTTCCGCGTAGATGGTGTCGAAGGCGAGCGACGACTTGCCCGATCCGGACAGGCCGGTGATGACCACCAGCTGGTCCCGGGGGATCTCGAGGTCGATGCCCTTGAGGTTGTGCTCGCGGGCGCCGCGGACGACGATGCGATCGTTGGCCATGGACGCTACATCATACCCCCGGGATTGTCGGCGGTAAAACCGGTCGCGCGCCGCTCGGTCAGCACGAACAGCAGCAGGCCGAGCAGTGCGCCCGCCGCGGCCAGGCGGAAGCCGGCCGCGTACGACGCGCGCTCGACGGTGAGGCCGACCAGCAGCGAGCCGACCACGTTGCCCAGGTCGAACGAGCCGGAGAGCGTGCCGATCGCGGAGCCGCGCTCGCGCTCCGGCGTGCGGTCGACGAGCTGGGCGAGCAGGGTCGGGTAGAACACCGCGACGCCCGCGCCGAGCAGGACCGCGCCCGCGGCCAGCGTGGCCGCCCGGGGCGTCACGGCCAGCACCACGTAGCTGAGCCCGGTGACCGCGATGGCGGGCACGATCACGCGCGTCCGGCCGATCCGGTCCGAGAGCCGGCTCAGGGTCAGGCGGCCGACGATGATGCAGGCCGAGAACACCGCGTAGAACCAGCCCAGGTTGCCGTCGAGCCCGGAGGCGATCGCGTAGAGCGGGAGGAAGGCGTAGATCGAGCTGTAGCCCACGTTGACCGCGATCACGGTGGCCGCCGCGGGGAGGGCGCGACGGCTGAGCCAGCGGAAGCGCGACGCCGCGGCCGCGGCGGCCGCGGCCACCCGCAGGCTCAGGATGAGCAGGCCGATCCCCACCCCGATCACCGCCGCGCCGAGGAAGCATCTGCGCATGCCCCCGCTCGCGTAGAGCGCAAAGCCGAGCGGCGGCCCCACCGAGAACGAGATCGAGGTGGCCACGTAGTAGATGCCGAGGGCCTCCCCGCGCCGGGTCGGCGGGCTCGCCTGCGCGGCCAGTACCCCGGCGCCGGTCGAGATCAGCCCGTTGCCGAACCCGATGCCGCCCATCAGCGCGATGAAGGCGAGCGGCGTGGCGGCCAGGGGCAGGATCAGCAGGGTGGCCACCAGGACCAGCACGCCGGGCAGCATCACGGGCCGGAAGCCGTAACGGTCGATCCAGCCCCCGACAAGCGGGCGCAGCACCATCGAGACCACGCCACTCGTTGAGAAGAGCAGGCCCACCTCGGTCTTGCTCCCGCCCAGCGCCACCAGGTGCAGCGGCAGCGTGGCGTTGAGGAGGTAGACCGCAACGTGGGCGCCCGCGGTGATCCCGAGACAGGCGGCGAGCGTCGGGGTGATGAGCCGCGCGTCCACCGTCACCCCGCTCGTCCGCGACCGAGCCAGAGCACGAGCGCGCCGGCGGGCGCGCCCGCCAGCGCCGGGTAGCCGACGACGGACCCCAGCAGCGCGCCGCCCGCCCCGCGCAGCTGGACCGCCGCGACCGTAGCGAACACCACGAGACCGACGAGGCCCGCGGTCGTCGCGAGCCCCGCCCGCCCGGCCGACGGCGGGTAGAGCGTGGCGGGCCCGAGGGCGCAGCCCGCGCCGCCGAGGGCCAGCAGGGTGAGGGCCCACGGGTCGACCGGCCACAGGCTCGCGAGCGCCGCACCGCCGAAGAGACCGGCCCACAGTCCCGGATCGCGGCCGATCTCCCCGCCGCCGGTCGGATCGAGCGCGCCGAGGCGCTCGCGCAGGGCCACGCTCGAGGCGAGGAACGCGGCGAGCCCGGCCACCAGCAGGAAAGCCGGCGCGACGCCCCCCAGGAACAGGTCAGGCGACCGGAGCATTGCGTAGACGGCCCAGGCCTGCGCCCACACGAAGGCCAGCAAGAGCCCGCCCGCCACGAAGCCCGCGCCGTCGCGCGAGAGGCGGATGGTCAGCCCGGCGCGGAGGAGCGCGGCGGCTCCCACCAGCAGGGTGACGAGCAGGCCGAGGCGATCGAGCCATCGGCGCGGCGGGTCCTCGGCCCACGCCATGCCCGACGCGGGCGCGCCGGGCACCCGCTTGTCGGCCTCGAACCGCAGCCGCACCGGGGCGCCGGGCACGAGCTCGTCGCCCGCGCGCAGCGTGACGCTCTGGCCCGGGGCGAGGCCCCACTCGATCTCGGCCAGCCGGTTGCCGTCGAGGGTGCGGGCGCGCACCACGCCGCCGGCCGGCGCGGTGAGGCGATGCACCTCGTCGAAGACCAGCGGCGCGCGCCCGTGCACGGTGGCGAGGCTCCGTCCGGTGGTCACCCACGGGCTCGCGGGCGGGAAGCGGAACGCGGCCTGGGTGGCCACGCGGTCCCACGCCGCGATCGGGCCGAGCCCGACCGCCCAGCCGACCTGCAGCAGGGGCGCGACGGCGGCCACCAGGGCGATCGCGAGCAGGAGCGGCGCCGTCCGCCGCAGCGGCGACCACGCGGTGAGCAGCCACCCCGCGAGCGCGGTGAGCGCGATGCCCTGCCAGCGCGGGGCGCCGAGCCACACCGCCACGTCGCCCGCCAGCGCGATGTTCGCCCAGAGCAGCACGCCCACCGCGAGCAGGAGGGTCACCACCGGGAAGAGCGACGCGCGCTCGTCCCGGCCGGCGCCGACCGGCGCGGCCGAACGCCCGGCCTGGAGGCCCAGGACGATGAGCGGCACCAGCGTGAGGGTGAGCCCGAGCCAGAGCCCGTCCGCCGCGCGGGTGGACAGCGCGGCCGGCGCGGCCAGCAGCGCCACCGGAGTCAGCCAGACCGCGAGGACGCGGGAGACCGAGGTCATTCGCCGCGGGGCGGCGCGGGCAGCGGATCGGCCAGCCACCGGATCGCGACGAGCGCTCCCATCACGGGCGCGAGCACGCCTCCGTACCACCACAGCACGGAGAGGCCGGCCAGCCGGATGGACGCCGTCTCGTTCGGCAGCGCGCCGAGGAGGAGGAACCCGGCGAGGAGCAGCCACAGCAGGACGACACCGGTCGAGCGGGGGCTCACCGGCCGCATTATAGCGGGGGTGGTAACATAGCGGCCACGAAAGGAGCCCGTCTCATGCCCGATTCGAGCCAGCCCCGGCCCATCCAGCGAGTCCTGGTCGTGACCGCCCACCCCGACGACTCCGAGTTCGGAGCCGGCGGCACCGTCGCCAAGCTCGTGCGCGAGGGCCTGCAGGTCACCTACTGCATCGTCACCAACGGCGACAAGGGCTCGGGCGACCGCCGCATGACCTCCGAGCGGATCGCGCGGATCCGTGAGGAGGAGCAACGCAACGCGGCGCGCGTGCTGGGCGTGGAGACGGTGGACTTCCTCGGCTTCCCGGACTGCGAGGTCGAGGACACCCGGGAGACCCGCATGGCGGTGACCGCGGCGATCCGACGGCACCGCCCGGACCGGCTGATCATCCAGAATCCGAACCGCACCAAGAACCTGGGCGCCTCGCACCGCGACCACCGCATCGTGGCCGGGATCGCGCTCGACTGCGTGTATCCCCTCGCCCGCGACCACATGGCCTTCCCGGAGCTGATCGCCCAGGGGCTCGAGCCCCACAAGGTCCGCGAGGTGTACCTCATGTGGTGGGAGAACCCCGAGCTGGTGGTCGACATCTCGGACACCATCGATCTCAAGCTCAAGGCCCTCGCCTGTCACGCAAGCCAGTTCAAGGACTTCGGCGCGGTGGAGGCGCGGGTGCGCGAGCGCTCCGCGCACTACGGCAAGCTCAAGGGCTACGCCTACGCCGAGACCTTCGACGTCATCACCCTCGACCGCTAGCTGCCGCGCCGATCGGAGCGCGGCCCCGGGGCCCGGGCCCGAGCCGCCGGCCGCGGGACCGATACCACCGCGACGTCATCGGCCGGATCGCCGGGCTCTGGGATAGAATGCCGGCGTGAAGCCAGGAGCGCCCATCCCGGCCACCCTGACCGAGCTGATGGGGGGCAGGGCCGCCCGCGACCCCGACACCGCGTACTTCCACCTCTTCGACGAGGTGGTGCCGTACGGGCGCCTCTGGCGGGAGAGCGGGCGCTATGCGGCCGGGCTGCGCCGCGCGGGCATCGACCGCGGTGACAAGGTGTGCCTGATCTACCCTACCTGCGCCGAGTTCTTCTACACGTTCTTCGGAGCCTTGCGCCTGGGCGCGGTCCCGGTACCGCTCTACCCGACCCTCGGGGTCGAGGCCACCGCGAACATCTTCCGCGACTCGGAGGCCAAGGCGGTCGCCACCATCGGCTGGTTCCGCCAGGGGGTCGAGGAATCGCAGGCGGCCGCCTCCAACATCCGGCACGTGCTCGAGCCGAGCGACCTCGAAGTCGACGACCGGCTCCCGCCCTTCCCCACCACCACCGCCGACGACCTGGCCTTTATCCAGTACACGTCGGGCAGCACCGGGAGCCCGCGGGGCGTGGTGCTGAGCCACGCCAACGTGGTGCGCACGGTCGAGTTCATGGCCGAGGCCGCCCAGCTCACCCGCGAGGACGTGGTGGTCTCGTGGCTGCCGCTCTACCACGACATGGGGCTGATCGGCTGCGCGTTCACCCCGCCGTGGAACGGCGCGCCGCTCCACCTGCTGCCGCCGGACCTCAAGAACCCGCGCATCTGGCTCGAGATGGTGACGCGGGTGGGCGCCACCTTCACGGTGTCGCCCGACTTCGGCTACCGCAACTGCGTGCGCAACATCGGCGACACCACCGGCCTCGATCTCTCCTCGCTCAAGCAGGCCCTCTCCGGCGCCGAGCCGGTCCGCCTCAGCACCATCGAGGCCTTCGAGTCGAAGTTCGGGGTGCGGAACCTCATCACGCCGTGCTACGGCCTGGCCGAGGCCACGCTCGCCGTCGCGATCTGGCCGCGCGGGACCCCGCTGCGGGTGGACAGCTCCGGCAAGTTCCTCTCGGTTGGGCAGCCCTGCCGGGGCGTGCGCGTGCGCATCATGGACGGAGACGAGGAGGTGAAGCCGGGCGTCGAGGGGGAGATCTGCGTGGCCAGCCCCGGGGTCATGCAGGGCTACTACCGAAACCCCGAGGCCACCGCCCGGGTGCTCTCCCGCGACGGCTGGCTCCGCACCGGCGACCTGGGCTTCCTCGACGCGGAGGGCTACCTCTTCGTGACCGGTCGTCTCAAGGACGTGATCATCCTGGGGGGCGCGAACGTGATCCCCTCCGACATCGAGGAGATCGTCGACCACGTCCCCGGCGTGCGCTATTCGGCCGCGGTCGGCGTCGAGAGCGACCGCACCGGGACCCAGCGCCTGCACGTGGTGGCGGAGGTGCGCGAGCAGGCCGGCGACCCGGAGACGCTGTCCCGGCTCGTGCGCGAGATCGTCCAGCGCGTCCGCGAGGGACGCGGCCATCGCCCCGCGCGGGTCCTGCTCGTCCGTCCCAGCACCATCCCCAAGACGTCGTCCGGGAAGATCCAGCGCTCGCGCCTCGGCGAGATGATCGCGCGCGATGAGCTCGGTGAGCGCGTCCTCCACGCCTCGGGCGCCCGCCGCGACTAGCCACCCGCTCCGGAGCCCTCCCATGAAGGTCGGCTGCCATCTCCCGATGTTCGGTCCCGTCGGCACCCGCGAGAGCCTGCTCACGTTCGCCCGGCGGATGGAGGAGCTCGGCTACGACTCGCTCTGGGCCAGCGATCACGTGGTGATCCCGTACCGGATCGCCTCGCGCTATCCCTACAGCGCGACCGGCCAGTTCCCCCTCGCCGCGGACGTGCCGTTCCTGGAGCCGCTGGTCGCCCTGTCCCTGGTCGCGGCGGTCACCGAGCGCGTGCAGCTCGGCACGAGCATCCTGGTGCTGCCGCACCGGAACCCGGTGATGGCGGCCAAGATGTGCGCCACCCTCGATCATCTCTCGAGCGGGCGCCTCGTGCTGGGCGTGGGCGTGGGCTGGATGCGCGAGGAGATCGAGCTGCTGGGCGGCAACTACGACCGCCGGGGGGCCTGGAGCGACGAGGCCCTCGCAGTGATGCGCGCCTGCTGGCGCGACGCGCGGACCGCGCACCGCGGCGAGTTCTTCGCCTTCGACGAGATCGGCGTCTTCCCCAAGCCGACCCGCGGCGACATCCCCGTCCTGATCGGCGGCCACACCGACCGCGCGCTCCGGCGGGTCGTCCAGCACGGCGACGGCTGGCACGCCGCCTTCATCACCCCGCAGGCGCTCGAGGCCGATCTCGCCCGCCTCCGGGCCGAGTGCGCCCGCCAGCACCGCGCCCCCGATCAGGTCACGGTCAGCGTCCGCGCCGGCCTCTCGCTACGCCCGGGCCCACTCGGCAA
>Ga0310810_10011118_pt1 | contig 10513 bp, 4 predicted proteins | sample NCmetagenome_FD_207641 | JGI IMG/M metagenome (GOLD analysis project Ga0310810, IMG submission 207641) | Soil microbial communities from experimental microcosm in Duke University, North Carolina, United States - NC | ecosystem: Engineered > Artificial ecosystem > Soil microcosm > Unclassified ... | reverse complement strand
GCGCTCGACCCGCATCGAGCCCAGCAGGAACCATCCGATGGTGGCTCTGGTGGAACCGACGGCAAGCCGCCACTCGAGCGTGCGCATGTCGCCGCTGGCGCTCGCGTCCGCGCCGTCCGACGCCCAGTCGAGCCGTGCGGCCCGGCCCGCGGCATCCCGCACCGTGAAGCCGAGGCTCTCGTCGGCGGCGTCGGCCCAGAGATTGACCACCCGCGCGCCGCGCGGCTCGAGGTAGATCTGGACGGTGTTGCCCTTCGAGTCGCGATGGAACCGAGTCTGATACCCCTGGTAGGCCGCCGGGTCGTCCAGCCCGCGCTCGGGAAAGGCAAGCACCGGCGCCTGCGCCGTCTGGAGCAGCAGGAGCGCGAGGGTGATCACGGGCGCCTCGCCGGGACGGTCACCGCGGCGCCGCGGGCGCGGCCCGCCCGGTGTTCACCATGTGCAACCCGGTCGAGTCCACCGTCACGTCATAGGTCTCCCCCCGGATGTGCAGGTCCCGGATCCGGAGCCGCCTCACGTGCGACGGCAGCACCGGGGCGAAGCGGGGCTCGAGCCCTTGGTCGCTCAGCCGGAGCCCGGTGTACCCGAAGATCACCTGCTGCAGGAAGCCGCCGGCGCCGGTCAGGAATGCGAAGGCGTTGTTGGTCGGCGTTTCGGACGGCACCAGGAACGGGCCCTTGAGATGGTTGCGGTAGCTGTACGGCAGCAGGGAGTCCACCAGACGGCGGTCGCCCAGCTCGGCGGCGCCTACCGACAGCAGGGTAATGCCCATCATGGCTCCCTGCGCTTCATCGGCCAGCCGGCGCACCACCTGGTCGAGGTGCGCCCGTTTGGCCGCGTCGCCGATCGGGACCCCCAACGGAAACGCGAGCAGCGGGGTGACCAGACCCAGCGTCGAGTCGGGCGCGCCCTCGTAGGTGCGCCACGATCCGGTCGCCGAGTCGATCGGCATGTGGAGCCTGGCCGCCACGTCCTGCCAGCGCGGATCCGCGCGCGTGCCGAGCCGGGTGGCGGCGGCGGTGGCGAACTCGAGGCTGCGCCGCGCCACGGCGTTGGTGTAGGCGTCGTCGCTCACGCCGACCAGCCCCTCGGCTACGGACACGACGTTCCGGATGTGATACTGGCCGCCGGTCGAGTCGAAGCTGGCGCGGCTCACCCAGAAATCGGCCACGCCGCGGAGCACGGGGAAGCCCTCGCGCGCGAGCCAGGCCGAGTCGCCGGTCGCCAGATAATACTGCCATTGAGCGTAGGCGACGTCGCCGTTGACGTGGATCTCCGAGCTGGCGTTCTGGGCCGCGAAGTGCGGTGTGGTCTCCACGCCCCGCTCGTCGGCCTCCCACGGGTACATGGCGCCCCGGAAGCCGTGCGCCCGCGCGTTGGCCTGGGCGGCCGGCAGAGTGCGGGCGCGGAACGCGACCATCGAGTGCGCCACGTCGGGATGGGTCATCAGCAGCGACGGAAACATCCAGGTGTCGCTGTCCCAGAAGACGTGGCCGTAGTAGCCGCCGCTCGAAAGGCCCATCGGCGGGATGCCCATCGCGGTCCCCGAGTCGGCGCTGCAGAGCAGGTAGAACAGCATCGCGCGGCCCACCCGCTGGAGCTCGGGGTCGCCGTCGACGGAGATGTCGGTTTTCCAGCGTTGCGCCCACGCGCGGGCGTTGGCGGCCGCGACACCATCGTACCCAATGGCGCTTCCGGTCTGCACCCGCCGGCGGGCCACGTCGAGCGGCCGCGCGGCGCGGATCGGCTCCAATGTGGAGGCAAAGCCGGTGAGCTGGGTGAAGGTGTAGCTCTCGCCGGCGATGGCGTCGAAGGTGATCTCGACCAGCGCGGAATCGCCGGCCGCCCGCGTCGTCGCCTTGGCACTCTCCAAGCCTGCCGGCCAACGCACCTCCGCGGCCTCCCCGAAAACAATGGTGCGGCCCTCGGGGCTGGCCGTGAGCGAGAGCCGAGCGGAGCGCGCTGCGGCTGCCGCGGCCCGCGTCCGTACTACCATGTGCCCCGGGTACCACAGCTCCTTCGGCCCCCAGGCGGGCTGCGTCCGGGTGAGGGTATCGAGCGGAAGCCGCGCTGGTGGCGGCCATCCGGCGAGCGCGAACCGGACCCGCAGGCGGCCGGCCTGTGCTGGCGTGAGCTGGAGCCGGAGCGCGGCCAGCCGCGGCCCGGCGCGGGAGATGAGCGTCTCCAGGCGCACTGTTGTGCGCCTGGAGACGGCGATCCACTCGTACTGCGTGGTCGCCGTGGCGGTGGCCATGTCGATGGTTTGGCGATACGAGGCGATCGAGTCCTGGTCCGGCTCGAGCCAGTGGTCGCCGTCCGCCACGGCCACCGCGTTCCAGGCCGGCACTGCCACGATCCGCGGCACGTCGAGCCGGCCGTGCTCGTAGAGCCCGGCCGCGATGGACGGCGTCGCCCCGATCCCGAGCGGTGGGACCACGACCCCGAGCCGGCCGTTGCCGACGAACGGCGACGGGGCTCGGGCTGGATCGTCGCTAGTGAGGACGAACGCGGAGTCAGCCGCCGGTGGCGGCGGTGTCTCCTGCGCCTCGAGCGGCATGGCGGCGAGAGTGTGACCGCACCAAAGCCCGAACGCGGCCAACACTCTCACTCTTGTCATCCGGCTTCGCCCCGGCAGCAGCTCACTGCGACCGTTGCGCCGGTCCGTTCGCTCCGAGGTTGTACGACACCGATACCTGGAAGCGCCGAGGCAGGATCGGTCGGGCGAGAAAGACCGGGCCCGTGGTCACCAGCCTGGGATTGCCTTCCTCGAGCCCCTTCCCCTGGAATGCGTTCAGCAGGTCGAGGTTGATGGTCGTGCCGCTCCCCGGAAGCGCGTACGCGGCCCCGAGGTTGAAGTAATTGTAGGCCGGGAGTGACACGCCCGCCTTCACATCCACGGGTCGCCGGTCCACCCAGTGCCAGTCGGCCTTGAGCTGGAGACCGCGGATCGAATACACCGCCGCGGCGTTGGCGATCGATGTCGGTACGCCGCTGATCCGGCTTCCGATGTCAGCGCCAGCGCCGGTGCCCAGCTCGGCTTTGAGGATCGTGGCGCTCCCCAGGAGCTGGAGACCCTGGGCGGGAGTCGCCACCAGCTCGATCTCCGTGCCGTAGGACTTGTTCTCCGGCGAGGGGACGATGATCCACGACGATCCTCCCGTCAGGGTGTCGATCACCAGACCCTGGCTCACGACGTTCTTGAGCTTGGTCCAGAACCCGCCCACGGTGAAGCCGATCGGGCCGACGAAGCCTTTGACTCCACCCTCCACCGACTGCACTTCCTTCGATTCGAAGAGGTCGACCTGCTGCTCGGCCGTCGCGTTCAGGAACTCGTCCAGCGCGGGCATCTTGAAGCCCCGCGCGCCGGCTGCGTAGAGCGAGATGTTGGGCCGGAGCGTGAAGTTGAGGCCCAGCGACGCAGACCAATCACTGATCCCACGATCGAAATGCCGGAAGCTGCCGTTCCCGAACGTCTCGTTGTTGTACGTGGTGGCCGGATTGTTATCCAGGTCGAAGGTCGAGGTATTCTCCGAGCTCTGCACGAACTTATCGTATTCGCCGCGCACGCCGAGGTCGGCCCGGAGCCGATCGGTGAGCTGGATCTCGCCGCCCAATACGCCCGAGATGACGCTGGTCTGGCCGGAGCCGTTGTTATAGCCGGACAGCTGGTTCACGAACCCATTCTTGGTGACGCTGTCCACCGGGCCTCCCGGCGGGGTGGCCACGGCATCGAGGAAGTGCGTCTGGTCACCCACGTCGGTGAGGATCTGGGTGAAGAACCAGTGGTTGTCCTGCGAGTAGTTGGCGAAGTAGGTGCCGAAGGACAGGGTATGCTTGCCGAAGGTCCGCCGGATCTGAACCTGGTCCTGGAATGCCGAGAGCGGCTTGGCTACATGAATGAGCTGGCCAGGGGCCACCAGGCCGTTCGGGGTGCTGAACGGTAGATGAACTTTGCCCTGCGGGTCGAGCACGTTGGTGTAGGTCAGCGTCAGGGTGGTTCCCGCCGGCAGCCCCAGCCCCCCCTGGCCCTTGCTCGCGGTGGCATAATCCGATGCCGGCACGGCCGTGGACGGCACCAGCGCGTTCCATTCCTGCTGGTCCTGCATGAACTGGGCGGTATTCTGGATGTGCCATTCCTTGGTCGGATCGAATCCGACATCGGCGGTGTACCACTGCGCCGAAGTGCGGAGCCCATTGTCGAGCGGCAGATTCAGGTCACCGGTCGGGATGGGCACCCGAAGATCGAGCCCCTCGGCGCTGTTGAACGAGCCGTAGTTGCCGAAGCCGGCAACGTATTGCGGGCTGTCCGGGTTCACGAATGGCAGGTCGAGAATGAACTGGTTGCGGTCGTCGATGACCTTGGCTGACAGGCGTATGTACCCGTTCGACAGGAGTCGGGTCACGCTGCCTTTGACCTGGCCGCCCCGGATGCCGGGAAATCCGGGGTCGCGGACGCCGTGGTCGTAGCGGTAGAAGCCACCCACGTTGAACCGCCAGGCGTCGCCCAGCGGGCCATTGGCGTTGAGGTCGAACCGAGCCAGCCCCTGCGTGGCGCCCGTTGCGCGCAAGGTACCGTCGAACACGTCCCCACCGGACTTGTTGATCAAGTTGATCATGGCACCCGGCGTGTTGGATCCGAAGAGGGCGGACGCGCCACCCCGCACTACCTCCATCCGCTCGACGTTCTCGTCAATCCGGAAGAGGTTGTCGGCATTCATGAAGAAGGTGTGCATGGTGGGAAACACCGGCAGCCCATCCTCCAGGAAGTTCACGTACTCGACCCCCAGAATACCGCGGATCGAGATGTTTTCGTTGACCTCGCCGCCGGAACTCTCGACCCGGGTAAAGCCCGGCACATACCGAAGCGCTTCGGTCGTGCTCCTGGGCACGGCTCGCTGGATGTCCTGCGCGGTGAGCGAGGTGACGGCGACGCTGGCGTCAAGATTCATTCTGGGCGTCTGCGTGCCGGTGACCACCAAGGTCTGGAGTTGCAGCGGATTTCTCTGGAGGGTGAAATCCTGGCTGGCGCGCTGATCCGCCGTGACGGTGACGCTTGCCGAGTCGGGCCGGAAACCGACCATCCGCACCCGGACCGTCTGGGCGCCCACGGGAGCACGGGCGATCACGTACTCCCCGTTCGTGCCGGTCTGCGCACCCGCTGTCGTTCCCTGCACGCCCACCTGGGCGCCGGCGACGGGTGCTCCTTTGTCGTCCGTCACCTTCCCGCCAATGGAACCGGTTTGCGCGGCGCCCTGCGCGACGGCCAGCGAGGGCTGTACGACAGGCAGGACGAGGTGCCATGCGAGTGCCAGGGCGGCGACACGATTGAGGGCGCGGATCGAACGACAGCTGCGGTGCATGTGGCTACCTCCATTCCGATGGTCAGCCCCGCCTCCGCGCACACCGGAAATGGCGGAGTGCGTGTGAGAGGGGGACGGTGGTGGAAGCGGAGAATGCGTGGGGCGAGTGCGCGACATACGACGTGGGGAGGTTTGGGCAACTACGGCGGGAGCCAGCCGGCACGGTGCGAGGCACCGGTTTCGGCCGGGACGGGGGGCAGGGCCGCTCCCCGCGGGGTAGGTAACCCGCTCCGCAGCACTCAAAGGGCGACTTTCATTCCTGGTCCAGCGGCGGGCTCGAGGTCCCCCGCCGCACCCCACTCTTTACGTATTTCCTGGAGCTAGCGCAAGAGGCAGCTTGGCAGGCCCGCCGCTTCGGTGGTACCGTGGTCGGGTCCGAGCGGCGGCTCCTTTGCCGGGAGATGTTCAGGGCGCTAGCGGGCGGGGGCCAGTTCGGGGCACGGGGCAGGTTGCCCCGACACCGGCGCCGCGCACTCCTCCGCCGCCAGCGCGAGCGCGACGCCGTTGGTCCAACCGAAGCCGTCCTGCGTGGGATACTCTCCGCCCCCGGCCCGCCGCGTCAGGTCCACCACGTCGTACTTCTCGGTCATCTTCCCGGCCGATCGATAGGTGCGGCGATTGAGGGCCAGCCACCGCCCGCGTGCCAGGTCGGCCACGTCCTGGCGGCCATATCGCCGGATCCCCTCGATGGTGAGCCACTGCAGCGGCGGCCAGCCGTTCGGCGCGTCCCACTGCTGTCCGGAGGGGACCAACGTGGTGACAAACCCGCCGGGTTTGAGGAAGTCGCGCGCGAGGCGCGCGGCTACGGCGTGGCCTTGCTCTGGCGTCGCCAGGCCGAAATAGAGGGGGGCGGCGGCAGCCAGCGTCGGCCGGTCGAGCACCCGCTCGCCGGTGCGCCAGCGCACGTCGTAGAAGAAGCCGCTGTCCGCATCGTACGCCGCCGCCAGCAGGGCGCGCCGGCGGTTCTCCGCCGCGCCGTCGAAGCGCGCGGCCGCTTCCGCGTCGCCCCCTCGTCCGCGCAACCGCCGCAGCGCCGCGATGGTCCGCTCGGTGTGGTACAGCAGGCTGTTCAGGTCCACCGGAGCGAGCTCGGTCGTCTCCAGGGTACGGAGATCCTTCGAATCGCGCATCCAGCGGCTGGAGAAGTCCCACCCGCTCTCCGCCGTCGCCCGCAGGTTGCGGTAGAGGGCCGTCCGCGTTTCTGGCGGCGCCGTCCGGGCGAGCGCATAATCCTCGCGGTACGACTCGGGCCGCGGCTCCGCGATGTCGTCGAAGTAACGGTTGAGCAGTGCCCCGGCGCGCAGCCTGACCACTCTGCGGTAGGCCGTCCCCGGCGCCAGGCGGCTCGCCCCATCCATCCAGAACGCGTATTCCACCTCCAGCGCGTCGAGGTAGCGCAGCGCCGCGGTGCTGTCCGCCGATCGCGCGTAGAGGCCGACCATGGCGCCGAAATACGGAGGCTGGCTGCGTCCGAGGTAATAGGTTCGATTGCCGTTCGGGATGTGGCCCAGGGTGCGGATGAGGTAGGCGAAATTGTCGAGCATGCTGCGCACGAGATCCGTCCGCCCGGTTTCGATCAAGCCCAGCATGGTGAAGTACGAATCCCAGTAGTACACCTCGCGGAATCGGCCGCCGGGCACCACGTATGGATTGGGCAGCGGCAGGAGCGACGAGTACGGCTGGGGGGCATCCGCCGGCCGGGTGAGCGCCGGCCACAACCGCCGGATGTGCTGCTCCATCGAGCTCGACGTATCGACCGCGACCCCTTCGCCGGCCGGCCGGGGTGGCTCGAAGTGCTCGGCCACGAAGGCCCGCAGATCGAACCCCGGGCGGCCGCGCTCGGCGGTGTAGCGTCGCGCGATCTCGGAAGGGGCCTGCAGGGCACGGGCATCGGCGAAGGTCTTGGAGTCGGGGAAGAGGCCCGCCATCTGCACGTCGTGAAACAGGGGCCCGAGATCATGCGCGGGATCGTACCGCGCGGCGGAGGCCGCGGCGGGGACCACCACCGGCGCGGCCGACGGCGCGGGGCGCTGACAACCGGCACTGGCGAAGGCCAGGAGGGCGAGGAGGAGGCGGCCGGGCGCGGTCATGATGGCGCGAGCGCAGCCGGGGCGTGAAGCTCGTCATGCAGCGCGGCGGCCACCGCAGGCGCGCCCTCGCCGAGCACCAGGTGGACGACCGAGTCGGAGACGCGCAGCACCCCCGCTACCCCGCCTGCCTCCAGGCCGGCTTCGTCCACCGCTCGCCGGTCTCGAAGCTCGGCCCGGACGCGGGTGAGCGCGCAGAGCTCGGTGGCGACGATGTTGTCCGGGCCGCCGAGCGCGGCGATGAGCGCTCCCGCGAGCGCACGGTGCTCCGGGGTGACAACGGGGCGAGCGTCCCCCGAGTAGGCCGCGGCGGCCGGCGATGGACGCGCGGCCGGGGCCGGCGCCACGGTCGGTGCGCCGCCGGCCCGCAGGTACTCCTCCATGTCGGTCTTGAGGTTCTCCGAGCGGGTGCCGAACACGGCCTGCATCCCGCCGCCGACCTGCACGACCCCGGCCGCGCCCAGCCCGCGCAGCGCCTCGGCGCTCGCCCGGGAGACGTCGTTCAGCTCGACTCGGAGGCGCGTGATGCAGGCATCGAGACTCTTGATGTTGGCCCCGCCGCCGAAGGCCGCCACCAGACGGGCGGCCATCGAGTCGCCCGTATCCACCGCGGCGGCGGCGGTGACGTCCTCGATCTCCCGGCCCGGCGTCTTGAGGTTCCACCGAACGATCAGCGTGTGGAACAACGCGTAGTACATGAGGGCCCAGACGGGGCCCAGCACCAGGAGCCACCATCCGCGCGAGGAATGGGGGTAGAGCACGATGTAGTCGATGAGGCCGTGCGAGAAGGTCGTGCTGTGGCGGATGCCCAGCTCGATCGCGGTGAAGTAGGCCAGGCCGGCGAGCAGCGCGTGCAGGACGTACAGCAGGGGCGCCACGAACAGGAAGGAGAACTCGATCGGCTCCGTGATGCCGGTGAGGAACGAGGTCAGGGCCGCGGAGACCATGATGCCGCCGACTTTGGCACGATTCTCGGGGCGCGCGGTGCGCCAGATCGCCAGCGCGGCCGCGGGAAGGCCCCACATCTTGAACAGATAGCCGCCGGCGAGGTTGCCCGCCGTAGGGTCGCCGGCCGTGAAGCGGTAGATCTCGCCGCGGATGATCTGGCCGGTCGCCGGGTCGTGGTATTGGCCGACCTCGAAGAAGAAGGGCACGTTCCAGATGTGGTGCAGGCCGAAGGGAATCAGCGAGCGCTCGACCACCCCGTAGAGCGCGAACGCAAGGGCCGGGTTCTCCGACGCGGCCCAGTGCGAGAAGTGATCGATCGCGCGGCCGATCGGCGGCCAGACCAGGCTGAGCGCGATGCCGGCGAACACGGCGGCCACCGCCGTGAGGATCGGGACCGAGCGCTTCCCGGCGAAGAAGCCGAGGTAGGGCGGGAGCTGGACCCGGTAAAACCGGTTGAACAGGATTGCGGCGATGGCGCCGATCAGGATGCCGCCGAACACCCCGGTCTCGATGGAGGGGATGCCCATGATCGTGCGCGGCTCATAGCCGACCAGCGGCGCCATGACCCCCATCGTCGCCACCATGACGGCGAACCCCACGACGGCGGCGAGCGCGGCGACGCCGTCGTTGCCCGTGAGGCCCAGGGCGACGCCGATCGCGAAGATGAGCGGCAGGTTGCCGAACACTGCGCCGCCCGCCTGGGCCATCACGTTGGACACGACCGGCGGCAGCCAGGCGAACTTGGCGCTGCCGACGCCGAGCAGGATGCCGGCCACGGGCAGCACGGAGACCGGCAGCATCAGCGACTTCCCGATCTTCTGCAGCCAGCCGAACGCAGTGCGCCCGAGGTTCATGCCGGCGCTCCCGAGTGCCGCTGGGTCACGAGGGCCCGCACCTCCGCCCCATCGCTCGCGTCGAGCGCCAGCCGTGCCGTCACCCGGCACGTCTCCAGCGACAGGGTGCGGACCTGGGCCTTCACCGCCGGGACCAGTGGCACCGCGGCGCTCAGCTCGTCCACGCCCAGCCCCACCAGCACCGGCACCGCCTGGGGATCGCCGGCGGCCGCGCCGCAGACGCCGACCCACCGCCCGTGCCCGTGCGCGCCGGCGACGGTCCGGTCGATCAGGCGCAGCACCGACGGATGCAACGCGTCGACCTGGGCCGCGAGGCCCGGATGGGTGCGATCCATGGCCAGCGTGTACTGCGTCAGATCGTTGGTGCCGATCGAGAAGAAGTCGGCCTCCTGCGCGAAGCGGTCGGCCAGCAGGGCGGCCGACGCGGTCTCGATCATGATGCCGACCGGCAACGGCGGTACGCCCAGCGCGAGGCGCTGCAGCTCCACCAGCTCGCGGGCGGCGCGCCACTCGCCCACGGTCGAGATCATGGGAAACATCAGGGCCACCTTGCCGGCGCGTGACGCCCGAAGGATGGCGCGCACGTGGACCGCGAAGACCTCCGGCCGGTTCAGCAGCAGGCGGATGCCGCGCTCGCCGAGGAACGGGTTGGCCTCGGCGCCGACCGGCAGATAGGGCAGCGGCTTGTCGCCCCCTACGTCGAGCGCCCGCACGACGACCAGGCGCTCGGGTCCGACCTGGCGAAGGATCGCCTCGTAGGCGGCCACCTGCTCGTCTTCCCCGGGCGCCGTGCTGCGCTCCAGGAAGAGGAACTCGGAGCGCAACAGCCCGACCGCTTCGCCTCCCACCTCCCGCACCCGACGCGCCTCGTCCAGGTTCCCGACGTTGGCGGCGACCTCGACGCGATGGCCGTCGCGGGTGACGGCCGGTTGCCCCGCGACCGCGAGATCCGCCGCGCGCGTGCGCGCGGTGGAGGCTTGCCGCCGGGTGATCTCCGCCTCCTCGGCCGGAGACGGATCGAGGCGCACGGTCCCGGCGTCGCCGTCGAGCGCCACGCGGGCGCCGGCGGGAAGCTCGAGCACGCGCGGATCCATGCCGGCGACCGCCGGGACGCCGAGCCCCCGCGCCAGGATGGCGACATGCGACGTGGCGCTGCCCGTCGTGGTGCAGAAACCCCGCACGCGGGTGCGATCCAGCGTCGCGGCATCGGACGGGGCCAGGTCCTCGGCCACGAGGATCGACTCCGCGGGGATCTCGACCGGCG
>Ga0310810_10011113_pt1 | contig 10517 bp, 7 predicted proteins | sample NCmetagenome_FD_207641 | JGI IMG/M metagenome (GOLD analysis project Ga0310810, IMG submission 207641) | Soil microbial communities from experimental microcosm in Duke University, North Carolina, United States - NC | ecosystem: Engineered > Artificial ecosystem > Soil microcosm > Unclassified ... | reverse complement strand
TTCGTTCGTCGTCCCGGTCTTGCCCGCAAGATCGGAGCGCCCGAGGCGCGCCGCGCGCGCCGCGGTTCCCACCCGCGTCACGTCCTGCATCATGTTGTCCATGATGAAGGCGTTGCGCGCATCGATGACGCGCAGCGATTCGTCGCCGGAGCGCTTCGGCTCGGCGAGCGCGAGCACGTTGCCGCGATCATCGACGATCTTGTGGATGAAGTACGGCTGGACGAGAAAGCCGCCGTTTGCGAATACCGAATAGCCCCGCGCGAGCTGCCACATCGTCACGGCTCCGGCGCCAAGTGCCATAGTGAGATAGGGCGGATGCCGGTCGGCGTCGAAGCCAAAGCGCGTGATGTATTCCTGCGCATACTTCGCGCCGATCGCATCGAGAATGCGGATCGAAACCATGTTCTTCGACTTGGTGAGCGCCGTGCGCATGCGCATGGGCCCCTCGAACTTGCCGTCGAAGTTCTTCGGCTCCCAGCGCTGACTACCGGTCTCTTCCGCTTCGAGCACGACCGGCTCGTCCGGGATCACGGTAGCGGGCGTGAAGCCTTTCTCGAGCGCCGCTGAGTAGATGAATGGCTTGAATGATGAACCCGGCTGGCGCCAGGCTTGGGTCACATGGTTGAACTTGGTGCGGCCGAAGTCGAAGCCGCCGACGAGCGAGCGGATCGCTCCGTCCTGCGGGTCGAGCGAGATGAACGCGGCCTCGATTTCCGGCAACTGGACGATCTGCCAGATCTTGCCTTCGCGCTGTACCCGGATGATCGAGCCGCGGCGAATACGCTTCTGCTGCGCGGTCTTCGCCTCGAGCGAGCGCGCGGCAAAGCGCAACCCCTCGCCGCTGACCGCAATCTTCTCGCCGGTGCGCAGGCCCGCTTCGACCTGCTTCGCATCGGCTGAAAGCACGATCGCGGCGAGAAGGTCGTCGCTGTCGGGATGGTCGGCGAGCGCATCGTCGTACTCGTCCTCGGTCGCGTCGGGCCGCATCTCGTAGAACCCCTCGGGGCCGCGGTAGCCCTGCCGCCGGTCGTACTCGAGCGCGCCTTTTCTAACGGCGTCGTACGCAGCTTCCTGGTCGGCTTTCCGGAGCGTGGTGTAAACGCGGAAGCCACGGGTATAGACGTCCTCGGGGTAGTGCTCGGCGAGCGCCTGGCGCACCATCTCCGCCAGGAATTCCGCATGCACGGAGTATTCGCTCACTTCGCGTCTAGCCTTTAGCGGCGCTTTGGTCGCCTCGTCATATTGCGCTGCAGTAATGTAGCCGAGCTCGCTCATCCGCCGGAGCACATAGCCCTGCCGCTGTTTGGCGCGCTGCGGGTTCGCGATCGGGTTGTAGAGCGAAGGCGCCTTCGGCAGGCCCGCAAGCATCGCAATCTCACCCAGGTTCAGCTGATCGAGGGACTTGCCGAAATAGGTCTGCGACGCCGCGCCGAATCCGTACGCGCGTTGCCCGAGGTAAATCTGGTTTACGTAGAGCTCGAGGATCTGCTCCTTGTTCAGGCTGTGCTCGATCTTGAAGGCGAGCATCGCTTCGTAGAGCTTGCGCGTGAGCGTCTTTTCCGAGGAAAGGAAGAAGTTGCGCGCCACCTGCATGGTGATGGTGCTCGCGCCCTGGCGCCGGCCTCCATAGACGAGATTCGTATAGGCGGCGCGCAGAACGCCGATGTAATCGATGCCTGGATGCTGGTAGAAGCGCTCGTCTTCAGCCGCGATGATCGCGTGCTTGAGGAGCGGCGGGACATCCGCAATCGAGACGACCGCCCGGCGTTCTTCGCCGAATTCACCTATCAGAGTGCCGTCGGCCGTATAGATCCGCAGCGGGATCTTCGGCTGGTAGGCGGTGAGCGCATCAAGCTCGGGAAGGTTGGGATAGGCGAGGACCAGAACCAGCCCAAGCACTAGCAAGGCGGCCGCGGCCACGCCCGCGGCGAGCGCCAGCGGAAAGCCGAGAAAACGAAGCCACATCGGGAAGTTAGACCCTCAAAACCGCGTTATTGCATGCGCCCAAGCGATCGTCGCATCATACCTGCCCCCCTTCGCGGATTAGTTAACTAGACACCCGGGGGGGTTATTGCTAGGATTTCACGCTAATTCTACGTATCGTGGCTAAGCTGCGATACATAAAGGGGAAAACAACGAATGCAATTCGACCTGTTTACGCCCAAGGCGCCCCCGTTGTTCGGCCTCGACATCAGCTCGTCATCGGTAAAGATGCTCGAGATCGTCGACGCTGGAAAGGGCGGCTATCGGGTCGAGCGCTATGCGATCGAGCCGCTGGCGCGTGATGCAGTCGTTGACGGCAACATCAACAACCTCGAAGCCGTGACCGACGCTGTGCGCCGTGCGCACAAGCGTCTCGGCACGCGCACGAAGCATGTCGCGATGGCCGTGCCGACCGGCGCCGTCATCTCGAAGAAGATCGTGGTGCCCGCGAGCCTGCGCGTGGAAGAGCTCGAAGTGCAGGTCGAGAGCGAGGCGAACCAGTACATCCCGTTCGCGCTCGAGGAGGTGAACCTCGACTTCCAGGTGATCGGACCGTCCGCCACGAATCCCGAAGAACAGGAAGTGCTGATCGCGGCGACGCGCAAGGAAAAAGTTGAAGACCGCGTCGCGGTCGCCGACTCTGCAGGGCTGAAGGCGCTTGTCATGGATGTCGAGGCGTTCGCCCAGCAGACCGCGCTTTCGCTCGTCGTCCAGGCGCTGCCGAACGGCGGCAAGGACCAGAACATCGCAGTGGTGGACGTCGGCGCGAACGTCATGCAGGTGACCGTGCTGCGCAACGACCAGTCGATCTATACGCGTGAGCAGGCATTCGGCGGCAATCAGCTCACGCAGGAAATCGTCACGCGCTATGGCATGAGCCCGGAAGAAGCCGAGAACGCGAAGCGCTCCGGCGGCCTGCCCGATGACTTCGAAGCCGAAGTGCTGCGCCCGTTCATGGAAAACCTCTCGGGCGAGATCCAGCGCGCGCTGCAGTTCTTCTTCACATCGACGCAGTACCACACGGTCGAGCACATCCTGCTCGCCGGCGGCTCGGCGGTGATCCCGGGCTTGGACGAAGTCGTGAACACGCGCGCTCAGGTCCCGTGCAGCGTTGCCAATCCGTTCGCCCAGATGCAGACCTCGCCGCGCGTGCAGCTGAAGCGCTTGATCGTCGACGCGCCCTCGCTCATCGTGGCGTGCGGCCTGGCGATGAGGAGATTCGACCCGCAATGAGCACGGCCCGCGTAAACCTACTTCCCCATCGCGCGGAGAAACGCAAGCGCGCGAAGACCCAGTTCGCCATCGTCTGCGGCATGACCGCCGGTCTTGGCGCGGCGATCGTCCTGCTGATGCACCTGACCTTCGCCGAGCGCATCAGCGAGCAGCAGAGCCGCAACACGTTCCTGAAAAGCGAGATCGCGAAGCTCGACACCGAGATCGCCGAGATCAACAAGCTGAAGGAAGAGATCCGGGCGCTGCTCGCGCGCAAGCAGGTGATCGAGACGCTGCAGGCCGATCGCGCGCAGACGGTGCATCTCTTGGACGAGCTGGTGAGGCAGATGCCCGAAGGCGTGTACCTCAAGTCGCTCTCGCAGAAAGGCGTGCGCATTGCGCTCGTCGGCTATGCACAGTCCAACGCTCGCGTCTCCACCCTGATGCGCAACATTGAATCGTCGCGCTGGCTCGGTTCGCCCGAGCTGATCGAAGTGAAGGCCGCGACGGTCGAGAAGAAGCGCGTCTCCGAGTTCAATCTGAACCTGTCGCTCAAACGCGAAGCGGCGCCCACGGCGCCCGGTGCGGCACCGGCCAAGCCCGGCGCGGCACCGGCCAAGAAAGGCTAGCCATGGCCGCCATCAATTTCAACGCGATCGTTGAGGAATTCAAGCGGACCAACTGGAAAGATCCAGGCACCTGGCACGCAGCACCGAAGCTCGTCGTAGTGATCGCCATCCTGATCGCCGTTCCGGTGGGCGGATACTTCGCCGACACCGCCTCGCAGATCGAAGACCTCGACAGGCTGAAGGCGGAAGAGGTGAAACTCAAGGAGTCCTACCTCGACAAGAAGAAGCAGGCGATCAACCTCGACCTGCATCGGCAGCAGCTGCGCGAGATCGACACGCAGTTCGGCGCCTTGCTTCGACAGTTGCCCAACCGCTCGCAAATGGACGCGCTGCTCGTCGACATCAACCAGGCCGGTCTCGGCCGCGGGCTGCAGTTCGAGCTTTTCCGGCCCGCTCCGTCGGAGATCACGAGGGAGTTCTACGCCGAGCGGCCGATCGCCGTGAAAGTCACCGGCACCTATCACGACATGGGCGCCTTCGCGAGCGACGTAGGCCAGCTGCCGCGCATCGTGACGCTGAACGACGTGACGATCACCGCCGACGCCACGAAGGGTGCGGCCTTGCTGACGATGGACGCGACCGCACGCACTTTCCGTTACCTCGACGATGACGAGCTCTCCGCGCAGCGTAGGTCGTCGAAGGGCGCCAAGAAATGAAGCGCGCCATCATCCTTGCCGCTGTAATAGCTTCGGGTTGTGCGCTCGGTCTTGCCGGCTGCGGCGGGGAAGAGCATAGCGATCTGAAGCAGGAGCTCGCGGAGGCCACCAAGGATTTCCGCGGGCAGGTGCCGCCGTTGCCGCAGGTAAAGCCGTACGAGCCCACGCCGTATACGAGCGAGAACCAGGTCGATCCATTCCGCTCGGATCGGATCGAGGTGGCACAGGCCACCGTGAAGACCGGCGGCGAAAAAGCGAGCCTGATCGCGCAGCACGAGAAACGGGTAAAGGAGCCGCTCGAAGCATTCCCGCTCGAGGCGATCCAGATGCTCGGCACGATAACGCAGGACAAGGAAACCTTCGCGCTGGTGAAGGCGGGTCCCAACCTTTACCGCGTCAAGAAGGGCAATTACATGGGGCAGAACTTCGGCGTGATCACTTCGATCGACGACGGGGGGATCAAGCTGAAAGAGCTGGTGCAGGACGGCACCGGCGAATGGGTGGAGCGCGCGAGCGCGCTCCAGCTGGTGGAGGTACAAAAATGAAAACGAAAATCCAAACGCTCCTCTACGCGTTCACGCTGTGGCTGGCCGCCTGTGGCCTCGCCGCCGCGCAATCGAACAGCATTGAGGGATTCGAAGTCACACAAGTCGGCGCCAAGACCGTGGTGAAGATCACCACCAAGGAGCCGTTGCGCACGGTGCCGCCGAACTTCGCCGTAGCGAACCCGGCGCGCATCGCCTTCGATTTCCCGAACACGGCGAACGGCCTTGGCCGTTCCTCGCAGGACATCGGCCAGGGCGAGCTGCGCAGCATGAACGTCGTGCAAGGCAGCGACCGCACGCGCCTCGTGCTCAATCTGCGCCGCTCGGTGCCGCACGAAGCGTCGATCGACGGCCGCAACATCCTGATCACCCTCTCCGAGCCGCAGCAGGCGCAGCAAGTACCGGGCGGCCAGGTGGCGACGTTTGCCGAAGGGCGCGCCGACACCAAGCACGCGATCCGCGATGTCGACTTCCGCAGGGGCCGCGGCGGTGAAGGCCGCGTGGTGGTCGACCTGTCCGACAGCACGACCGGTATCGACATCCGCCAGCAGGGACAGAACCTGATCGTCGAGTTCCTGAAGACCGCACTGCCGGACAACCTGCGCCGGCGCCTCGACGTGGTCGACTTCGGCACCGCGGTGAACACGGTCACCACGTTCCAGCAGGGCGAGAACGTGCGCATGGTGGTCGAGCCGAAAGGCGTGTGGGAACACAACGCCTACCAGTCGGACACGCAGTTCGTGCTCGAGGTCAAGTCGGTGACGCAGGATCCTTCGCGCACTTCGCAGAAAGGCCGCTACACCGGCGAGAAGCTCTCGCTCAACTTCCAGAACGTGGAAGTGCGCGCCGTCCTGAACGTGATCGCGGACTTCACCGACCTCAACATCATCACGAGCGACACCGTGTCCGGCAACATCACGCTGCGCCTGAAGGACGTGCCGTGGGATCAGGCGCTTGAGATCATCCTGCAGACGCGCGGCCTCGATAGCCGGCGCAGCGGCAACGTGATCTGGATCGCGCCGCGCGATGAGCTCGCCACGCGCGAAAAGCTCGCCCTCGAGGCGCAGCAGCAGATTTCGGATCTCGAGCAGACGCGCACCGAGACCTTCCCGATGAGCTACCAGAAGGCGGCCGACGTGCAGAAGCTCTTGTCGGACCCGACGCAACGCATCCTTTCCAAGCGCGGCAGCGCCGTCGTCGACGCGCGCACCAATACGCTCTTCGTGCAGGACACGCCGAGCCGCCTGGAGGAAGTGCGCAAACTCCTCGCCAAGATCGACGTCGCCGTGCGCCAGGTCATGATCGAGGCGCGCATCGTCGAAGCGGACGAAACCTTCAGCCGCAACCTCGGCGTGAAGCTCGGCTACCTCGACAACAAGGGCTTGCAGGGCGGCACGCCGGGCTTCTCGCTGCCAGGCGGCAACATGGCCCTGGTCAGCGGCAACTACCTCGGTTCCGGCGAGCAGACACGCCAGGCGACGCTGACGCCCAACAGCTACATTCCCGACACGCAGTTCGTGCAGCTGCCCGCGAGCGGCCTGAACGGCTTCCCGGCGGGCACGCTGTCGCTGTCGATCTTCAGCCAGACAATGCAGCGATTCCTCTTCCTCGAGCTCTCCGCCCTGGAAGCGGACGGCAAGGGCAAGATCATCTCGAGCCCGCGCGTCTTGACCGCCGACCAGGTCGAGGCGCTGATCGAGCAGGGCACTGAGATTCCGTACCAGTCGGCCACCTCGTCGGGTGCCACGGCCGTCCAGTTCCGCAAGGCGAGCCTTGCGCTCAAGGTGAAACCGCAGATCACACCGGACGGCAACATCTCCATGTCGCTCGACGTCAACAAGGACGCACCGGGTGCCGCGACCCCCGGCGGCGTCGCGATCAACACCAAGCACGTGAAGACCGAGGTGCTCGTCGAAAACGGCGGCACCGTGGTCATCGGCGGCATCTATGAGCAGACCGACCGCACCGATGTCACCAAGGTCCCGCTGCTGGGCGACGTGCCACTCATCGGCTGGATGTTCAAGAACTCGTCCATCTCGACCGGGAAAACCGAGCTCCTCGTCTTCATTACGCCGCGCATCGTCAACGAACGCCTAACCATCAGATAGACGCGCGATAACCGAACGCTTGCTTCGCCACTGCGGCCGGGACCTCCCGGCCGTTTTTATTTCTACAATGGCGTCATGAAGCGCCGCGGCAACCTGTATCTCGTCGGCATGATGGGCGCCGGCAAGAGCACCGTCGGCCGCCTGCTCGCGCGGCGTCTGAAGCTGCGTTTCATCGACTGCGACCACGAGATCGAGCGGCGCTGCGGCGTCGCCGTCCCGCTCATCTTCGACATCGAGGGCGAAGCCGGCTTTCGCGCGCGGGAGTCGCAGGTGCTGGAAGAGCTGACCGCAATGCAGAACGTCGTACTCGCGACCGGTGGCGGCGCTGTGCTCGATGCCGCCAATCGCAAACGCCTGGCTGCGGGTGGCACGGTGGTCTACCTCTGCGCGAAGCCCGAGTCGCTCTTCGAGCGCGTCAAGCACGATCGCAACCGCCCGCTGCTCGCGACCGGCGACCCGCTCACGCGGTTGCGCGAGCTCTATGTGCAGCGCGACCCGCTCTATCGCGAAGTGGCGGACCTCGTCGTCGACACCGGCCGCCAGTCGGTGCAGACCCTCGCTCGCGCCCTGGTCGATCAGCTAGCCGTGAGATGGAAAGCCTCAGCGTAGCCCTCGGCAATCGCTCGTACCCGATCCACATCGGTGCGGGCCTCATCGATCGGCCCGAGCTCTACGCGCCGTATCTGCGCGGCAGTGCGGCCATCGTTACCAACAAGATCGTTGCACCGCTCTACCTCCAGCGCGTGCGCAAGGCACTCGGTTCCGCGCGCATCTGCGAGATCGTCGTCGAGGATGGCGAACAGGCCAAGGATTGGCCGACGCTCGATCGCGTGTTCGATGCCTTGCTCGCCGCGCGCCTCGGCCGCGACGGGCTGATCATCGCGTTGGGCGGCGGCGTAGTCGGCGACCTCGCCGGATTTGCGGCGGCCACCTACCAGCGCGGCGTGCCCTTCCTCCAGGTGCCGACGACGCTGCTCGCGCAGGTGGATTCCTCGGTCGGTGGCAAGACCGCCGTCAACCATGGCCGCGGCAAGAACATGATCGGCGCCTTCCACCAGCCGCTTGCCGTCATCGCCGACCTCGATACGCTCGACTCGTTGCCCGATCGCGAGCTGCGCGCCGGCCTCGCCGAGGTAATCAAGCATGGCGCCGCGCTGGATGCGCCTTTTCTGGGCTGGCTCGAGCTGAACATGGACAAACTCCTCGCCCGCGACCGGGCAGCGCTTACTTACGCCATCCGGCGCTCGTGCGAGCTCAAAGCGGCGATCGTCGCAGAAGACGAGCGCGAATCCGGCGTCCGAGCCCTGCTCAACTTCGGGCACACCTTCGGCCACGCCATCGAGACCGCCACGGGCTTCGGTTCCTGGCTGCACGGTGAGGCGGTCGCTGCCGGCATGGTGATGGCCGCTGGACTGTCGGCGCGAGCCGGCTTTCTGCCAAGCTCGGACGCGGCTCGCATCGAGGCACTCGTCAAGCGCGCCGGCCTCCCGACGCGGGCGCCAAAGCTCCCTCCCGAGCGCTGGCGCGACCTGATGGCAGTGGACAAGAAGGCGGCGGGTGCGCGGGTGCGCTTCGTGCTGCTGCATGGGCTCGGCCACGCGAAGCTTGAGAGCGCCGTTGACGATCGGTTAGTGGCGGAAACCATCGCTGCTGCAGCGCAGTAGGTCTTGTAGCACCCCCCTCGCATAGGTATATTCGAAGACCCACCCCTACTTTTTGTGCAGAGCCGCATGGGCCCCGAGCCCCAAGGTCTATACAGCCCCGAGAATGAGCACGACGCCTGCGGCGTCGGCTTCGTAGCGAACATCAAGGGAAAGAAGTCGCACACCATTGTCGAGCAGGGGCTCAGCGTCCTGAAGAACCTGAGCCACCGCGGTGCAGTGGGCTGGGACCCGAAGCTTTCCGACGGCGCGGGAATCCTGATTCAGATCCCGGATCGCTTTTATCGGGAGGAGATGGCCAAGCAGGGTGTGAAGCTGCCGCCCGCCGGCCAGTACGGCGTCGGCATGGTGTTCCTGCCGCGCGATCCAGCGTCTCGCATCGCCTGCGAATACGAGATCGAGCGGGCGATCAAGGATGAAGGCCAGATCCTCCTCGGCTGGCGTGACGTGCCGGTCAACAACTCCGACCTCGCGCAGCCTGCGATCCAGCTCGAGCCGGTGATTCGGCAGGTGTTCATCGGGCGCGGCCGCCGCGTTACGGTGACCGATGCGCTCGAGCGCAAGCTCTACATCATTCGCAAGAGCTCGGGCCACGCCATCCAGCTGCTCAAGCTCAAGCACGCGAAGCAGTTCTACGTACCGACGATGTCGGCGCGCACCGTCTGCTACAAGGGCATGCTGCTCGCGAACCAGGTCGGCGAGTACTACCTCGACCTGAAAGACGCGCGCGTCGAGTCGGCGATCGCGATGGTGCACCAGCGGTTTTCCACGAACACGTTCCCGTCGTGGGATCTCGCACATCCATTCCGCCTGATCTGCCACAACGGCGAGATCAACACACTGCGCGGCAACGTCAACTGGATCCGCGCGCGGCAAGGCGCGATCTCGAGCCCAATCCTCGGCAAGGACCTGGACAAGATCTGGCCCCTCATCTACCCGGGCCAGTCGGACTCGGCGTCTTTCGATAACGCGCTCGAGCTCCTCATGATGGGCGGCTACTCCGTTGCCCACGCGATGATGATGATGATCCCCGAGGCGTGGGAGCAGCACACGCTGATGGATCCGCAGCGGCGCGCGTTCTACGAATATCACGCCGCGATGATGGAGCCGTGGGACGGCCCGGCCTCGATCGCCTTCACCGACGGACGCCAGATCGGCGCCACGCTCGACCGCAATGGCCTGCGACCCTCGCGCTATATCGTTACTGACGACGATCTGGTCATCATGGGCTCGGAATGCGGCTGCCTTCCGATCCCGGAAGAGAGGATCGTCAAGAAATGGCGCTTGCAGCCGGGCAAGATGTTCCTCGTCGACCTCGAGAAGGGCCGCATCGTCGATGACAAGGAACTGAAGGACACGCTCGCGGGCGGCAAGCCCTACGCCGAGTGGATCGAGCGCATCCGCGTGCGGCTCGACGAGGTCGACACCGAGAAGACGGCGCCGCTGAAGAGTGCCGTTCCTCTCCTCGATCGCCAGCAGGCCTTCGGCTACACGCAGGAAGACCTCAAGTTCCAGCTGCTGCCGATGGCGCAAGCCGGCGAGGAGCCGATCGGCTCGATGGGCAACGACTCGACGCTCGCCGTGCTCTCGGCGCGCAACAAGACGCTGTACCACTATTTCAAGCAGCTCTTCGCCCAGGTGACCAACCCGGCGATCGACCCGATCCGCGAGGAGCTCGTCACTTCGCTCGTCTCCTTCATTGGACCGAAGCCAAACCTGCTCG
>Ga0310810_10011112_pt1 | contig 10517 bp, 3 predicted proteins | sample NCmetagenome_FD_207641 | JGI IMG/M metagenome (GOLD analysis project Ga0310810, IMG submission 207641) | Soil microbial communities from experimental microcosm in Duke University, North Carolina, United States - NC | ecosystem: Engineered > Artificial ecosystem > Soil microcosm > Unclassified ... | reverse complement strand
GGTCGCCTCCTCGCTCGTCAGCCAGTGTCCGTTGAGGCTCGAGACCAGCCGCCGCGTCGGCGCGCGGAACCGTTTCGTCCGGCAGTACCGTACGAACTCCTCGCGGGCACTGGCAGCGGTGGCCTGGACCGGGTCACTACCAGGCCCCGAGGCCTCGATCAGTTGGCCTTCGAACGCCGCGAGGCCGATCGCATCGTGGATGTCGAGAACCCCGGCGAAACAGGCCGCTGCATAGAACCCCGCGCCGTCGGCGATCATCGCCGCCGGTTCGATGCCCCAGGCCTCGAGCACGGAGCCGATCGCGTATTCCACGGCGACGAGGGCCGGACGCATGCCGGACGGACCGAGTGGCGTCGGGCTTGCGGTGGACGGCTCGTTCGTCGAGCTCAAGGCGCAGCGGATCGCCGCCGCGAGGCCGGTGTCGAGATTCGTCAGCGCGTCATCGAAGGCGCGGCGATAGAGGGCCTCGCCGACATACAGACCGGCGCCCATTCCGCAGTACGGCTGAGCGCCAGCGAACAGCCAGTTGACCGCGAGCTGGTCCACGGCGGCGCCCGAGAGTCTCCGCGACGGATCCGGCGACTCCAGCGCCTCGATTGCCTCGGCCTTCGAGCGGCTGACCACGGCGCGCCGATATCGGAACGCCCGCCGTCCGGCCGCCAGCGTAAAGGCGACGTCGGCCAGCCCGGGCGCCGGCTCTTCGCGCAAGTGCGCAGCCAACCGTGCGGTCAGCCCGTCGAGCGCAGTCGGCGTGTGGGCCGAGAGCACGAGCAGCTGGTGGTCGCGGGATGTCGAGGCCAACGGTGCATCGGGCGCCTCTTCGAGCACGACGTGGACGTTGGTCCCGCCCTCGCCGAGCGCGGAAACCCCGGCGATGCGCCGGCCGCCCGGCGGCACCGTCCACTCGCGAAGCGCGGTGTTGACGAAGAAGGGACTGTCCTCGATATGCGCGTCGGGATTGAGGCGGCCGACGTGCAGCGTCGCGGGAATCTGCCGGTGCTGGAGCGCCAGGATGACTTTGACCAGTCCGGCAATCCCCGACGCTTCGCCGGCGTGGCCGACATTGCCCTTGACCGATCCGAGCGCGCAGAATTGCTTTCTGACGGTCTGGGCCCGAAACGCCTTGGTCAGGGCAAGCACCTCCAGCGCGTCAGCGCTGCGCACACCGGCGGCATGCGCTTCGACGTAGGAGACGTCATCGGCATTGACGCCGGAAATGGCCAGCGCTTCGCTGACGGCGCGGACCTGCGACGCGAGCCCGGCGAGCGGCTCGCTGCCATGCCGCGCGCCTCCGTTGTTGATCGTCGAGCCTCGGACGATCGCAAGGATGCGGTCGCCATCGCGGACCGCGTCCTCCACGCGCTTGAGGAGCACGCACGCGACCGCACTGGATGGAATGGTGCCGTTCGAGCTCGCATCGAATGGACGGCAGCGGCCGTCCGGCGAGACGTCGTCACGGCCGCCTTCCCTATCCTCATCGGCCAGCGCCGCGCTTCCCGCGAGCGCGAGATCGCATTCGCCATTCAGCAGGCTCTGACACGCGAGGTGAACGGCGGCGAGCGAAGAACCGCCCGCGGTCTGCACGTCCATGCTCGGGCCTTCGAGCTGCAGCGCCTTCGATACCAGCGCCGACAACACCATCGGCGGACCGGGCGAGGAGGCGCTCCGCGCGGCAGCGCTGGCGCGAACGCGAAAGTCGGGCGCGGCAAACACCGCCACCGGGCCAGCGACCTGATTGCCGATGTAGCCGGCGTCCTCGAACGCCTCCCAAGCGCACTCGAGGAACAGGCGGTGGCCGGGCTCGAGCGCGCACGCCTCGCGCCGGCTGAGGTTGAAGAAGCCGGCGTCGAATGCGTCGGAATGGTCCAGCTTTCCGTGAGCGCGCACGTATGCCGCAGCGCGGCTGTCGGCGTAGCCGCGCGTTGCCGACGACGGCGCCTCGGCAATGACGGTGATCGCTTCCCGGCCGGCGCGAAGATTGGCCCAGAACTCGGCGGGGCCGTTCGCGCCTGGAAAGCGGCCCGACATCCCGAGGACAGCCACTCCCGGCGCCCCGGATTCCTCCTGCCCGTTCACGTCGCCGAAATCATCGCACATCGTGTTGCGCGCGCGGCTGGTGTACGCTCGGTGCGACGAGGATGCATGCATTGCACGGTCTGGCAAACACCCTGGAGGCATATCCTCTCTCGCCGCTCCAGCAAGGCATGCTCGTGGATCATCTTGCCGGCGGGCACCGCGCCGGCGTCGATGTCCAGCAACTCGATCTGAGCCTCCGCGGGCCGCTCGACGAGCTGCGGCTGATCCGTGCCTGGGAGATCGTCGCCGCGCACCATCCGGCACTCAGGACCCGCTTGCATTGGGAAGGGCTCGAGGCGCCAATACAGGAAGTGTTGAACGCGATCACCGTGCCGGTCACGGTGCACGACCTCTCGTCCCGCTCCGCTGCCAGCCACACCGCCGCCGTCGAACAATTCCTCGCGGCCGATCGCGCTCATGGCTTTGACCTCGGCCTGGCGCCGCTCTGGCGAGTCGCGGTCTTCTCATTCGGCGACGCGAGCCACCGGTTGATCTGGACCTACGCGCACGTGATCCTCGACGACTGTGCCCGCGAGGTGTTGCGCGAAGTGTTCGAGGTGTACGGGGCATTGGGAACCGGCGCGGCACCCTCATCCGAGAGCCGGCCGAGGTATGGCGATTACATCGCCTGGCTGCAGCAGGACTGGTCGACGCGAGCCCCGCACGCGCGTCGGTTCTGGCGCGAACAGCTCCGCGGCGTGATGAAACCGACCACCTTCGACGGGCTCCAGCCGATCGTCGGGCAGGAATCGAACGTCGATTGCGCGGCGCTGCGCTTCCGCATCAGCGCGTCAACCAGAACCGCGCTCGAGCGCTTGTGCGAATCAGACCATCTACAGCTCTCATCCTGCATCCACGCCGCCTGGTCGATGGTGCTCGGCGCCTTCACGGGAATCGACGATGTCCTGTTCGGCGAGGTGCGCTCGTGCCGGCACTCGGCGCCGGGAACCCTGCACATGGTCGGCCAGCTGATGAACACGGTACCCCTGCGCGCGCGGCTGCGCGCGGATCGGACCGTGCGCGACCTGCTCCGTGAGCTCGACGGCCTTCGCGCTGCTGTTGGCCCGTTCGAGCACACGCCGTTGACCGAGGCGGCCGCGGCGGCTGGTATCCCGTTCGGCGCTCGCCTCTTCGACTCGGTGGTCTTCAGTGACGACCGCGACGAGACCCGCATCGAAGCACCGGGGTTGGTCTCGGAGCCCGTCGTTCTGCACGAGCGGACGGCGTTCACGTTCACGGTGAGAGCGAACCTGTCGCGGAACACGATCGCGCTGACGTTCGACCCGACTCGCGTTGAAGCTGAGCGCGCGAGAAGCGTCGCGACAATGATCAAGCGGTTGCTCCAGGCGATAGCAACGCGGCCGGATGCCAGGCTCGGAGAGCTGCCCCGTTTACCCGCGGCTGATCAGCGGCTACTGGCGACCTTCAACCGCACCTTTGTCGAGGTCCAGGCCGGCTGCGTTCACCACGCGGTTGAGAATCAGGTCGATCGCACGCCCGGCGCGATTGCGCTTGTCTGCGGCGACAAATCACTGACCTATCGCGAGCTCGACGAACGAGCCAATCGTGTCGCGGCCGAACTCGTCGCCAACGGCATCGGCCCGGACTGCCCGGTCGGCGTCTGGGTCGATCGATCGCTCGACCTGGTGGTGGGTTTGCTCGGGATCATGAAGGCCGGCGGCGCCTACGTGCCGCTCGATCCGTCATACCCTGCCGAGCGAATTCGAATGATGCTCGAGGACACCCAGCCTGGCGTCATCGTGACGACCGATCGCTGGAGGGCCTCGCTTCCGCCGAGTGCGGCAAGGGTGGTGTCAGTCGATGCGCTTCGCGGCGAGACGAGGACGGAGCGCGTCCGATCGTCGGTTGTTCCCGACCATCTCGCCTATGTGATCTTCACATCCGGATCGAGCGGCCGGCCGAAAGGCGTGCAGGTCGAACATCGCAACATCGTCAACTGCTTTTGCGGCATCGATCGCATCCTGGGGACGGCGCCCGGCGTATGGCTGGCGTTGACCGGCATCTCCTTCGACATTTCGGTCATCGAGCTGTTCTGGACGCTCTCTCGGGGCTACACCGTCGTCGTCCAGGAAGTGACCGAACTGCCCGAGGGCACCGCCGCCGGCGCGCCCGGCGCGATGCGCACGCTCCTCGACTTCGATCTTCGCTCGCAGATCCGCAGGCACGGCGTGACGCACCTGCAGTGCACACCCTCGCTCCTCGAGCGGTTCGTGCTGCAGGACGGAGGAATCGACGCGCTTGGAACGCTGCGCCACCTGCTGGTCGGCGGCGAAGCGTTTCCAACCGCGCTGGTGGAGCAGCTCGGACCACACCTGAGCGGCACGCTTCACAACATGTACGGCCCTACGGAGACAACGATCTGGTCCACGTCCGCGGAGGTCAAGGCGGGACAGCCGGTCACGATCGGCCGGCCGCTTGCAAACACCACCGTTCACATCCGCGATCACGCGCTCGATCCAGTGCCAATCGGTGTGCCGGGTGAACTGCTCATCGGAGGCGCCGGGGTCGCGCGCGGATATATCGGGCGGCCCGACCTGACCGCCCAGCGTTTCGTCGACGACGCGCTGACTGGGGAACGCGTGTACCGGACCGGCGATCTCGCGGCCTGGAGAACCGATGGCGAGCTCGTGTTCCTCGGACGCATCGATCACCAGGTGAAGATCCGCGGGCATCGAGTCGAGCTGGAAGAAATCGATCGCGTGCTGAGCGATCATCCGGCCGTGCGCGACTGTGTCACCGTTGCGCAACACGCGGCGTCCGGAGATGTTCGGGTGATTGCGTACGTGGTACCGACAACTCCCGTGAAGCCGCGAAAGACAACCTCATCGGCTGCCAAGAACTCAGCGGCAGTCGGCACGGCGGACGCAGACCTGGCATGGTCGTTGCGTCAATTTGCGCGCACCCGGCTACCGGCGTTCATGGTCCCAGCCGCGGTCATATTGTTGGACACGATGCCGTTGACGCCGAACGGGAAAATCGATCGCGGGACCCTCGTCGCACGAAGCGCGGCCAGGCCGCCGGCTGCCCTTCCGCTGCCCGACGGTCACCGGGCGCAGACAATTGTTGCGGTGCTGCGGGAACTCGTCGGTCACGAAGTCGGCGTGGACGAGAACTTCTTCGCGGCCGGCGCTCATTCGCTGCTGCTGTTGCAGGCGTCTGCGCGGCTGGCGACGCGACTCGGCGGGAGCATCACGCTCGAACAGATCTTCCAGCACCCGACCGCTCGCGCCCTGGCGTCGGCGCTCGCCGACGCGGATGCAGCATCGATCAGTCGCGATCGTGGCCAGCAGCGCCGGACAGCACTGCGGCGTCGCGCCGCACGAGGACCGCATTGAGTCGGCCGAACCGGGTTTCGCACTGGAGGAGATGGCCGTGAACGGCTGGACATCGGGCGCCACGGGACGCGAGCAGGGCGCGAGCACCCTGCTCGCGGCGCTGATCGTGTGCCTCATGATGGCCGGTGTCGCCGCGGGCCAGGCCGCGCAGCAGCCGGAAGGGAGCAAACCGCAGGAAGGCGGCAAACAGCAGCCGCAGCAGCCGGCCCCGCCCGAGGACTCGCCGGAGCCGCTGGCGAACGCCAAGCGGCCCTACGAGTCGCTTTTCGGCGGCGCAAGCACCGAGAAGGAAACCGGAACGCGAGTCAACTTCAACGGCTCGGTCATCGAAGTCTACGATCAGGACGAGCTCGAGGAGGGCGAACCGCAGCTCGGCGGGCTTTACACGAGCTTTACCGGAGACGTGGACTATAAGCGGAACGGTACGCGCATGCAGTTCGCCGCCAGCGGCGGAGGAAACCTCCGCTACTACCACGAGATCTCGCAGTTCCTGGCCGCGGACTATCGCGGGACGGCGGGCGTCGAGGCCGACGTGGCCCGGCGGACGACGCTAGTCCTCAACCAGGCCGTCTCGCTCTCTCCGGTCTCGCTGCCGAACCTGTTCGCCACGCCCCTGCCGCCGGAGATCGGCGATCCGGTGCCGCCCGGGAACAGCAACTTCGCGGTGACGAATGACAAGTTCATCACCTCGACGACGATTGGATCGCTCGAGCACCGGTTCTCGGTTCAATCGCAGCTGGTCGTGCGCGGCAACTACCGCTACAACCACTATCTCGGCGAGGCGAGCCAGAACGGTGACTGGTCGATGCTCGACAGCGGCGTCGTCTATCGTCACCGGCTCACCGAGGCGAGGAGCATCCGCACCGGCTACAGCTATCGCCGGGCCAGCTATTCGTACACCAATCTGCTGACCGGCGCCGGCGCACAACCCAACGAGCACAACGTCTTCGTCGGCGTCGCTGTCAACCGCGTCTTCTCGTCGTCTCAGCGCACCACCGTCTCGCTCGACGGAGGGACGTCGCTGTTCGGCGTCACGTCCCCGACCCAGTTGCTGCAGCCGGGCGACAAGCTCCGTTTGGTTTTCGACGCCACCGTCGCGCATTCGATCGGCAAGACCTGGCTGTTCGTCGGGCAGTTCGATCGCGGCAGCCAATTCGACCAGGGCTACGGCGGCCCGGTCTTCGCCAATGCCGTTTCTGTGTCCGCGAGCGGGTTTCTCAACAGCCGCACCGACTTCACCGCCTGGGCCTCGCTCACCGACGGCGAGCCGATCGTGGTCGCCCCGAACAGCCAGGGGTTCACCACCAGCACCTATGGCGGACGGCTGCGCTACGCGCTGTCGCGCAACTGGGCCCTGACCGGCGAATACTTCCGCTACAAGTACGATTTCACCAACTCGCCACCCTATCCGTTCCTGATCGGCGTGCCGCAGAAGTTCGCGCGCAACAGCATCCGCGGCGGCGTGGTGGTCTTTTTCCCCCTCGTGCCCTGAGCGCCGTGCAGACCTGTACCTTCTCACGCTTCGGACACGCTGCGCTGGCGGCTGTATGTGCGGCATAGCCGGGATACTCGGATCGCTGACCGAGGGCAATCAGGGGGCCCTGCAGCGGATGACCGATGCGCTCGCGCATCGCGGCCCCGACGGCGCAGGCACCTGGGTGAGCCCGCCGGATTCGCGCGGGTTCGGTTGCATGCTCGGGCACCGGCGGCTGTCAATCATCGACTTGTCGCATGCCGGCGATCAGCCGATGACCGACTGCGCGGGCGGACACCGACGGACCATCGTCTTCAACGGCGAGATCTACAACTTCAAGGACCTGCGGTCCGATCTCGAGCGGACCGGCGAGACGTTCCGATCGACCGGCGACACCGCGGTGATCCTGCGCCTGCTCGCCCTGCGCGGAAGCGACGCGGTGGCGATGCTGCGGGGGATGTTCGCGTTTGCCTTTTGGGACGACTCCACCAGGCGGCTGCTGCTGGCGCGCGATCCACTCGGCATCAAGCCGCTCTACATCTGCCGGAACCCGAATCCGGACGGCGAGTGGTCATGGCTGTTCGCGTCTGAAGTCCGGGCGATTCTGGCGGCGGGCCTGCTCGAGCGGCCCCGCCTCGATCACCGGGCGGTCAAGTCGCTTCTCTGGAACGGGTTCGTCGTCGGCCCGAACACCGCGGTCGAAGGCATCGAACTCCTCGGCGCGGGCGAATGGTGCGCGATCGACGCAGCGGGCGAGATGCGGCGGCGCGTCTATTGGAGCATCCCTCGAGCCGAGGAGGGCCCGCCGATCGAGGAGGCGGAGCTGAGACACGTCGTCGAAGACAGCGTCGCGCGGCACCTGATCGCCGACGTGCCGGTCGGCATCTTCCTGTCGGGCGGCATCGACTCCAGCTCGGTCGCGGCCCTGGCCCAGCGCGCCGACGCGACACCGGTCCACACTTTCACGCTCAGCTTCGACGAGCAGGAGTTCAACGAAGGCGATGCCGCCCGGGCGATTGCCGCGGCAATCGGGACCGACCATCACGAGATTCGACTGACGGAAGCCGATTTCACGTCGGCGCTGGACACCGCCGTCGAGACGATCGATCAGCCGACCTTCGACGGATTGAACTCGTACTGCATCTCGAAGGCGGTTCGCGAAGCCGGCCTCAAGGTAGCGCTGGTTGGCACCGGCGGCGACGAGCTGTTCGGTGGCTACCCGAGCTTCCGCGTGACCCCGACGCTGCAGGCGTGGAACCGCCGGACCAGCAGCCTGCCCGACTCGCTGCGGCTTGGCGGCGCACGCACGGTGAGCCGGCTGCTCGCCGGCTCGGGCCGCACGCTGGCGCCGCAGACCCGCTGGGCGAAGTTCCCCGACATGGTCCGCGCGGGCGTTGACCTCACCGCGCTCTACCAATTGTCGTATGCGTTGTTCCTGCCCGAGTTCCAGTCGCGGCTGCTGTCGAACGGACACGACCGTGACGGCATGGCCTACGGCCTGACGCCCGAGTTGTCGGCGCGCATCCAATCGGAGGCCGGCCGCAGGTCGCCGGTCTCGACGATCGCTGTCCTCGAACAGCGGCTGTTCCTCGGCGAGCGGCTGCTCCGCGACACTGACGCGGCAAGCATGGCGGTCTCGCTGGAGACCCGTTTGCCGCTGGTGGACAGCGCGGTTGCCGAAGCGGTGGCCCGCACGCCCGACGACGCGCGCTTCGAGCCGCTGGGGCGGAAGCAGATGCTCCGGCGGATCGGGTTGGATCGCCTCGATCCGGCGCTGTTCGAACGGCCCAAGCGCGGATTCGAACTGCCATTCGGCCGCTGGATCCGTACGTCGCTCGGGCGGGCGATGGACGAGACGATGCGCGACCAGTCGCTCGCCGCCGATGTCGGGCTGAACGGCTCGACGGTCGCGGCGTTGTGGTCGGCGTTTCAGAACGACGTGCCAGGGCTCTACTGGACGCGCGTCTGGGCGGTCTACGTGCTGATTCGCTGGTGCCATCGCCACCGGGTGCTGGCATGAGCGAGCCGATGCCCGATGCCGACAGCCCGACGCGGCGCTACTGCCTCATTACGCCGTGCCGTGACGAGGCGCAATACGCACGGCGGACGCTCGACAGCGTGGCGCAGCAGACGCTGGCTCCGGCGCTCTGGGTCATCGTCGACGATGGCTCGACTGACGACACGCCACGGATCGTCGAGGAGTACGCGGCACGGCTGCCCTACATCCGCCTGATCCGGCGCGCCAATCGCGGTCACCGGCGCGTTGGCGGCGGGGTCGTCGAGGCCTTCAACGCCGGCTACGCGACCATCGCGCGCTCCGAGTTCGAGTACGTCTGCAAGCTCGATCTGGACCTCGTGCTGCCGCCGGGGTACTTCGAAGGGCTGATCGAGCGCATGGAGGCGGAGCCGCGTCTTGGCTCGACCTCGGGCAAGCCGTGGTTCGTGCATCCGCGGACCGGATCCCTCGTCCCCGAAGTCTGCGGTGACGAGATGTCGGTGGGAATGACGAAGTTCTACCGCCACACGTGCTTCACCGAGATCGGCGGCTTCGTCGAGCAGGTGATGTGGGACGGCATCGACTGCCATCGCGCGCGCATGCTCGGGTGGATGGCGGAGAGCGTGAACGACGAACCGCTCCGGTTCACGCACCTGCGGCCGCAGGGCGCGAGTCAGAAGAGCATCTGGACCGGCCGGCTCCGGGCCGGGTTCGGCCAGTACTTCATGGGCACCGCGCCGCTCTACTACCTGGCCAGCGCCGCGTTTCGCGCCTTCGAGCATCCTCCGCTGGTCGGCAGCATTGCGATGCTGTGGGGCTACGCCCGAAGTGCCGTGAAGGGGTTGCCCCGCTACGACGACCGCGAGTTCCGCCGGTTTCTGCGGCGCTATCAGTACGCGTGCCTGATTCGGGGCAAGCGTGCCGCAACCGCGCGGCTGAACGCCCGGCAGGAAGCGGTCTGGCGGCGATCGCATGCCCTTGCCTCCGGCGCTGGCGAGCCCGCTGCAAGCGATCGCTCGGAGCTGCTCGGGCTCGAGTTCGACCGAGGCGGCATCGGCGCGATTGCCGCACGCTGCCTCGCCTGGACCAGACAGCCGCGCCGCACGCACATCGTCGTCACCGCCAACGCTTCGCACATGTGCACGATGCGACGCGACGCCGTGTTCTGGGACGCCTGCAAAGCTGCCGACCTGTCCGTCGCTGACGGCATGTCAGTGGTGTGGGCGCTCAAGGTGCTGGGCCGGCCGGTGGCCGAGCGCGTGGCCGGTATCGACCTGATGACGACGCTGCTCGAGGCAGGCGCCAGGGACGGTTTGCGCGTCTACCTGCTGGGGGCCAAGCAGGAGGTGCTGGACGCTCTGATTGCGCAGTGCGCAACGCGATACCCGGGCCTGATCATCGCCGGCGCGCGCAACGGCTATTTCACCGAAGCCGATCACGGCGCGGTCGTCGAAGCGATTCGCGCGAGCCGCGCCGACATGCTGTTCGTGGGGATGCCGAGCCCGTTCAAGGACGTGTTCTGCCAGCGGCACAGGGATCGGCTCGATGTGCCGATAGTGATGGGTGTCGGCGGCAGCTTCGACGTGATGGCGGGCTTCATCCAGCGGGCTCCGAG
>Ga0310810_10011111_pt1 | contig 10517 bp, 6 predicted proteins | sample NCmetagenome_FD_207641 | JGI IMG/M metagenome (GOLD analysis project Ga0310810, IMG submission 207641) | Soil microbial communities from experimental microcosm in Duke University, North Carolina, United States - NC | ecosystem: Engineered > Artificial ecosystem > Soil microcosm > Unclassified ... | reverse complement strand
GCGCCTTCGTCGAGTTCTTCCGCGACCGGCCGGCGGCGGCCAGCCCGCGCCTGCGCCTGCCGGGTCTCACCGCGCTACGCGCCACCGGCTTCGCCGATCCCGAGCGGGCTCGCCAGAACCTGCGACTCATCCTGGAGGGGCGTCCGCTGGTGCCCTACGCGGGCGCGCTGCGCGCAGCGCTGGAGCGCGTCTATCCGACCCTGCTCGACGCGCTCTGGAAGTCGCCGGATCCCGACGAGGCGCTGAACCAGCTCGAGCGCTTCCTCTCGGCGGCCGGTCCGCGCGCCGGCTACATCGAGCTGCTCGCCGACAATCGCACCCTGCTGGACGGGCTCGTGCGGCTCTGCGCGGGGGGCGACCTGCTCACCCAGCTGCTGATCACCCAGCCCGAGCTGCTGGCCTCGCTGGCCGACGAGCGCGCGCTCACGACGCGGCGCACGCGGGCGGGGCTGCGCGCGGCGCTGGCCGCGGTGTTCGCGCCGGCCACGCCACCGGCCGAGCGGCGCGATCGCCTGCGACGCATCAAGCAGGCCGAGGAGCTCACGATCGTCTGGCGGTACCTGCTCGGCGTGACCTCGATCGAGCGCTACGCGCGCGAGATGACCGCGCTGGCCGAGGCCACGCTGCACGCGGGCTGGCTGCTGGCGCTGGGTGCCGAGGTGGAGCGGCACGGGGTGCCGCGCGACGCCACCGGGCGCTTCGTGCCGGCGGTGATCGTCGGTGTGGGCAAGCTGGGCGGCCGCGAGCTCACGACCGGCTCCGATCTCGATCTCTTCGTGCTCTTCGACACGCCCCGGGGCGGCGAGGGGACGACCGACGGGGAGGTCCCGGTGGACGTCCACACCTTCTACAGCGCGGCCGTCGAGCGCCTGGCCGGCGCGCTGGGCGACATCACGCCGGCCGGCGTCGCCTTCGCCGTCGATCTGCGCATCCGGCCGGGCAGCAAGGGCAGTGGCTTCGCGGCTTCCCTCGCCGCCGCCGAACGGTACTATGAGGACCACGGCGACCTCTGGGAGCGGCAGACGCTGACGCGGGCCCGCCTGCTCATCGGTGATCGCGGGCTGGCTCGCCAGACGCGGGCGCTGCTGCGGCGACTCGTCTACGGCGTGCCGCTGCCGGCGAGCGAGCTGAAGGAGATCGGGGAGGTGCGAACGCGCATGGAGCTGGAGCTGGGCAAGGAAACGCCCGGGCGCCTGCACGTGAAGCTGGGGCGCGGCGGCCTGGTCGACGTGGAGTTTCTCGCCCAGGCGCTGCAGCTGGTGCACGGCGCCGCGCACGCCGATGTGCGGCGCCCGTCGACGCCGGCCGCGCTGGCCGGGCTGGCCCGGGCCGGCGCGCTCCCCGAGGCCACGGTCGGCGCGCTGACCGCCGACTATCGCTTCCTGCGCCGCGTCTCCACCGCGCTCCGCCTGCTGGGGGCTCGGCCGACGGACACGCTCGAGCTCGCCGGTCCAATGCCGGCCCGCGTGGCCAGCGCGCTCGGCTTCCCCTCGCGCGAAGCGTTCCTGACCACCTACCGCGAGCGCACGACCGCCGTCCGCGCCGCGTACGACCGAATCTTCCGACAGGCGATGCCGGATGACCCCACGCCGGATGACCGGGCGCCGGATCACCCGAAGCCGGGTCACTCGACGCCGGGTCACTCGACGCCGGTTGAGCGGAGCCGGCCCCCTTCTGAAACAGCCCACCCACGTCCCTACCCGAGCAAGCGGCACCCGCTCCAATGAAAAGCCTGTATATCGTCGACGGCCACTCGCACATCTTCCGGGCGTATCACGCCGTCGGCTACCTCTCGACGTCCAAGGGCGTGCCGAGCCACGCCGTGCTGATCCTCAGCACGATGCTGTGGAAGCTGGTCCGCGAGGAGCAGCCCGACTATCTCGGGATCACGCTCGATCCGCCCGGGCCCACCTTCCGCGACGCGATGTTCGCCGAGTACAAGGCCACCCGCACGGCCATGCCCGACGACCTGGCCCGCCAGCTACCCTACGTACGGCGCCTGTTCGAGGCGATGCGCACGCCGGTGGTCGAGGTGGCCGGCTTCGAGGCCGACGACGTGCTGGCGACGCTCGTCGAGCAAGCGCTGCGCCACGACGACCTCGAGGTGGTGGTGGTGAGCGGCGACAAGGATCTGCTGCAGCTCGTCGGGCCCCGCGTGCGCGTGCTCTCGGTGCTGGGGCGCACCGGCGAGCGCGTCATGTACGACGAGGCCAAGGTGCGTGAGCGCTGGGGCGTTGCGCCCACGCAGATCGCCGACGTGCTGGCGCTGATGGGCGACTCGATCGACAACATCCCCGGCGTGAAGGGCGTGGGCGAGAAGACCGCGGTCAAGCTCATCACGCAGTTCGGCTCCGTCGAGCGTCTCTACGAGAACCTGACGCTCGTCCCCGGCAAGCTGCGCGAGACCCTGGCGACCAGCCGCAAGCAGGCGCTGCTCTCGCGCGAGCTGGCCTCGCTGTCGCGCTCGGCGCCGGCCACGCTCGACCTCGACGCCTTCCGCCGCGTCGAGCCGGACTGGGTGAAGCTGCGCGGCCTCTGGATGGAGATGGAGTTCACGCGGCTGGTGAAGGAGCTGCCGGCCACCGTGGTCTCGGTCAGTCACGAGCCGGTGGCGCGCCTGGGCGATGCCGCCGCGCTCGCCGAGTACCTGGCGCGCGTGCCGGCCGGCGAGACGCTCGCCGTCGACTGGGTTGGCGACGCGCGCCCGCCCTCGCCACGCATCGACGCGCTCGGCCTGTTCCATCCGGCGGCCGGCGCGGCGTGGACGACCGTGCCCCCCGGCGACTGGCTCTGCGAGCGTCCCGTCGTCGTGCACGACGCCAAGCCGCTGCTGGAGGCGTGCCTGGCCGGCGGCATCACCGGGCCGTCCGCCGATGATACGGCCCTGGCCGCCTACCTGCTGAACCCGGCCCGGGCCACCTACAAGCTCGACGAGGTCTGCATGGACTCGTTCGGCGAGTGTCCGCCCACGCCGCCGCCGGCCGCGCCGGAGGGCCGGGTGGTGGACGACGCGCTGGGCGCGATCCTCGGCGAGCGGGCCCGGTGGCTGGCGCGCTACGCCGCCCACGCCATGGCGGAGCTGCGGACGCGCGAGCTCGAGCGCATCTACCAGGACGTCGAGCGTCCGCTGGAGCCGGTGCTGGCGCTGATGGAGCACCACGGCATCCGCGTGGAGCCGGCGCGGCTGGAGGCATTCGCCAAGGAGCTGGAGCGCAACCTCGACAACCTCACGCGCGAGATCCACGAGCTGGCCGGCGAGCCGTTCACGATCGCCTCGCCCAAGCAGCTCGGCCAGATCCTGTTCGAGAAGCTGAAGCTGCCGGCCATCCGTCGCACCAAGACCGGCTACTCCACCGACGCCGACGTGCTCACCGAGCTGGCCGCCGGTCATCCGCTGCCCGGCAAGGTCCTCGAGCACCGCACGCTCTCCAAGCTGAAGGGGACATACGCCGATGCGCTGCCGGTGCTGGTGAACCCGGCCACCGGGCGCATCCACACCACGTTCAACCAGCTGGTGGCGGCGACGGGGCGGCTGTCGAGCCAGGATCCCAACCTCATGAACATCCCGATCCGCACCGAGCTGGGCCGGCGGATCCGGGAGGCGTTCGTGCCGGAGGAGGGCTGGCGGTTCGTCGCCGCCGATTACTCGCAGATCGAGCTGCGCATCCTGGCCCACCTCTCCGGCGAGCCGGCCATCATCGAGTCGTTCAAGCGGGGCGAGGACATCCACACCCGCACGGCCTGCGAGGTCTTCAAGATCGAGCCGGCCGCCGTCACCTCGCTGCAGCGCACGATCGCCAAGAGCGCGAACTACGCCATCCTCTACGGCGTCTCCGCGTTCGGGCTGTCGCAGGCGACGAAGATCGATCAGAAGGAAGCGCAGCGCTACATCGAGGCCTACTTCGCCACCCACCCGCGGGTGCGCGGGTTCATCGACCGCACGCTGGCCGAGGGGCGCGAGCGCGGCTACGTGACGACCTTGCTGGGCCGCCGCCGCTACCTGCCCGACCTGCGCTCGAACAATCCGGTGGCGCGCAACGCCGCCGAGCGCATGGCGATGAACGCGCCGGTGCAGGGGACGGCCAGCGACATGATCAAGATCGCCATGGTCCGCGTGTACGCGGCCCTGCGCGAGCGCGGCCTGCAGAGCCGCATGCTGCTGCAGGTGCACGACGAGCTGCTGTTCGAGTCGCCGCCCGACGAGGTGGAGAGCGTCGTGAGCCTGGCCCGCGAGATCATGGAGGCGGCGCTGCCGCTCGACGTGCCGATCGTCGTGGACGTGAAGACCGGGCTCGACTGGTCGGAGGTGTGAGCCGCCGCTTCCTGCTGGTCGGCCTCACCGGCGGCCTCGCCACCGGCAAGAGCACCGTCTCGGCGATTCTCAGATCGCTGGGCTGCGTCATCATCGACGCCGACGTGCTGGCCCGCGAGGTCGTCGGGCCTGGCCAGCCGGCGCTGGCCGCCATCGCCCAGGAGTTCGGCGCCGACGTCCTCCAGGCCGACGGCTCGCTCGACCGCAAGCGCCTGGGCGCCATCGTCTTCGTCGATCCGGCGCGCCGCCGGCGCCTGGAGGCCATCACCCATCCAGCCATCCGCGATCGCTACCTGGGACAGCTGGCCGAGCTGCAGGCCCAGGGCTTCGAGGGCATCGTGGTGTGGGACGCGCCGGTGATGATCGAGTCCGGCGGCTACCAGCACGTCGACAAGCTGGTCGTCGTCGTCACCGACGCGGCGACGCAGCGGGCCCGCGCGCTGTCGCGCGACGGGGACCGCGCGGATACCGAGCGGAAGATCGCCAGCCAGATGCCGCTGGCCGAGAAGGCGGCGCTCGCGGACTTCGTCATCGACAACTCGGGGACGCCCGAGGAGACCGAGGCGCGGACGCGCGAGGTTCACGCGGCCCTGCTCGCCGAGCAGCGCGCGCTCGCGGCGCGCGCGACCGGCGCGTGAGGAGCGGGGACGGCGGCGAGCGGGTGGGTGGCTCGCGGCGGCGCCGGCATGGCTCGCCTGTCGCCGTAACTCGCTCCAGCTTCGATGAGCTCGGGCCCCCCATCATCCAGAGGGGGTTGTCGGCGAACGGTCGAATCCGCGGCGGCTCGCTCATCGACGCCTTCGCTCGAACGGCGACGACGGCTCGCCACGATGGCGCCGCCGCGAGCCACCCACCCGCTCGCCGCCGTCCCCGGCGTCGCGGCCACTCGGCGGCTCGAACGGCCGCCGGACAACGAGGACTACGTGCCGATGTCGCTCGTCACGGGCGCTTCGGCCACCACGTGGTGCGCTCTCATGATTGCGAGCGCTCGATCCGACGAGGACGTGGCCTCAGGTGAGCCGGCGGAGGGCGCTGGGGCAGCACTTCTTGCGGGATCCGCTGGTGGCGAGGGCCATCGTCGATGCGCTGGGGCCTTCGCGGCGGGATCTCGTCGTCGAGATCGGGCCGGGGGAGGGCGCGCTGACGGATGTGCTGGCGGGGCGGGCGGGCCACGTCATCGCGCTGGAGATCGATCGCGAGCTGGTCGAGCGGCTGCGACGGCGGCTGCCGGTGGTGGAGATCGTGGAGGCGGACGCGCGGACGTGGGACTACGGCCTGATCGCGCGACCCGCCGACGGGCAGGCGCTGGTCGTCGGCAACCTGCCCTACAGCGTGGGCAAGCCGATCGTGGCGGCGCTGATGGCGGCGCGGCGGGCCATCGATCGGATGGTGCTGATGCTGCAGCGGGAGGTGGCCGAGCGACTGGCGGCGCCGCCGGGAAGCAAGGTCTACGGTGCGCTCTCGGTGCTCACGCAGGCGGTGTGCGACGTCGAGCTGACGCTGCGCGTGCCGCCAGGCGCGTTCCGACCGCCGCCCCAGGTCGAGTCCGCCGTCGTGCGCGTGACGCCGCGAGCGCAGTCGCGTGTCCCCGAGCCGCTGGAGGCGCGCTTCCGCGCCGTCGTGCGGGCCGCCTTCGCCAGTCGCCGGAAGATGCTGGCCAACGCGCTGGCCGGCGGGCTCGGTGTCCCCCTGGCGACGGCGCGCGAGGCCGCCACCGCGTGTGGGGTGGATCCAGCCCGCCGGGCCGAGACGCTCACGATTGAGGAGTTCGTCGCGTTGACGTCTCGGCTATGATGGCGGCGATGTTGCGTCGTCGACGGTCCCTGGTGCTGCTCGCCGTCGTGCTGCTGGTGGTCGTCGCGATCGGAGTCCGCATCGCTCGACGCCCCGCGCCCGGCTCCGTCGTGACCGAGACCGCGGCCGTGCCCGCCGTGGTGCCCGAGATCGCGCCGCCGCCGGCCGAGCCGGTCCCGCCGCAGGTGCGCACCGAGACCATCACGCTCCGGCGCGGCGACACCCTGATGACCGCGCTTGGCCGGATCGGCTTCGCGCGCCGCATCTCCACCGACATCGCCGATGCGCTGCGCGACAACGGCGCCGACCTGCGCCGGATGAAGGCCAGCGACGAGCTCGAGGTGACGTGGACGCTCGACGGCGAGCCGGTGTCCGTGCGCTGGGAGCCGAGCCCCTGGCTGGGCTTCGCGGCGGTCGCCACCGAGGACGGCTGGGAGGTGCGACGCGCCGACACCCGGCCGGACGTGCGCGTGGAGGCGGTGAGCGGGGAGGTGACGCGCTCGCTCTTCGAGGCCGTCGAGAGCAAGGGTGAGTCGCCCCAGCTGGTCCTCGAGCTCGTGGAGATGTTCTCCTCGGACTTCGACTTCACCGCCGACTCGCGCAGCGGCGATCGCTTCCGGCTGCTGGTCGAGAAGCGCTACGCGGGCGATCAGTTCGTCGACTACGGCCAGGTGCTGGCCGCGCAGTACCTGAGTGACGGGCGAATCCTCACCGGCGTGGGCTACGAGCCGGCCGGCGGGCGGCTGGCCTACTACGATCCCGACGGGCGCTCGCTCAGGAAGACGTTCCTGAAATCGCCGCTGGAGTTCACGCGCATCACCTCCGGCTTCACCTATGCGCGGCCGCATCCGATCCTGGGCGGTGTGCGGCCGCACCTGGCGGTGGACTACGCCGCGCCCGTCGGCACGGCGGTGCGCGCGGTCGCCGACGGCACCGTCACCGCGGCGGGCTGGAACGGCGGCAACGGCATCCAGGTGCAGCTCAAGCACTTCGCCGGCTATCAGACGATCTACAACCACCTGCAGCGGCTGGCCCCGGGCGTCCGGGCCGGCGCGCGCGTGACGCAGCGCCAGGTGATCGGCTTCGTGGGCTCGACCGGGCTCAGCACCGGCCCGCATCTGGACTACCGCGTGGCCAAGAACGGCCAGTTCGTCAACCCGCTCAACGAGAAGTTCATCCCCGGTCAGCCCCTGGACGGCGCCGAGCACGGGCGGTTCCTGAAGGAAGCCCGGGTGCTGGTGCGCCGCCTGGAGGAATCCGCGCCGTTCTAGGAGGCCAGGCTTCGTACCATGCTCGTGTGAGTGGTCTCACACGGTCCTGGACCCTCCTCGCCGGTCTCGTCGTCGTCCTCGCCGCGCTGCTGCGCCTGCACCAGCTCGCCACGCTCGGGCCCTTCTACGACGAGGCGGCCAACATCCTCAGCTCGATCGATCCCCAGACGCGGCGGGCCCTCGATCCGCTCGCCCAGGGCCGGCCGCTGCTGGCCGTGATGTTCGCGCCCGCCGCGCTGGCGCCCACGCACGCGCTCGTGATCGGACGACTCCTCGTCGCCACCGCCGGCCTGGTGACGATGCTGGCGCTCGGCGCCTGGCTCGCCACGATCGCCGGCCGCGCCGCCGCCGTCACCGGCATGCTGCTGTGGGCGCTCTCGCCCTTCGTGGTCTTCCACGAGCGCCTGGCCTTGCAAGATCCGGTCGTCAGCATGCTGCTGGCGCTCGTCCTCGCGGTCCTGGCGCTGTCGGCGCGGGAGGACGCGTCCACGCGCCGGCGTCTGGGCGGGGCGCTCGTGGCCGGCGTGCTGTTCGGTGTCGCGGGCCTGGTGAAGATCTCGGCGCTGCTGGCGCTGCCGTGGCTCGCAATCGTCTACGTGATCACGAGCCGGCGGCTGGGCCGGCCGCTGCTCGACGCGCGGCTGCTCTGTCTGGCTCTGGCCGGCATCGCGCCGTTCCTGGGGCTGGGGCCGCGTCTGCTGGAGCTGGGACGCTGGCTCAAGCCCATGGGGATGCTGCCGGCGACCGAGCGCGTCGACGCGCTCACGCGCGCCCAGGTCTTCCTCTACTGGTATCGCGGTTACGAGGGGGTGGCGCTGCTGGTGCTGGGCGCGCTGGCGCTCGGCTGGTGTCTGGCCCGACGCCAGGCCTGGGTCCTGGCGCTCGGCGTGGCGTGGCTGGTGAGCTTCGTCGTCTCCGCGACGGTCTACGCGCGTCCGTTCGCGCGCTACGCGCATCCTGATCACGTGCCGCTCGTGCTGTTCCTCGCCGGCGGGCTGGCGCTGGCGGCAACGGTCCCCATCCACCGCGCGGCCGCCGCGGCGAGCGCCGCCGTCGCGCTGCTCGCGATCGGCTCGTGGCTCGTCACGGACGTCGAGATCGCGCGCCGGCCGACGGCGCCGCCGGTCCCGCTCGACGAGGTGCGCCAGTACGTCGACGGGGCGTGGAGCGGGGTGGGGCTGCCGGAGATGCGGCGGCAGATCGCCGGCCAGGCCGGCGCGGGCGAGGCGCTCGTCGTCACCCATCACTACTGGACGCCGGCCTCGATGGGCATGCGATTCACCGCGCTCGGCGACCCGAGCCTGCGCGTGCTCCCCCACACCCTCGACGGCCTGGAGACCTTGCTGCACCTCGACGCCGTGCTCGCCGGCGCCGGGGCCGGCCAGCGGCCGCGCGACGTCTTTCTGCTGTTCGAGCCGCCGATGTATCCGCCGCCCGAGGTCGTCAGTCAGCTTGCGGACGTCCGGACGGTCGCGGAGGTCGATCGGGGACATGGCAACCGGTTCGTGCTGCTGCGCTATCGTGGGATCGATGGAGCCGCGGCGTGGGCGCGCTTGCCGGTCCAGCGACGGACGCTGGACGGCTGGATCGGTCCGAAGTTCGAGATGGCGCTGCCCGCCACGCGCGAGTTCCGTACCTTGCGCCTGACGGCGGAGACGCCGCCCGAGTTCGCGGCGCGCCGTCCCCGGCTGACGCTCGCGATCGACGGCCGCGCGGCGCGCACGGTGGAGCTGGCCTCCCAGCCGCCGCGGTTCACCGTGGACGTGCCGATCCCCTCCGACGGCGCCGCCCACGCCATGCAGATCGAGTCCGATCGCTGGTTCACCCTGGCCGAGCTCGGCCGGCCCGACGACGGCCGCGTGGTCGTCGTGCGGGTGATGAGCATCGAGGCGAGACGATGATCGAGCTGTCGGTGGTCCTGCCCGTCTTCAACGAGGCCGAGAACCTGCCGGCGCTGCACGAGGCCCTGACCGGTGTGCTCGATGGGCTGGGCAAGCGCTACGAGCTCCTGTACGTCGACGACGGCAGCACCGACGGCAGCTTCACGGTGCTGGGGCGGCTGGCCGACAAGGCGCCCCACGTGCGGCTGATCCGGCTGCGTCGCAACTACGGCCAGACCGCCGCGATCTCGGCGGGCATCGCCGCCGCCAGCGGCCGCGTGCTCTGCGTCCTGGACAGCGACGGACAGAACGATCCTCGCGACATTCCCCGGTTGCTCGCCAGGCTCGACGAGGGCTTCGACGTCGTCAGCGGCTGGCGCAAGCACCGCAAGGATCCCTGGCTCAGCCGTCGCTTGCCGTCGGCGATCGCCAACCGGCTGATCTCCTGGATCACCGGGGTGCCGCTGCACGACTACGGCTGCACGCTCAAGGTCTACCGCGTGGCCGCGCTCGAGGGCATCCGGCTCTACGGTGAGATGCACCGCCTGATCCCGGCCTTCGCCGCTCACGAGGGCGCCCGGGTGGGGGAGCTCGCCGTCGACCACCATCCCCGCCGGGCCGGGCGCTCCAGCTACGGCATCGATCGCACCCTGAAGGTGATCCTCGACCTGATCGTGATGAAGTTTCTCTTCGGCTACGCCACCAAGCCGATCTACGTGTTCGGCGCCATCGGCGTGGCGAGCTGCCTGGCCGGCGTGCTGGCCGGGGGGGTGACGGTGATCGAGAAGCTGCTGGCCGGCGTCTACGTCCACCGCAACCCGCTCATCCTGCTGGCCGTGTTCCTCTTCCTGCTCGGCGTGCAGTGCGTGCTGATGGGGCTCCTGGCCGAGCTGCTGATCCGCACCTATCACGAGTCGCAGCGCAAGGCGACCTACGTGGTGGCCGAGCGCGTGCACCCCGCCGACGGCGACAGCGTATGAGGCGTACGCTCCTCCGCTGGCTGGCCTGTCCCGGCTGCGGTGGCGCCTTCACCCTGGCCGAGTCGGACACGGCGGGCGAGGAGGTCGTGACGGGCGCACTGCACTGCGCGTCGTGCGAGGCCCGCTATCCGGTCCGCGGCGGCATCCCGCGCCTGCTGCCGAGCGTGCTGATCGAGGAGCAGCAGCGCACGGCGGCGGCCTTCGGCTGGCAGTGGAACCACTTCGCGCGACTGCACGAGCGCGACGTCTACGTCGAGCAGCTCCTCGACTGGATCGCGCC
>Ga0310810_10011110_pt1 | contig 10518 bp, 7 predicted proteins | sample NCmetagenome_FD_207641 | JGI IMG/M metagenome (GOLD analysis project Ga0310810, IMG submission 207641) | Soil microbial communities from experimental microcosm in Duke University, North Carolina, United States - NC | ecosystem: Engineered > Artificial ecosystem > Soil microcosm > Unclassified ... | reverse complement strand
TTACTTGCAGACGGGCTCGCCGTCGCCGGCCGCGGTGACCAGCGGGTTCGTCGTGTTCACGCCGATGCCGCAGCTGAAGTTCGCCAGCTGGCTGTGCGTGTTCGTCGCCAGCCACGCGCCCGCGTACGTCGAGATCGACGGCATCGCCACGCCCGTGGAGGGCTTGAACTTCATGCCGGTCGTCGTGTCGGTCGCGTACTTGGCCGAATCCGCGAAGAAGCTCTCCTCCGCCGTGACCAGATTGCGGAGATCCGACTTCATGGCGGCGATGTACGCCTTCGACTTCGTGTTGGCGAACTTCGGGATCGCGATCGCGGCCAGAATGCCGATGATCACGACGACGATCAGAAGCTCGATGAGGGTGAAACCCTTGCGCGTGGTCTTCATGGTAAGGCTCTCTCCGAGGGGTAGAGGATGACGGCGCGACATCGCGGGCCGTCGGGCGGGGTGTGACCTACGGTACATGCAGCCGACCCCCTGTAAGGCAACGTGCGGACCAGCGGGTGCCGGCTGGTCAAGTCGTTGGCGCCGCTCACGTTACGACGGTCGGCCCGGGGCGCCGCCGCCGCCGATCGTGCAGGATTCTGCATGGTCCGGTGCAGATTGCGAGACGCTCCTTGCCTAGATGGGAGGGCGCGTCTTCCAGTGCCGGCCCATCGCCGAGTCGGCGACGAAGACGGCGTTCCGGAGAAACTTCCGCTCCCACGGGAACCCATAGCGCTGGCCGGCGACTGCGGCACGGCGGGTGTCGCGCCACCGGCCGGCCACGGACAGGCAGTACACATAGCCGAGCCGTCCGTCCTTGAGCGTGGAGTCGATGGCGAAGCTCCACTCGTAGAGCGGGAGCGCCGGGGTGCACATGCCCGCGCGCCGGTAGCTCTCGGCCACGTCCACCGTGGCGCCGGCGTCGTACGGGAAGAGGTGGATGGCGTGGCGCAGCTCTCCCTCCGCTTCGCGCAGCCGCTGCTTGAGTGCGAGGCTTCGCCCGCGCAGCAGGTGCGCACGGTAGCTGTTCGGGGCGTCGCGCACCGTGGCGTCGAACAGGACGTCGTTGTTCGCCCAGACGCGCTGCCGGACGACGCTCTTGCCCGCGCCGAGCGCGAGGAGGAGCGCGGCGGTCGCCACGACGAGCACGCGCCCGCGGCGCTCGAGCTGGCCGTGCGCCCAGAGGATCGCCGTCGCCAGGGTGAGCACCACGCCGACGCTCGGGAAGAAGAGCGTGCGTTCCGCGGTGATGATGCCGGTCGGAATGAGGACGTTGCTGACCGGCGAATAGGCGACGATGAACCAGAGGAGTCCGAAGCTCGCCACGCGCGCGCGGCGCCGGAGGGCGATCGCGAGCACCACCGTGCACGTCACGAGCAGGATCCCCGGCAGCTCGCTCACGCCGATCCCGTTGGCGATGACGACGTCGGGCGGCGAGTAGTCGGCGCTCAGCCGCGTGGGGAACAGCATCAGCTGCGCGATGCGGGGGAACTCGTGCAGCATCGTCCCGATCCGCGCCGCGGGGCCCATCTTGAGAAACTGGAACGCCGCGTACGGCGCGAAGCCGGCGAGATCGTCCTGCACGTGCGACCGCAGCTTCACCCAGAGGAGGAGCACCGCGAGCAGCGCGAGACCGAGCGGCCGCAGCGCGACGAGCCGCGCGCGCCAGGGACGCTCGTCGTCGACGACCGTCCATTCGGCGGCGAGCAACAGCCCGGGAAGCACCGCGCCGTGCTCCTTGGTGAACAGCCCGACGGCGAAGAGCAGCGTGACGATGCCGACGTCGCGCGGACGGAGCGCACCGGCGCGCCGGCGGCGGAGATACCAGCCGACCGCCGCGACGAGACAGAGCGCGACCACGAGCTCGGCCTGCCCCACGAGGTTCCCCGTGACCTCGACGTGCACCGGATGAACGGCGAACAGGGCCGCCGCGAGCCACGCGCCCGCCTCGGGCAGGATCGCCAGCGCCATCCAGTACACCGCGAGCGCGGTGGCCACGGCGAGCACGATGTTCACGAGGTGGAACACCCACGCCGCGCCTCCGCCCAGCACCCACTGCGTCGCGAAGAGGAGCAGCACCATCGGGCGGTAGCCGTCGCCGCCGAACTTCGGCGGCCAGTAGCTCTGCCCGAAGTACGCCCAGCAGTGCCGCAGCGTGTGGACGCGCTCGTTCATCAGGATCACGTAGCGATCGTCGTACGTGAAATCGTGCCCGATGCTCGTGACGCAGGCGACGAGCGCCAGCAGCGCCACGCCGAGCGGAAGCATCCAGCGGCGCGCAGCGGTCATGCGAGGACGTTGTACTTGAGGATGTGCCAGAACGCCGCGACGCCGTCGCGCCAGTTGATCTTCTTCCCTTCGGCGTAGGTGCGGCCGGCGTAGGAGATCGGCACTTCGTAGATGCGTGCGTCCCGCTTCGCGAGCTGCGCGGTGATCTCCGGCTCGAAGCCGAACCGGTCCGACGTGAGCGTGAGCGAGCGCGCGAGGTCGCCGCGCACCGCCTTGTAGCACGTCTCCATGTCGGTGAGGTTGAGGTTCGTGAGCATGTTGCTGAAGACGGTGAGCAGCGTGTTGCCCACGGAGTGCCAGTAGTACAGCACGCGATGCGGCCCGCCGAGGAAGCGCGAGCCGAAGCAGGCGTCGGCCTTGCCCGCGACGATCGGCTCGAGGAGGACGGGCCAGTCCTGCGGGTCGTACTCGAGATCGGCGTCCTGCACGATGACGATGTCGCCGGTGCTCGCCGCGAGCGCGGTGCGGATCGCCTTGCCCTTGCCGCCGTTCTTCTCCTGCAGGATCAGCCGGTCGACGTACCCCGCGTCGCGCAGCGCGAGCAGGCGCTCGCGCGTGCCGTCGGTGGAGCAGTCGTCGACGCAGATGATCTCCTTGCGCAGCGGCGTGGCGTGCACGCGCTCGAGGATGGTCTCGATCGTGTTGCGCTCGTTGAAGACGGGAATGAGGACGGACAGGCTCACCGTGCTCGCCTCGAGCGGCGTGAGCTGGCGCGGCCGCGCGGCGAGCGTGTACGAGCTGTTCGACATGGACGTGGCGGTCATCGCGGCAGTACGGTGAAGACGGCCCCGCCGTCGAGCTCCTCGCGGAGCCGCAAGCGGGACGGAGCGGTGGCGGCGAGGACGCGCGCGGCATCCTCCGCCTTCCCAGGGGTGACGACGACGCTCCGCACGGGATACGCGTCGAGAATCGGCGCCAGTCCGGCCATCGCGTTCTCCCGCGCCGTCGGCTCGCGCAGGTACTGGCCTGGCGTGAGGGCGATGATCGGCACCGCCTGGTGGCCGGTGTAGAGATAGACGGCGCCCTCGTTCTCGGTCGCGACGACCTCGCCGGGCGCGGCGTGCTCGGCCACCCAGCGCACGCTCGTGGCGATGCGCGGCGTGTTCGCGCGTCCGAGACTCGACCACCACGCGCCCCGCACGCCGCGCACCTCGTACTGCGCATAGCCCACGCTCACCCACGCGAGCGCACCGCCGAGGGCGATGCGCACGGGCGTGCGCCAGGCCGTGCGCGCGACGGCGGCCCACCCGCCGGCGGCGACGAGCGTGAGAAGGAGGGGCCAGATGGCCCACACGAAGCGCGCGGTCTGGAAGGGCCACACGAGCACGATCGCGAGATAGCCGGCGACGAAGAGCAGCGTCACGGGAATCCGACGCCACGCGGCGAGCCCGCCGGCCCACACGAGCGCGCCGAGCGCGACGAGCGTCGCCGCGCGGGCGAGCGGGGAGCGCAGTGGCGAGAACAGCACGGAGAGCATCAGGCCCGTTTCGGCGGTGGTCTTCGCGAGCGTCGCGGGAATCATCCCGACGCCGAGCTCGCGCACGCCGCGGAGCCACCAGCCGGCATACGAGTCGTACATCCCGAGCATCGGCGCGGGAAGGTCGCCGGCGTGGTGCGCCATCCAGAGCTGCCAGGGCACGAGACAGACCGCCGCGCCCGTCGCGAGCAGTCCCGCGTCGCGCCAGCGCCGGCGCACCGCGAGCGCGATGGCCGCCGCGGGGAGGAGCACCGCGCCGTGCGTGCGCACGAGGGCGCACGCGCCGATCGCCAGGCCGAGCAGCAGCACGCGCCACGCCGGCTGCCGCTCGTCGACCAGCGACTCGAGGGCGAGCAGCAGGGCGAGCGCGAACGCGAGGAAGCAGAGCTCGGAGAGCACCAGGTTGCTCAGGATGAGCAGCGGGACGCTCACGGCCGTCACGAGGCCCACCGAGACGCTCCACCACGGCCCCGCGCCGACGCGGCGGCGCAGCAGCCGCGTCGCGAGCACCGCCGTCGCGGCGAGGAAGAGGGCGTTGAGCGCCTTGAACGCGGCCACGCTCGCCGGAAACGCCGGTGCGACGAACGACACCAGCGCGAGCAGCGCGGGGTAGCCCGGCGGGAAGTGCGTCCCCGCCGGCAGGCCGGGCACGTTCAGCGCGCGGTATCCCTGCCCCGTGGCGATCGACCGCGCGAGGATGACGTAGAACGCGTCGTCGGCCACCACGCCCACCGGGAGCGCGTCGACGACGGCCACGCCGGCCGCCAGCCCGAGCGCGGCGACTCCCGCGAGCGCGAGCGGCCACCACGCCGTGCGGCGCGCGGGCTCGGCCGCGGGCACGGCCTCGGGCGGATCGACGACGAGTGAAACGCCAGCGGTCACGCTTCCACGCCGTAACGCGAGAGCTTCCGGTAGAGCGTGGAGGGATCGATCCCGAGCACCTCGGCGGCGCGGCTCTTGTTGCCGCCCTCACTCTGCAGCACCCACATGATGTACGCCCGCTCGATCGCCTCGAGGGTCGGGTTCGCCGGCGTGCGGTCGGCGACGATCGGCTCGCTCACGCGCGTCGTCACCCGCTCGGGGAGCGCCGACGCCGGGATCTGGTCCTTCGACGTGAGGATCACCGCGCGCTCGAGCGCGTTCTCCAGCTCGCGCACGTTGCCGGGCCACGCGTAGCTCACGAGCGCGTCGAGCGCGTCGGCGGAGAGCGTCTTCTGCTCCTCCTGGCGAAGCTGCGCGATGCGCGACAGGAAGTGCTCGGCGAGGAGCGGGATGTCGTCGGCGCGCTGGCGGAGCGTCGGCAGGTGCAGCGCGATGACGTTGAGGCGGTAGTACAGATCGGAGCGGAAGCCGCCGCGCCGCATCTCCTCGTCCAGATCGCGATTCGTCGCCGCGAGGAGCCGGACGTCGATCGGCATCGGATCGGTCGCGCCCACGGGGATGACCTCGCGATGCTGCAGCACGCGGAGGAGCTTCACCTGCGTGGCCGGCGTCGTCTCGCCGATCTCGTCGAGGAAGAACGTTCCCTTCGACGCGGCGGCGAAGAGGCCGACCTTGTCCTTGATCGCGCCGGTGAACGAGCCCTTCACGTGGCCGAACAGCTCGCTCTCGAGGAGGCTCTCGGGGAGCGCGCCGCAGTTGATCGACGCGAAGGTCTTGTCGGCGCGCGAGGAGAGCTCGTGGATGTATCGGGCGATCACTTCCTTCCCCGTTCCCGACTCGCCCTGGATGAGCACCGTGGAATCGGTCGGCGCCACGGTTTCGGCGAGGCGCAGCACCTCGAGCCAGCTCCGGCTGTTCCCCACCGGGCGGCTCCCCGACGTCAGCTCGTGGCGCTTGATCTCCTGGCGCAGCGAGCGATTCTCGACGCGAAGCTCGCGGTGCTCGCCGGCGCGCTTGAGGATGGCGAGCAGCTCGTCGTTGCGGAACGGCTTCTGGATGTAATAGAAGGCACCCTCGTTCACCGCCTGCATCGCCGACTGCAGCGTCGCCTGGGCGGTCATGAGAATCACGGGCGTGTCCGGATTCTGCTGGCGCGCCGCGGCGAGGATGTCCACGCCGCCGACGTCGGGCATCCGCACGTCGGAGAGCACGATGTCCGGCTGCAGCTCGGCGAGCTGCGCGAGACCGGCGCGGCCGCCGTGCGCCGTGTGCGTGTCGAAGCCGGCGTTGCGCAGCAGGATGCCGAGCGACTCGAGAATGCCCTGCTCGTCGTCGACGACGAGCACGGTGGGGATGCGAGTGGCGATCACGTGAGCACCGCGAGCGAGGAGGTGGGAGGAGTGTTGGTCGGCCGGCGCGACGGCTCCGCGCGCGGGAGCACGACGGTGAAGCGCGTCCCGGCGGCGCTGCTGTCCACGAAGACGAGCCCGCGGTGCGCCTCGATGGCGCGGTGGACCACGGCGAGACCGAGTCCGCTGCCGCCGGGCTTCGTCGTGAAGAAGGGATCGAACAGGCGGTCGCGGATCTCCGGCGGGATCCCCGCGCCTTCGTCGGCGACGCTGAGCACCACGGCGCCGTACTCGTAGTCCGTGCCGCCGACGTGCTCGGGCAGCGCCGCGCCGACCTCGAGCCGCACCTCGCCGCCCGGCGGGGACGCCTGGATCGCGTTGAGCAGCAGGTTGAACACGGCGCGATGGAGCAGATCCTCGTCACCCTCGACGACGTGCTCCTCGGGAACGGCGTCGCACAGCAGGCGCACGCCGTCGGGACCGTCGGGGCTCGCCTCGGCGAGGCGCACCGCGCGCTCGCCCAGCACCGCGAGATCCAGGGGCTGGGTGCGCGCGACGCGCACCCGGGAGAAGTCGAGGAACTCGGAGAGCAGCCGGCTGAGCCGGTCCGACTCGCGCATCACGAGCCGCGCGAGCGTCTGCTCGTCCGGACCCGAGAAGGGAGACCGGGAGAGCTGCTCGACCGCGCTGCGGATGGACGCCAGCGGGTTGCGGATCTCGTGCGCGAGCGAGGCCGAGAGCTCCGCCACGCCCTCGAGACGCTCGGCGCGGAGGCGCAGCACCTCCATCCGCTTCTGGTCGGAGATGTCCTGGAAGATCGCCGTCGCGGTGCGGTCGGTGCGCAGGCCGTCGACGTCGGTGTAGGTCGTCGTCACGCCGATGGACAGGCGCTTGCCCGCCACGGTGATCGTCCCCTCGCCGCGCGTGGTGCGCTCGCGGTCGCGCACCGACCGCTCGAGCGCGTCGGCCAGCTCGGGCCCGATCCGGCGAAGTCCCGTGAGGACGTCCTTGCCGCGCATCAGTTCGAGGTCGATGGCGAGGAGCTGCTCCGCCGTCGGATTCGCGTAGAGCAGCCGGCCATCGGTGTCGATCGTGACGATGCCGCTCCGGATGTTGCGCAGGATGTCGGCCGCCTCGAGGCGCACGCGCGCCAGCTCGGCCTCGGTGCCGAGTCCGAGCTCCTTGAGCTTCGCGCTGAGGAAGGCACTTCCGAGCGCCACGATGGCGAACACCCCGAGCTGCAGCCACACTCCCGCCGTGAAGGGGGAGCCGATGCTCCACACCGCGTCGGCGACGTAGAACACGTTCCCCAGCGCCGCGACGAGCAGGCCGCCGCCCCCCGGGAGGAGCAGCGACGAAGTGGCGATGACGAGGATGTAGAGCGCAGCGAACTGCGATGGCGACCCGTTCTCCGCCGTGACGTGCACGACCGCCGTGACGAGCAGCAGGTCGAACACCGACTGCAGGTAGTGGAAGGTCGCGGTGAGCGGCCGGCGATAGAATCCGCTGTACAGCACCGACAGCCCGGTGGCCGCGAGGGCGGCGACGAAGGCGAGGGTCGCGACGACGATGCGCTGGCGCTCGGTGTCCGGGTCCGGCCAGGAGAGCACCGCGGCGAGGAAGATCGCGCTGGCGAGCGACAACCGGCCGACGTACACCCAGCGCACGAGGCGAGCTGGCTCGAGCAGGAAGGCTCGTTCGTCGTCCCGGAGGCGGGGGGAGAGTCTCAACGCTCGTCTCGCAAAGTGCCAGAGGCGGTGGGCGCGGTGGTGTCTGGCATTCTGCCAGAGTTCATTTGGCTGGACGACTGGTCACCGGAGGGGTTACGGCATGGGGAGGGAGGGAGCGGTGGAGGTGACGCCGGCGCTGGCGATCCCGCGCGCGGAGCTGGAGGTCCGGGCGACGCGAGCTGGCGGCGCCGGGGGCCAGCACGTGAACACCTCGAGCACGCGGATCGAGCTGCTGTGGAATCCGGGCCGGAGCGCGGCGCTCGGCGAGGAGGAGCGCGCGCTGGTGGCCGAGCGGCTCGCCTCGCGGATCGACGGCAAGGGCTGGCTGCGCGTGGTGTCGAGCGCGCGGCGCAGCCAGGAGCAGAACCGCGAGGCGGCGGAGCAGCGGCTGGCGGAGCTCGTGCGCGGCGCGCTGGCCGTCCGCAAGCGGCGTCGCGCGACGAAGCCGTCTCGCGCGGCGAAGGAGGCGCGCCTCGCGGAGAAGCGGCGCCGTGGCGAGACGAAGCGCCGGCGCCGCGACGAGATCGATTGACGCCGAGCACTCGGCGGCCCGCAGGATGAAAGCACGCACTGCCACCGTCTGCTCTGGCGACGGTCGCGCGCGCGTGCTCCGGAGACCACAGAGGGTGCGGCGCGTGTGCGGTGTCACGGGAGGTACACGCGCCGAGCGCAGCGCCGGTGCTTGTGTGGTGGTGCGCCGTCCCCGAGGTTAGGCACAGCGGGCCCGAGCGCACCGTCATCCGACCGCGGCGCTGCACGTTGATGGACAGTTTCCTCCGGCCGTCGGCGCAGGCCGGTCACCCGATTCTGGCGGGGCACCAACTTTGCCCCTCCACGCGCGAGGCGCCGCGGTGCGGCGTGCTCGACACGACCCTCGATCGCGGTTCGTCCGCGGGACTCACGCGATGATCTCGTTCGCTCCCCGCCGCGCAGGGCTGTTCGCTTTGCTCGGCGCCCTCCTCGCCGGGGCGCCTGCCCCGCTGTCCGCACAGTATTTCGGCCGGAACAAGGTGCAGTACGAGAAGTTCGACTTCCGCATCCTGCGGACGTCGCACTTCGACGCGTACTTCTACCCCGCCGAGTCGCTGATCGTGCACGACGCGGGCCGGCTCGCCGAGCGGTGGTACACGCGGCACTCGGACACCTTCCGCCACACCTTCGACCGGAAGTCGCTCGTCTTCTACGCCGACCATCCGGACTTCCAGCAGACGAACGTCGTCGGCGAAGCGATCGAGGAGGGGACGGGCGGCATCACCGAAGGGCTGCGCACGCGCGTCGTGATGCCCTTCACGGGCGTCTACGCCGACAACGACCACGTGCTCGGCCACGAGCTGGTGCACGTCTTCCAGTACAGCATCGCCGAGGCGGGGCCCGGCGGGCTGGCGCGGTTGAACGCGTTGCCGCTGTGGCTCATCGAAGGGATGTCCGAGTACTTCTCGCTCGGGCGCGACGATCCGCTCACGGCGATGTGGCTGCGCGACGCGGCGGAGCGCGACAACCTGCCGACGATCAAGCAGCTCACCAACGATCCGCGCTTCTTCCCCTACCGCTACGGCCAGGCGCTCTGGGCGTACGTGGGCGGGCGGTGGGGCGACCGCGCCGTCGTCGACGTGTACCGTGCGTCGCTGCGCATCGGGTTCGAGGAAGGGATCCGGCGCGTGCTCGGCATCAGCACCGATTCGCTCTCGAAGGACTGGATCGCGGCGACGCGGCGCGCGTACATCCCCCTGCTCGAGGGCCGGGCGCGGCCGAACGGCATCGGCACGCCCATCCTCCAGGGGAACCGGAAGACGGGCGACATGAACCTCGCGCCCACGGTGAGCCCGGACGGCAAGCTGGTCGCCTTCTTCGCGCGGCGGAACCTGTTCGAGATCGAGCTGTACGTCGCCGACGCGAACACGGGCCACGTGATCAAGAAGCTCGCGGGCCCGACGAGCAACTCGCACTTCGACGCGATCAGCTTCATCAACGCGTCGGGCGCGTGGTCGCCGGACAACGCGAAGTTCGCCTTCGTGGCGCAGGCGGAGGGGAACCACGAGATCGCGATCCTCGACGTGGCGTCGGCAAGGGTCGAGCGGCGCATCCGCGTGCCCGGCGTCGGCTCGGTGACGCACATCGCGTGGTCGCCGGACGGCCGGACGCTCGCGTTCAGTGGAATGGCGGGGGGGATCAGCGACCTGTATCTGCTCGACGTCGCCGCCGGCACCGTGCGGCAGCTGACGAACGACCGGAACGCGGATCTCCAGCCCGCGTGGTCGCCGGACGGCCGCACGATCGCCTTCGCGACCGATCGCGGGCCGACGACCGACTTCACCAAGATGGTGTTCTCGCCGCTGGAGCTCGCGACGATCGACGTCGCCACGGGACAGATCAGCGTCTTCAGCCCGTTCTCGCACGGGAAGCACATCAATCCGCAGTACTCGCCCGACGGGAAGAGCCTGTTCTTCATCAGCGATCAGGACGGCTTCAGCGACATCTACCGGCTGGAGCTGGCCTCGGGCACGGTGTCGCGCGTGACGCGGCTCTCCACCGGCGTGAGCGGCATCACGGCCATCTCGCCGGCGCTCACCGTCGCGCTCACGAGCGGGCGCATGCTGTTCTCGGTGTTCCAGGATCAGGGATACGGCGTGTACGCGCTCGACTCGGCGCGCACGCACGGCGACCCGCTCGTGCTGGGCGTGAACGTCGCCTACGCCGGCGTATTGCCGCCGGGCGACACGCCGGGCCGCGCGACGGTGACGGGGTATCTCGGCGATCCGACGACGGGCCTCCCCTCGGGCGCCGACTTCACGATCGCGCCCTACCG
>Ga0310810_10011109_pt1 | contig 10518 bp, 6 predicted proteins | sample NCmetagenome_FD_207641 | JGI IMG/M metagenome (GOLD analysis project Ga0310810, IMG submission 207641) | Soil microbial communities from experimental microcosm in Duke University, North Carolina, United States - NC | ecosystem: Engineered > Artificial ecosystem > Soil microcosm > Unclassified ... | reverse complement strand
CCCGGCGATTTCCCCGGCGGAGAAATTCGCGGGCAGATTTCGCTTCAGTAGGCCTCAGACGGATCGGGAACGTCGCTTGAATGCCTCACTCAACGCGATCGTTCCCGGTCCGACCAATGCAATTGCAAGCGATGCCGCGAGGAGCGTAAGCTCGAGCTCCGCTCCTTTCGGCCCGACAATCCCACCACCGCGCTTCACGAAGAAAATCGCGCCGCACATGTCCACCACGAGCGCAAGACCAACCGGCAGCGTAAGAATTCCGAGTATGAGCGCTGCTCCTCCGGCAACTTCCGCCAGAATCGAAAACCACGCGACCACCATCGGAAATGGAATTCCCACGCTACTGAAAAATCCCGTCGTTCCCGCGATGCCCATCTTTACTTTCATCCACCCGTGGAGGATGAATACCACTCCAACAATCACGCGCAGCACCAGCATTCCCAAACTTCGCCATCGGGCATTGTCACTATCGAGCATTACCGTCTCCGAGTTTTTTTGGCCCCGGCGCTGGCGACATTAGTAAAAGTACGAAATCGACGATTCGGCAACTGATCCTTCGATCGCAAGCGCGGCGACGTGACCGTCGAGCTCTCGCAAATCGAGGATAGTAAAGCTCTCATCACTCGTGTACCCGCCGTCATCGCTGCGGATCGTGACACGATTACAATCTTCGCCGGGGATCATCAACTGGGCGGGATCGATCGCAAAGCCCTGCCCCGTCGCCTTCAAATACGCTTCCTTCCGCACCCACGTCCGAAAGAAATACCGATCTTTCTCGGATGGACACGTACGCTCGAACGTACGTGCCTCATCGGGATGAAAAAAATGCGCTGCCACTCGACTCATGTCGGTGTCAGTCGCAACACGCTCGACATCGATCCCCACTTCGGAATCCGCAAAAACGTAGAGGGCAGTCTCACCGCAGTGCGAAAGGTTGAAATGCAATCCGCGACCGGTGACAACCGGCTTACCGCTCGGGAGCACCTGGAGCGGAACCTCGGTGGGACCCAGTCCGAGATACTTCCCGATTAATCGGCGAAGCGTTCCTCTCGCGACGACAAACCTGTTTTCATCTGTGCGATTGTGAAATCGCTCCGCCCGGTCTCTCTCGGAGGCGTTCAGATAACTCCGGAGCATTCCGATCTCATCATCGGAGCGGTCGAGAGAAACCCGATGGACGTGAACGCCGCCGATCATTCCGTCATCTCGACAAGCTCGGAGAGTGCGCGTGCCGTTTGCTCGAAATGATCGTACATCATCGACACGTGAGTTCCCGGAACATCACGCCATTCAAAATTCGGAGTGAAATGCTTCCACAGCGCCTGAGGATCCCATGGCGGATTAGATGGGCCCTCACGAGGCCAGATGATCGATACCTTCCCGCTATACGGCTTCAGCTTGTACGAAATCCATGCTTCCTCGAGAAAGTGCCGATGCATCTTCAGCTCCTGGTCAACGCTCCTCGGCCCGAGGTCTGCCTGGTCGATCAAAGGTCGGGGGCCGTTACGCGGCCGCTGTTTGCCGTTTGATGAACCAGTTTGCGCAAACCCTGCACGACCACCGATGAATCGCCTCAACCAGCGTCCAGTGTCGCGGACCTGCTCCAATCGCTCCGACGTTTTCATTCGACGCTGCGCTCGCCAAATCTCCCGCATGGTTCGGAGCGCGTGATTGAAAGGGCCGGAAAACTCCGCGTAATGAAATGCCTCGGGCACTCCGCTCGCGATTGCAACACGACGGATTACGCGATACCACGCATGAGTTCGCGCGAGCGCATCGGGATGCACGAGAATAACGTTGAGAACATTCTCTCCGCCCGCTTCGAGCTGCTGCGCCATCTCGAGCGCGAGCGCAGAACCGAAGCAATTTCCACCAAGAAAGAATGGACCTTGCGGCTCGACTTCGCGGATCAGCTCGATCATTCGTGAAGCAAGCGCGTGGACAGTTGTCGGCCCGTGGAGAATCGGAATCGGAACAATGTAAAAGCCGCGGTCCGACGGCAGATATTGCGGAATTTTGTAGGCGTAGTTGCCGGTGCCTGCAGGCTGTCCGTTGAAATAAAAGAGAGTCGCGCGCGAAGTTCTGTCGCGAACCTTGATCAACTCCGGGTGCCTGGTCTCGGCCGCATCGCCTGTCCTTTCAGATAGCAATGCCGCCAGACCGTAAATCGTCGGGTCCTTATAGAATTCGCGCAGCTTTATGTGCGACCGGAATTCGTCGTTGATGCGCTGTATCATGCGCACTGCAAGCAACGAGTGGCCGCCAACGTTGAAGAACGATTCACCGATACTGAGAATCGGGGTATCGAGCAGCGCGTTCCATACGGAAGCGATCCGCTTCTCGACATTAGAGGCCGGTGGCACCGCTTCGGTTTGCAGTGCGTAGCTCGTTGGCTCCGGGAGTGCGAAACGATCGATCTTACCGCTGGGTCCGTGTGGCAGCTTTGTAAGCGGGACGATAATCGCCGGAATGAATTGCGGTGGAAGCTCTGCTTCCAATGCATGCTTTAGCTCGGCCAACGTCGCGGAAAAATCCGTCGCGATGTAGGCAACGAGCTGGTGCTCGCCAAAAGCATCCCGCCGGCTGACCACGACACTTTCACGAACGCTCGGCAAACGCTCGAGTGCCGCTTCAACTTCCTCGAGCTCGACTCGCACGCCGCGGATCTTGAGCTGATGGTCGCGGCGTCCGATGTATTCGATCACTCCGTCGGCATCGAAGCGGGCGATGTCGCCGGTTCGGTAGACGCGCTCTCCGCTGTCGGGCCGGAAAGGATGAAGTGGAAATCGCTCCGCGGTCAGCTCGGCGCGGTCATGGTATCCTGGCGAGACTGCAACGCCGCCAATGAAAATCTCACCGGGCACTCCGATGGGAACCGGTTGCATCTGCTCATCGAGAATGAAAAGCTCGACATTCGGAAGTGCTCGGCCGATTGGAATCGATTTGCGCTGGCTGTCTCTCTCGCAATTCCACTCGGTGACGGTGATCGACGCTTCGGTCGGCCCATAGAGATTGTGCAGTGTCGCGCCAGGCAGCCGTGAGTAAAACTTCTCCCGAAGCGCGGGAGAGAGTACTTCACCGATTGCCAATGCGCGTCTGAGATGAGTGCAGTCAGTGATTGCCGGAGCGTCGAGCAAGACTTTCAGCAGGGACGGGGCGCACACAAACGTTGAAACGCGGTGATCGCGGATCATCCGCGCCATGTGCTCCGGATCGCGCTGCGTGCCGGCCGGCATGAGAAGAACCCGGGCTCCCACAGTCAGTGGCCAGAATATTTCCCACGCCGCTGCGTCGAATCCCAGCGATATGTGGCGCAGCATCCGATCAGTTTCGCCGAGTGGATACAGCTCCTGCACAGCGATCAAGTTGTTTGTGATGCCGCGATGCGGGCTGAGCACTCCCTTCGGAAGTCCGGTGGATCCGGACGTATAGAGAACGCATGCGACTGCGTGTGGATCGTCGCTCGATCGCGGAATCATTTTCGCAGCCGGCAATGATGCGAGATAATCCGAATCGAGTACGAGGATTCGGTCATCGCTTCCTCCAAACCGCTCACTGCCCTTGTGATCCGTGACAATGACGCTCGGATCCGTGTCAGCCACGATGTAGGCAAGGCGGCGCGGCGGCAGCTCCGGATCGAGCGGAACAAACGCCGCTCCCGATTTGAGAATCGCGAGCAGCGCCGCGACCAGCTCGACAGAATCGTCCATGCAAACGCCGACGCGATCTCCGTCACCAACGCCAACCGATTGAAGTCGCGCTGCAAGCGCATCAGATCGCTCGTCGAGTGTCGCGTAATCGACCGTTTTGGAGCTGGACTCGACCGCGACGGCATTCGGTGTTCGTTGCGATTGCTCTCGAATCATTTCATCGATTCTGCTTCTTGCCGGCAGGGGGCGCACAGCACCACTGAAATCCACAGTCAGCTGGCGGCGCTCGTTATCCGTCAGAAGAGACTGCCGGCTTATCGGTGCTTCGGGCTCCCGAATAATCGACTGCAGGAGTGTCTCGTAGTGTCCGAGGAGGCGATGTGCAGTGGCTTCCCCGAACAACTCTGTTCGGAATTTCAGATCGCATTTCCAGCTGTCGCCGATTTCAGTGATTTCGAGATCGACGAGCGCCACCGAAGCACCATTGAATACTTCGAGTGGTTGCACTTCGAGACCCGAGAGCGCGGGAGGAAATGCTGGAAGATTACGGAAGTTGAACAGAGACTCCGCGACTTCAGCCCGGCGCGCACGACCAGTCGCCGGCTGGGGAAGAAGCAGGTGATCACCAGGAGTTTCCTGATGCGCGAGCGCCTCGAGCACTATCGTTCGGACACGGCGCAGCAGGTCGGCGAAGTTCGCTTGCGGGTCTATCTCGACACGGATTGGGAGCACTCCACTGAAAAAACCGATAAGGGCCTCCGACTCCTGCCTTGTTCGCCCGGAAGTCGATAACCCGATTACCGTGTCCGATTGCTCCGTAAAGCGCGACGTGAGGATCATGAACGCGGCGAGCGCTGTCATCGCCGGCGTTGCGCCTTCGTTTCTCCCGATTTGTTCGATCTGTTGAACGACATCCGACGAAACGATGCGAGTAACCTTCCCACCGTTTAACGATTCGACTTCGACGCCCGCATGATCTCCCGGCCAGGATTGAGTTCCATTCCGCTCGGAGAGGTGCGTCTGCCAGTACGCGACGTCCCGACGGCTCGCAGGCGATGCGCTACGCCGTCGTTGAAATGCGGCCAGATCGCGGTATTGAATTGGAAGCGGAGGAAGAGGGGACTCTGTTCCCTTCAGGAAAGCGTTGTACAGATCGTGAAGCTCGCTGAACATGACGGCATCGGACCATCCATCCGACGCGATGTGATGAACGATCATGAACAGCGTATGCGTGGTTTCGCTCTCACGAATAAGTCCTGCGCGCAGCCATGGGCCGCGATCGAGATCGAACGATCGACGCGTCTCGGTCAACACTAGCTCGTTTACGCGTCGTTCCTTTGCCTCCTCCGGAATGCGAGAGAGGTCGGCAACGATTGGCAGCGGAATGAGCGCCGCCGGCATGACGCGCAGGCGGGGCGCGTCATGCTCCAGGACAATTTCCGTGCGGAGTATTTCGTGTCGCTCGACAATTGCGGAAAGTGCGCGCTCGAGTGCGTGGACGTTTAGCGCTCCCTCTAAATGCAGTGCCGAACAGCGATTATATGCTACTGTCGACTTATCGAGCTGAGTCCCCAGCCACACCTTCTCCTGTGCGAACGAAAGCGGCGACGAAACGTCGCTCGGTATTCTTTCGATCTCCGATGCGGCAGCCGCAGAGCTCGCTGCTCTTCTTTGAATGAGCTCTCGCGCTTCGGGAGATAATCGCGCGGTCACACCGGCTCCTCAGCCATTTCCTGCTCGACCACATGCGCCAGGCCGGCAACAGTTGGAGAATCGAAGAAAGAAAGCAGCGTAACATTCACGCCGAGTGTGTCGCGAACGCGCGCGATGATCTGCACAGCGAGCGTTGAATCTCCCCCCGCATCGAGAAAATCATCGTTGATTCCAGGCGGATCGGTTTTCATGATCTCGCTCCAGACGTCCGCGATGATCTCTTCAACCGGAGTTGTCGGGGCAGCGTACTCCGTCTTCGCTTGATGGTGCTCGTCGAACGAAATTCCAAGGCGGTCGGCAAGGCCGATCCGCTGAAGTTTTCCGGTAGGGCCCATTGGAAGCGCAGAAAGAAACACCACCTTCCGTGGGACTTTGAAATAAGCAACTCGCGCTGCTACGAACTCGCGAATCTGCCGTTCGGATACACTGCTTTCCTCTCGCAGCACGACAGCGGCAGCAACGTCCTCGCCGAGGAGTTTGTCGGGCGCAGCGAAGGTGACTGCGCTGGCTACGGCGGGATGCGCCAACAGAATCTCGTCGATCTCGCGCGGAGAAATTTTTTCTCCGCCTCGATTGATGATTTCTTTTTGCCGGCCGATGAGAGTGAGATAACCGTCGTCGTCGAGAACTCCTTCGTCACCGGTGCGCAGCCAGCCGTTCGTGAATGCGTCCGCGTTTGCCTGAGGATTGCGCGAGTAACCGGCGGTGACGTTGGGACCTTTGATTGCGACTTCGCCACGCATTCCGGAAGAAAGAATTTTTCCTTCGGAATCGAGAACGACAACTTCGGGTCCGGCCGCGCGTCCGACCGTTCCCGGTTTGCGCAGCGCGGGAGGTAGTGGATTAGTCGTCATCTGATGCGCCGCTTCCGTCATCCCGTACGCTTCAATTACCGGAACGCCGAAAAATTTTTCCAGCTCGGCGAGTGTCTGCGTGGCCAGAGCTGACGAGCAGGACCGGATAAATCGCAGGCGGTGCGATTTCAATTCTTTGGTGGCTCTCGCTCTCGCCAGAATTGCGGCATGCATCGTCGGAACTGCCGTGTACCAGGTCGGGCTGAACTCATCGAGCCAGGCGAGAAAGCTTGGCGCGAGAAATCCAGGTGTGCAAACCACCGTCCCTCCGGAATGCAGTGACGACAGCAAAGCGGCCACTAGTCCGTGAATGTGAAAAAGAGGCATCACGTTCAGACATACGTCGCTCGCCGTCAGCTCGAGTGACGCAGCGATGTTCTGCGCCGATGCAGAGAGATTGCCGTGAGTGAGTGGTACGATTTTCGGTCGGGACGTTGTTCCCGATGTGTGAAGTACGAGTGCAACATCATCTGACGCTGGCAGCTCTAAAGAACGTCGCGGTGCGTTGTTACTTGTGCCGATGATTCTGAAAACACCCGCAGGATCTTCTGCCGACCATTCGATCTCGATGATCGGAATTCCGAGGTCGCGAGCGACATCTCGCGCCGGAGTTTCAACCGACGGCGCAACAACCAGCGCGGCGGCCGGGAGGTCGGAGAGGTAAAACTTGAATTCGTCGGCGGAGTAAGAGGGATTGAGAGGCGCGCACACTGCCGCGCTTGCGACAGAGAGGAACGCCGTCGCCATTTCCGGTCCATTTGGCAGGACTACGGCGACAATGTCTTCTCGTTTGACACCGCTCTGTCGAAGTGCGTCAACGGTTCGCGATACCTGCGAATCGAGCGCGATATAGGAGAGCGGTTTTCGCTCCGGTGCGAGCAGGGCAATCGCATCGGGCGTTCTTGCGACAGCTACCTTCAGAATTTCTGGAATACTCATCAGCGATCTAAAGATTAATCGCGCTAACGAGAATTCCTACCCTTGTCGAGGAGATCAACAGCATTGACACACGGATAACACGGATGTAACCGCACTTCTGACTGCTGACTAACTACCAGTCAGCAGTCAGAAGTGCGGTTACATCCGTGTTATCCGTGTGTCAATGCTTTTCTATCCCTTACACAGCATCTGAAAGACTCGTGAAGGTGAACTCCCTCACCTTGATCGGCGGCACTACAACCGCTCCACCTGCCTCGGTGCCAGCCAAACGCACGGGCCGCCCCACCGCCTCGAGATTATTCAACATGAACAACGGAGAATCGTTGAACCGGAAATTCTTGATCGCCTTCGAAATCTTTCCATTCTCGATGAGGAATGTCCCGTCACGCGTGAGGCCCGTGTAAAGAATCGTTCGCGGATCCACCTCACGCAGATACCACAAGCGCGTCACGAGAATTCCGCGCTGAGTCGACTTGATCATGTCTTCGATCGACGTTGTGCCACCCGTCATGATGAACGACGTCGGGTTCCCCGTGGGCTGCTTGTTCATCTTCTTCGCCCAGAAGCGCGAATAGTACAGCTCCTTCAGAACTCCGTTCTCGACGAAAACCTGCTTACCCAACGGCAGCCCATCGCCGTCCCATGGCTGCGATAGAACCATCGGATCCATCGGATCTGCAATGAGACTGATGCGCGGATCCATGATCTTCTCACCGATCTTGTTTCCACCGCCCTGTTTCGCAAAAGGACTGCGGCCTTCGTCCGACGAGCGGGCGTCGCCGTAGAACGCGATCAGCTGCACGAGATCACCAACCGCTTGCGGCTCGAAGATCACTGTGTACTTACCAGGCTCGATCGCGACTGGATTCCGTGACAGTCGTGCTTTCTCGATCGCGCGAGCACTCACTTCCGCAATGTTCAGCTGCCGCCAATCCGGATGCTCGGCCCCTGCCCAACCGGAGCCAGTTCCATCACTGGTGCGCGCCGTCACCGTGTAATTGGCGTTCGTCGCGCGATGATACGCGAACAATCCTTTGCTGTTGCCGAGTGACGCGGATGTCTCGTTGATGACGAGGTAGCCGGCGACGTTCAAGTCCGAAGCTTTACGCGCCGGCTCGAGTGCAGTGAGCCCCGCCTTGATCAGATCCGCCGCGGTGAGTGCAGCCGTATCGTCGAACCATGCGTTGACAGTCTTGATGTTTTGCGGACCGAGATCAGGCATTGCTTCCGGATCATCTGGCGCGAGCTTCGCCAACGCCTCCGACTGCTTCACCGTCGCAAGCAATGCATCATCGCTCACGTTATTGGTGACAACAACAGCGTGCTTCGGGCCGAAGCTGGACTGCACCTGAATGTTGATGTCGCTCACGCTTCCCGCGGTCGATACCTGATTCGCGGCGAATCGAAGATTGTTCGTGACGTTGCTGTTGATTGCAACACTCGCCGACTCCGCGGTCGACATCTTGAGAATGCGCTGGATCAGCGTCTTTGACTCGCTGTCGGGAAGAACACCGTCCTCGACCGCGCTGATCAATCGCTTGGGGGCGCTCATGATTTCCTCCCCGTATTGATGACGTTGATGTTTCTGAATCGTGCGGGCACTGCGCCGTGACTGACTGAATTGATCTGCGGCGGCTGGCCTTTTCCGTCGAAGAAGCTTCCGCCCAGCTCGTAGCTCTTCTTTCCGCCGATCATGTCCATCGATCCCCAGAAATCCGGCGTGCGCATCTGATACGCGACGTCTTTCAGCATGCCGACGATCTTTCCGCCTTTGATCTCGTGGAAAACCTGGCCGCCGAACTGCGCGTTGTAGCGCTGCTGGTCGATCGAGAATGATCCGTCGCCGATGATTGCAATTCCCTTGTCCGTTGCGGCGATGATGTCCTCGAAGCTCTGTTCTTTTTCACCCGGCAGAAGCGACACATTCGGCATTCGCTGGAACTGAATGCTCGACCATGAATCTCCAAACGAGCAGCCGTGCGACTGCGTGGGACGACCCTGCGAGTCGTACCACCACTTGAGCCAGTTTGCCTGCTCGCGTGTGGTTTGATAGTCGTTGAAGATTCCGTTCTTGATGATGAGGAAGTTGTCGGGCTTCACGCCTTCGTCGTCGTAACCGATCGTCGAGAGTCCGCCTTCCTGCGAGCGATCGCCCTGAATGTTCATGAACTCGGGACCGTACTTGAGCTTGCCGAGAACTTTTTCAGGCGGAGAGACGAAGCTCGTGCCTGCGTAGTTCGCTTCGTATCCCATCGCGCGGTCGAGCTCGGTCGGGTGTCCGATCGATTCGTGAATCGTGAGCCAGAGATGACTCGGGTGTAGTACGAGATCGTATCTGCCGACGTCGACGGGCTTCGCTTTCAATTTCTGAGAGGCTTCTTCGCCCCACTTGAGCGCGTTGCCGACGAGATCCTGCGCGAGAACGAATTCATAGCCGCGGCCCATCGGTGGGCTGACGCTGCCGCGATTCTGGAAATCGGAAGCGTCGGGTGCAACTGCAGTGATCTGCATCGGCACCCAGCTGTCGATGATCGTCTGCGTAACGACCGAGCCGTCCGTGTTCGCGTAATTGCGCTCTTCTTTTCGGAAGAACATCGCGCTGAAAACGAACTTAACGTTCGTCGCTTTCATCGCAGCAGCGTTCGCCTTCAGTAGGAGGTCGGCTTTCTGCTCGATCGGAATCGTCCAGGGATCGATCTGAAATGCGTTTTGCCACGAGACATCTTTCGCCGGAGCTGCCGGTGCGAGCTGCACTGCTTTGTCACGTCCGACACGCGTCGCTTTCGCAACTGCCGCCGCGGTTTTCGCCGCGCCCGCGACACCATCTTTTGTCAGCGTTCGCGTCGCTCCGAATCCCCACGTTCCGTCGACGAGTGCGCGGACTCCGCATCCCATCGAGTCAGTGTCGGCGACATTTACGATTTGCTGCTCGCGCGTTTGAACGAAATTCGCCCGGTACCGTCCGATGCGAACGTCGGCGTATTCGGCGCCTGCCATCTTCGCCGCGTTGAGCGCTTCCATCATGAGGTCGCGCGTTGCTGCGTCCATCACCGGCAGAGCGGGAGCGGGCGCAGCGCTGTAAGGCAGTGCGTTCGCTTTGCGCAGTGCAGCATCAGCTGCAATCGCGCCGACTGCTAAACCGCCGGCCTTCACAAAATCACGTCGGGTAGTCATAGGCGTTTCGTGTGTTTGGAGATATGAAACTTGGTCTCGATGCGGTGATTAGGTCAGTACAAGTCCTGTAAGAAAACTGTTACCGACTCGAGTCAGACAGTGAAAGACTCGGTTTCCGGTACCCGATGGCGATCACCGGCCCCAGATGTCCGAAAAGTCTGAACTGTGTTGTTTCGGATATCGGGTAC
>Ga0310810_10011108_pt1 | contig 10518 bp, 6 predicted proteins | sample NCmetagenome_FD_207641 | JGI IMG/M metagenome (GOLD analysis project Ga0310810, IMG submission 207641) | Soil microbial communities from experimental microcosm in Duke University, North Carolina, United States - NC | ecosystem: Engineered > Artificial ecosystem > Soil microcosm > Unclassified ... | reverse complement strand
CCTGGGTTCCGGGCGCGACTTGCATCGAGCAGGTCGTGCCGCAGTCGATGCCCGATGGGTTCGACGCGACGGTGCCTGTGGAGTTGCCGCTCTTGGTCACGGTCAACGTGAACATCGAGCTAGCCGGTGCATCGATCTGACCTTGCGGCGCGTCGGTCGAGTTCGACTTGACCGAGCCGCACGCGGCGAGCATTGAGAGCAAGAGCAGGCGAGCATGACGAGTCATGACTTGATACCCCCAGGGATCAGAGCAGGACTCCGTCTGACGGATTCGCCGCAAGACGCTCCTCCCCAATCGTGATCATGGTAACCCGACCGACGCGCGTGTGGGAATGCCGAACGCGCGCGATCGATCGGAGTCAGCGGGGGCGGCGGCGTCGCACAGCCGGCGCGAACGTGATGATGATCAACGCGGCCTACCCGAGCGGGCGGCCGCGGCTGCCGGCGGTTGCCGGACCGCTCAGTTGCAGTACGTGATCGTGAGGGTCGGGACCTTGCCCGAGGCGTCGGAGCCGTCGAAGTAGGCGTACGAGTAGGCCGCGTTCGTGTTGTCGACGCCGATCGTGAGCGAGTTGTCGATCAGGTCGGCGGCGAAGCTCTGGCTCGAGAGGTCGATCGTGAACGTGTTGTACGCGGCGACCGTCGGCGAGATCGGCGGCGCGATCTGCGCGTTCGTGCGCGGCAGATCGCTCTGCAACACCGCGGCGCGCGTCCAGTTGTTCCCCGCGCTGTACTGGAGTCGAACGGTCGGGCCCATCTGTACGGTGTTCGCGTACGCGGACAGCGACATCGACACGATCGACGACGAGTCCGGGATGTTCGACAGATCGAACTCGTACCAGCCCGTGATGTCGCACGGCGGACCGCCGCCGCAGTCGGCGTTCGGGTTGCTGTAGGCGCGCGTCGAGTTGTCGCGATAGACCGTGCCGCCCGCGTTCGGGTACTGGATCGACACGCTCTGGGTCGGGTTGAGCGTGACCGTCTGGTTCGTGCAGCCCTTGGTGAAGGTGGCGGTCACCGTCGTCGCGGCGAGGACCGTGGTCGTGCAGGTGCCGGCGCCGCTGCAGCCGCCGCCCGACCAGCCGGTGAAGCTGCTGCCGACGACGGGCATCGCGGTCAGCGTCACCTGTGTGCCGTAGTTGAAGGTCGCCGAGCACGTCGTGCCGCAGTTGATGCCGCCGACGTTCGAGGTGACGGTACCGCCGCCGCTGCCGGTCTTGCTGACCGTCAGCGTGTACTGGTTGAGCGTGAACGTCGCGCTGACGGTCGTCGCCGCGGTGACGCTGACGGTGCAGGTGCCGGCGCCGCTGCAGCCGCCGCCGGACCAGCCGCTGAACGTCGACCCGCCGGCGGCGCTCGCGGTGAGCGTGACGCTGGTGCCGTAGTTCACGGTCGCCGAGCAAGTGCCGCCGCAGTTGATGCCGCCGACGTTGGAGGTCACGGTGCCGGAGCCGTTGCCGGGCTTCGAGACCGTCAGCGTGACTTGATCGATCGTGAACGTCGCGGTGACGGTGGTCGCCGCGGTGATCGTCACGCTGCACGAGCCGGCGCCGCTGCAGCCGCCACCCGACCAGCCGGCGAACGTCGTGCCGGCCGGGGCGCTCGCGTCGAGCGTGACGGTGTCGCCGTAGTTGTGCGTCGCGGTGCACGACGTGCCGCAGTTGATCGTGCTGTCCGTCGACGTGACGGTGCCGTTGGCTGCGCCGGTGCCGCTCTTGTTCACGGTCAGCGTGAACTGCTTGAGCGTGAAGGTCGCGGTGACACCGGTCGCCTGGTTGATCGTCACGGTGCACGTGCCGGTGCCGGAGCAGCCGCCGCCCGCCCAGCCCGTGAAGCTCGAGCCCGCCGCCGGGCTCGCGGTCAAGGTCACCGTCGAGTTGGGCGGATAGTTGTGCGAGCACGCCGAGCCGCAGTTGATGTTGCCGTCGTTCGACGCCACCGAGCCGCTGCCGTTGCCGGCGAGCGTGACGACGAGCGAGCCGTTCTTCCCGAACGCGGCTTGCACGCCGACGTCGGCGCTGACGGTGATCGTGCAGTCGGCGGTGCCGCTGCACCCGCCGCCGCTCCAACCGAGGAACGTGCTGCCCGAATCAGCGGCCGCGTGGAGCGTCACCTGCGTGCCGACGTCGAACTTCGACGAGCACGTCGCGCCGCACGTGATGCCCGCCGGCGTCGAGGTGACGGTGCCGGCGCCGTCGCCGTTCGGCGTGATCACGACGGTGAACTGCTCCTTGGTGAAGGCGGCGTCGACCATCGTGTTGGCGTCGACCGTGATCGCGCAGGTCCCGGTGCCGCTGCAGCCGCCGCCGTTCCAGCCACCGAAGGTCGCGTTGGCGTCGGCGGTCGCGGTCAGCGTGACCTGCGTGCCCGCGACGACCTGCATCGAGCAGGTCGCGCCGCACGTGATGCCCGCCGGCGTCGAGGAGACCGAGCCGGTCGCGTTACCGCTGCGCGTGACGGTCAACGTGACCATCTCGGGCGGCGCATCGAACTGCGTCGGCTTGACGTTGCCGCAAGCGGCGAAGAGACAGGCTAGACCAACAGCGAGGTACCTCATCGCCGGGATGCTACCTGCGCCGACGTCGCACTGCCAGGAGGAGCGCGCTCATGAACAGCGCGGCGCCGGCGGGCGAGGGCGCATCGCTCTGACAGCCGCAGCCGCCGCCCTTGCCGCCTGACATCGGCACGCCGCCCTTGCCACCTCGCGCGGTGGTCGCCACATCGCAGGCTTCCTTGACCTGCGCGGCGCAGGCGCGGTCGAGCTCGACGACCGCCTTCTCGCGGTCGCCCTGTTCCATCAAGAGATGGCCGGCGGCGAGGCAGCCGAGCGGGTCGTAGCCTTCGCACGCGGAGACGAACAGCTCGGTCGCCTTCTTCGGATCGCGCACGGTGGCCACGCCGTCTCGGTAATAGGTGCCGAGCACGTATTGATAGAAGGGGTTCTTCGCCGATAGCTCCTTCGCGCGCGCGAAGGCCTTCTGGTTGAGCGCGGCGATCTCCGAGGTCGCGCCCTTGCCGGTCGACTGCAGGAGATCGGCGAGCTCGCGGCACGCGTCCGGAGACGAATACGAAGCGTCGCACGCGCGGCGGTACTCCTTGATCGCGCGGTCGACGTCTTTCTGCGCGCCGCCGGTGCCCGACGCGTAGAAGCGCGCGAGCCGCCCGCACCCGACGTCCTCGCTCGGCGTGCAGCCCTTGCCGTAGTACTCGTACGCCTTCTTCGGATCCTTCGCGTACGCGATGCCGTACTCGTACAGCTCGCCGACGTTCGAGCAGCCGACCGCCTCGCCGAGATCGCACGCCTTCTGGTAGCCCTTCGCCGCGGCGACGACGTCCCAGCGCGCGCCTTGCGCGGTGTAGTGCGCGAAGCCGACCGCGTTACAGCCCTGCGCGTCGCCGTCGTCGCACGCGCGCTGGTAGAGCGTGACCGCCTGCTCGTTCTTGCCCTCGTCGCCGAGGATCGAGCCGAGCTGCACGCACGCCGACGACACGCCCTTGTCGCAGAGCGCGCTGTACATGTCCTTCGCCTTCGCCGAGTTCGTCACGACGCCGGCGCCGCGCGCGTACGCGCTCGCGACCGCGAGGCACGCCGCCTCCGCGCCGCGCTTGCAGCTGTCGTCGATCAGCTGGAACGAGCGGCGCACGTTCTTCGCGATCGAGTAGCCGTTCTCGAGGATGCCCGACAACGCGACGCACGCGTCCTCGACCGGCTCCTGCGCGCTGCACGCGTCCTCGAGCGTCGAGGTGACGAGCTGCTTGGCGTCGTCGCCGTACTGGCCCTCCTTGGCGAGGCCGTCGAGGTAGTAGCAGGTCGAGCCGCGGCCGTAGCGACACGCGCGCGCGAACGCGACCAGCGCGTCGCCGACGTCTTTCGGCGTGCCCTGGCCGAGGTACTTCAGGCGGCCGAGCGACTCGCACGCGCTCGGCGCGAGATCGCCTTCGACGCCCTCGCAGCCGCGCGTGTACCGCTCGATCGCCTTGCGCGGATCGACGTGGGTGCCGGCGCCGTCGCGGTAGTAGTCGCCGGCGACCGAGCACGCGGTCACCCAGCCGTCCTTGCAGCTCTCGTCGTAGTAGCCGAGCGCTTGATCGGGCTTCTTGTGGCCGGTGCCGTCGGTGCCGGCGGCGAGCAGATCGCCCGCCCACGCGCACGCCTCGCCGCCGCCGCGCACGCAGCCGAGCCGGAAGTACTCGAACGCGCGCGAATGATCGGCGGGCACGATCTCGCCGGCGTCGTACGACTTGCCGGCCTGCACGCAGCCGTCGGCGTGATCGCCCTGGCACGCGCGATCCCAGAACTGCACCGCGGTCGCGCCGTCCTTCACGGTGCCGCTGCCGTTCGCGGTGCGATAGCCCATCGCGTTGCACGACAGCGCGCTGCCCGCGTTGCACGAGGTCAGGTACCAGTGGGCCGCGGTGTCTTGATCTTCCTTGACCGCGGTGCCGGTGCCGTAGAGGTGACCGAGCACCTCGCACTGGCGCGCGTCGAGCTCGCACGCGCGGGTCGCGAGCGCGAACATGTCGTCGGGCGTCATCACGTCCTTCATGTCCTCGGCGGTGACCACCGCGTCGTGACACGCGAGCGCGTTGTCGTACTGCTTGCACGCGCGGCCGAGCACCGCGATCGCCTGCGGCTGATCCTGCGCGACGCCGTTGCCGTTGAAGTACGCGCGCGCGAGCTCGTAGCAGGCGTCGCCCGAGCCGCCGTCGCAGCCGGAGCTGTACGCGTCGAACGCCTTCTTCTCGTCGACGCGCGTGCCCTTGCCGTTGGTGTAGAGGTTGCCGAGCTGGAAGCACGCGGTCGAGTCGCCGGGGCACTGCGACTGCAGCGCGTCGTACGCCTGCTCGTAGAGGCGCGCGGCCTTGTCGTCGTTCTTCGACGTGCCGAGCGCGCCCTCGTACTTCTCCGCGAGCAGGACGCAGGCGCGGCCGCTGCCGTGCGTGCACGCCTTGTCGAGGTACGGGATCGCGCTCGCGTGATCGACCTGCCCGAGCAGACCGCGGCTGTGGACGTCGGCGGCGCCGATGCAGCCGTCGTCGTCGCCGAGCTCGCAGCCCTGCTTGTAGGCGTCGAGCGAGCGCTTCGGATCCGCGGGCACACCGCGGCCGTTCAGGTACACGAAGCCGAGCACGGTGCAGGCGGCGGCGAGCTTCTGCGAGCACGCTTGATCGAGGAGCGCGGCGCCCTTCGCCGCCGAGCTGCCCTTCGCCTTGCCCTCGAGCTGATCGATCGCGGCGTAGAAGAGCTCTTCCGGCGACGCCTTGCGCGCCTCCTTCTTCTTCACGCACGCGCCCTTCGACGGGTTCCACGTATAGCCGCGCTGGCAGTTGCGCTGCGGCTGCGCGACGCACTTGCCGAGGTTCGCGTCCCACGTCTGACCGGTGGCGCACGTGCGCTCGATCGCGAACGCGTTCGAAGTGAGCGCGAGCAAGAGCCCGATCGCAACGATCGTCTTCAAGATTCCCCCCTACTTGCTGGACGAGGCGTCTTTCGCGCAACGGAACCCGAGCTCGGGATCGGGGGTTCCGGGCGCGACGGCGACCCGTGCATGGAGCGTCGCATAGAACGTGTCGGTCGGGTCGACGCGGAACGATCCACCGCGCACGACGCGCTTGCCCTTGCGCGGGGTCGGGCGCTTCCACGCGTCGGCGGTCCATTCCATGACGTTGCCGAGCAGATCGCACACGCCTTCGGCGGTGCAGTCGCCGGGGTGCGCGCCGACCGGATCGGGCGCGTCGGCGCCGCCCTTCAGGCGCGCGGCGGCGGCGTCGATCTTCGCGTCGTGCGCCGCGAGCTCCCATTCGTCCTCGGTCGGCAGCCGCTTGCCGAGGGCCTTGCACGCCTGCTCCGCTTGATCGGCGGTGACATAGCGCGCGGGCCAGTCGGCGTGATCGCCGTCGAGGCCGCCCGCGGTCGGATCCTTCAGCGCGTCGCGCAGCTCGCCGAGCGTGACCTCGTGCTTGTCGAGGAGGAACGGCTTCACGATCGCCTTGTGCGACGGATCGAGATCCGGGTGCGCGATGATCTTCTGCGGATCGCCGCCGAGCGTGAGCGCGCCGCCGGCGAAGCGCGCCATCGCTTCCTTCTTGGGCGGCGGGGCAGGGACCGCTGCGTCGATCGAGATCGCGATCGCGGCGTCGGGCGGCTTCGAGACCGCCGCGTCGATCGTGGTCGTCGCCACCGGCGTGGTCGTCCCGCTCTTCTGGCTCCCGAGCACGATCGCCGCGGTCGCGCCGCCGGCGACGAGCACGCCGAGCGCGATCCACAGGCCGGCCTTGCTCTTCTTCGGCGCGTCCGACGCGGTCGTGCGCGACAGCGAGATCGCGGGCGGCGTGATCGTCGGCGCGGTCCCCATGCCGCTCGCGACGTCGTGGGTCGGCGCGGTGACGTCGACCTTGCGCGGCTTGCCCTGCGGCTCGGTCGGCACCGCCGGCTTGCCGCCGTGCGCGACCACCCACGCGTCGCGCAGCTGATCGGCGTTCTGGAAGCGATGCTCCGCCGCGTCGGCCATCGCGCGCTCGACGACCTCGAGCACCGCGGGCGGCAGATCCGGACGCACCTGCGCGATCGGCAGGTAGTTGCGGCCGAGCACCTTGCCGAGCACCTCGGTGACGGTCTCGGCGCCGAACGGTGACACGCCGCAGAGCGCCTCGTAGAGGATCACGCCCATCGAATAGACGTCGGTCCACGGGCCGATGCCGCCGCGGTTGCCCGCGACCTGCTCGGGCGCCATGTACGCGGGCGTGCCCATCAGCGCGCCCGATTGCGTGAGCGCTTGATCCTTCGACGACACGCGCGCGATGCCGAAGTCGAGGATCTTCGCGACCTCGCCGTCGTCGGTGGTCGCGATGAAGACGTTCTCGGGCTTGAGATCGCGGTGCGTGATCCCGGCGCGGTGCGCGGCGCCGAGCCCGCGCAAGGCGCCCTCGACGATCATGTTCAGGCGAGGCATCGGCATGAGCCCCGGCGGGTGCGGGATCTCGGCGCGCAGCGTGTGCCCGACCAAGAGCTCCATCACCAGGTAGAGCGTGCCGTCCATCTCGGCGCCGAAGTCGTAGATCGTGACGACGTGGCGCGTGCGCAACGCCGCGACCGCGGCGGCCTCGCGCTGGAACCGCGTTCGCGCCGCTTCGTTGGCGGCGACCTGCGCGTGCATCAGCTTGATCGCGACCGGCGACTGCGTGTCGGGGTTGAACGCGCGATAGACCGCGCCCATGCCGCCTTGACCGATCACCTCGTCGACGCGGTACTTGCCGACCTTGTTGTCGCGCAGGAGCGCCGCCTCGTCCTTCGGGCAGCGCTTCCAATCGTTGGGGTACTCCGAGCGGCAGACCGGGCAGTACACGGGCGACTGATTGTACGACGATCGTGATGGGGCGCGCTTGGCCGCGCGCCGGTCACCGATTAGATTGCGGCACGGATGCGAAGGGCCGTCTTGTCGGGACTGCTGGTCGCGTTCGCGGCCGCGTCGGCCAGCGCGGCCCCCGCGCCGTCGAAGGACGAGGTCGAACGCATCCGCGCGGCCTGCGACGCCCAGCAGCCGGAGTGCGATCCCGTCGCGCTTTTCGGCTCGTACGAGCGCACCGCGATCCAGCGCGTGCTCGGCGAGCTGCACCTCGAGGTCGATCGCGCGCCCTGGGGTAAGACCCTGCGCAAGATCATCGTCGAGCCCGAGGACGTCTTCGGTCCGGAGGACGGCCCGCTGACCTTGCTGAACGTCTTCCATCGCACGACCCGCCGGACCGCGATCGATCGCGAGGTCCTGCTCCGCCCGGGCGACGTGTGGAAGCAGAGCGCCGTCGACGAGACGATGCGCAAGTTCCACGATCCGACCCAGCTCGTGATCGCGGTCGCGGTGCCGATCGTCTCGGATCAGCCGGGCACGGTCGACCTGCTGGTGATCACGCGCGACGTGTGGAGCATCCGGCTCAACTCGAACTACGAGATCCAGTCGGGGAAGCTCACGTACCTGACCTTGTCGCTGTCGGAGAACAACTTCCTCGGCTGGCGCAAGCTGGTCTCGCTGGTCTTCACGATGGACCAGGGCGCGTACGAGGTGGGGCCGCTCTACATCGATCGCAACTTCCTCTCGAAGAAGCTGACGCTCATCACCAAGGCGGGCGTGATCTTCGGGCGCGAGCGCTCCGAGTACGAGGGCAGCGAGAGCACGATCGAGCTGGCGCAGCCGCTGTGGTCGCTCGATTCGGAGTGGGGCGCGGGCGTGACGTGGACCCATCGCTGGGACATCGCGCGATCGTTCCGCGGGACGCGCCTGCGCACCTACGACGATCCCGACACGGCGGAGGCCGAGACCTTGCCGTGGCAATACCGCGAGAAGGTCTTCTCGCTGACGACCAGCGTCACGCACCAGTGGCCGGGTCACCTCGAGCAGCAGCTGCGCGGCGGCCACATCCTCGGCCTGCAGCGGCCGTCGGTGTTCGACGACAGCGTGTTCCCGAACCCGATGGTCGAGGCGGCGTTCGAACGCGACGTGCTGCCGCGCTCGGAGCGGTCGAGCCAGCTGTTCGTGAGCTACACGATCTTCACGCCGCGCTATCGCGCGTTCCACAACATCGAGACGTTCGAGCTCGCCGAGGATCAGCAGCTCGGCCCGACCGCGACGATCACCGGCGGCGTCGCGTTCCACCTGATCGGCAGCGAGAACAACTTCGTGCGCGTGTCGACCAGCGCGGGCTGGACCGAGCCCTTCGCCGACGACGGCCTCTGGCACGTCGAAGGCTCGAGCGAGCACCGCTACGACGAAGGCGGCTGGATCGACAACTACGTGTCGTTCGGCGGGCGCATCGTGACGCCGAGCTTCGGGATCGGGCGCGTCGTGTTCGATGCCGACGTGTCGTCGCGTTGGGACGAGACGCAGAACCGGTTCCTCACCGCCGGCGGCGACAGCGGCCTGCGCGGCTTCATCATCGGCGAGTTCACCGGGCAGCGCCGCTTCGTCGGCCACGTCGAGCTGCGCACCGCCTCGACCAAGGTGTGGTTCACGCGCGCGGGCGCGGTCGCGTTCACCGACGTCGGCAGCGCCGCCAACTCGTTCGGCGCGATGGATCTCCACGACGACGTCGGCGTCGGCCTGCGCGTCGTCGTGCCGCAGACCTCACCCGAGCCGATCCGCATCGACTGGGCGTTCGCCGTCGACGGCGATCACCGCGGGTGGCCGGGGCGCATCATCGCCGGATACCGGCAAGGATTCTGAGTCACATCGTGCGCGCTGCGTGTCCACCGGACATGAAGCGGATCAACACGAAGAAGCTCGGATTGGCGACGGAGACGGTGCGCAACCTCGAAGGCAAGACCCTCGAGGACGTGCGCGGCGGGATGATGGCGAACAACACGTTCACCTACTGCACCGGCTGTCAGTGCTCGGCGCCGTTCCGCGGCTGCATCTGAGCTACGTCGTCGGATCGGGCCCGGGCACTTCGTCGGGCCGGATCGCGCTCGCGCGCCGGTAGCCCGCGGTGAGCAGCCACGTCGTCGGACGCACGACCGGTAGCTGATCGGGATGCGGTTCGAGGCGCCACTCGCGGACCGCGTGCGCGCTCGAGTACGGATCGAAGCGACGCGAGTCGTGACGGTCGCAGCGGTGGTGACGCCAGTTGTTGACGACGTAGCAGATCGCGTTGCGGACCTCGGTCGGCGTGATCAGCGCCTTCGCGTAGTAGCGATACGCGAACACGCCGCCTCTACTGCGGTGTAGCTCGCGGTTGATCCGCTTGGCGGCGACGATCGCGAAGCCCTGCATGCCGCGGCTGAGCGCGCGCTTGTCGTCGGCCTCGACGATCAAGTGCACGTGGTTCGACTGGATGCTCACGTGCGCGACGCGAAAGTCGCCGCGCGCGCGGCAGCGATCGACCGCGCGGCGGATCGCGCGATACGCGTGCCGCGTGCGCAGGCTCGAGACCTCGCGCGTCACCCGCAGGACGACGTGCACCGGATGTCGCGCGTCGTGCTCGGGCCGCGTGCGATGCCGCGGATCCATGCGGCGGCCGGTGACGGGCCGCCCGAGCTTCTTGCGCAGCGTGCCGCGCTTGGTGCGCGGGCGCAGATCGATCGCGAGCTGACCCTTGCGTCGCTTGTTCCACGCCGACCGCCGCCGCCGCCCCGTCATACTTAGGGCAGATTACTTGGATACCGGCGATTCGTCACCCGAACGACGTGGCAATTCCCGGCAGGCACGTGACTCGCGGCGGCGCGCGATCGCACGAGTGAGCGAAGCCCGCAGTCAGGATTCATTTCCCGAGCGCCCGCATCGGCGCGGCCGCCGACCTTCGTGCGATCACGAGGCGTTCTGCCGCCGGCCTTTTGAGATGTTTCGGGTTGAATGGTCGAGCGACGCGCTCAGGCGGCGATCTAGACCGGCGCGGGTGCCCGCGGCGAGGATCGCGCGCGTCGAGGTTTTGGTCCCGAGCGCCCACATCGGCGCGGCCGCCGACCTTCGTGCGATCACGAGGCGTTCTGCCGCCGGCCTTTTTGAGAGTTTTCGGGTTGAATGGTCGAGC
>Ga0310810_10011107_pt1 | contig 10518 bp, 5 predicted proteins | sample NCmetagenome_FD_207641 | JGI IMG/M metagenome (GOLD analysis project Ga0310810, IMG submission 207641) | Soil microbial communities from experimental microcosm in Duke University, North Carolina, United States - NC | ecosystem: Engineered > Artificial ecosystem > Soil microcosm > Unclassified ... | reverse complement strand
CCCGCGCTGCTCGCGGCCGTTCCGCAGATCAGCCGCAGCGTCGGCGAACTGTTTGCCTCGGACCGGTGGGCGGTCATCCCGGGTGTGACGCTGGACTATGGCGCGCGCTACGCGCGATATGACTACCTGACGCAGCGCTCGCTGATCAGCCCGCACGTGATGGTCCTGCTGACGCCTTTCGACAAGACGCACATTACGCTCGGGGCGGCGCAACGGATGGTTGCGCCAGGCACGGAAGAGTTCCTGCCCTCTACCACGCTGGGTCCATGGCTTCCGCCCGAGCGCACGTTTGCCCCGCTTGCCGGTGAAGAACTGCGCGTCGAGCGCGGGCGTTTCTTCGACATCGGAATCGACCGCGATCTGACCGCCGGCCTGAACATCGGCGTCCGGCATTTCCAGCAGAACATCGACGACCAGCTTGCGACGCTCTTCGGCGTACCGGTCGACGGCGGACCGAAGTCGCCCGGCCACTATTACGTGGCGAGCGCCGGCGCCGTCGATGCCGACGGCTGGGCGGTCCGCCTCACCGGGGTCCCGTCGCCTCACGTCCGCGGCTCGATCGATTACAGCGTGACGCAGGCGAACTGGATGTCGCGCGGCGACATGGCCGGGATCGCGATCTGGGCTCCGGAGGCGATCCGTCCGCGCACCGAAGATATCCACGATCTGACGACGTCTGTCGACACCGACATTCCGCAGACCGCGACACGCGTGTTCGTGCTCTACAAGATCAACGACGCGTTCGCCCGGGGCGGCGAACCGTCGCACACCACGACGGATGCGCGGTTCGACGTCCAGGTCAATCAGGCGCTTCCGTTCATGCCGCTCCACAGTGCCCGGTGGGAGGTGCTCGTCGGCGTCCGGAATCTGTTCCGCGATCAGGCGGACGTCGCGTCCGTGTACGACGAGCTGCTCGTGATCCGGCCGCCCAAGCGGGTGATCGGCGGAGTGCTCGTGAAATTCTGAGATCGAGCATCGGGCCACGCACACTCGGCCGCCGGGCAACGATCTCCAAACGATTGAATCGGTCCTCCGGCGGCTTGGAAGCGTCCATTCCGGCTGGTCACCGACCACCAGTAAATGCTTGAAAATCAGGGGCTTCGGCGGGCGGAGCTGCGCAGGATCCCGGAATGGGGCTTGCTTGGCTGTGCTGGTTACCTGCGGGACGCATGAACCACCACCGGCAGCGCACCTGGGTTCGAGGCTCAGCGCACATGGCGCTGGTCATCGCGCTGTTGTGCCTCGCCGCCGCGAACATCGCCCAGCGCGCGCGATGGACTGAGCTCGAGGACGGCGTGCTGTGGCGCAGCGCGGGCGCCGACATCGTTGCGTCGGAAGTCGCGGCCGGCACGGCCGCGGAGCGTGCCGGGATCGAGCGCGGCGACGTGCTGCTCGCGATCGACGGGCAGCCCGTGGAACGCGTGGACCAGGTGACGAGGGCGCTGCACGAGGCGACGTCCGGCCGTCCGCTGCACTACACGATGCTCCGGATGCGCGAGCAGCGCATGGTCGACGTCGCGCTGCAGCCGATCCCCGCGACACCCCGCGGCCTCTACTATCTCCTGGCGTCGGTCGGCATCTTCTCGCTGCTCGTCGGGGCCGCCGTCCGGATGCGGCGCCCCGACCATCAGGCGACGCTGCACTTCTTCTGGCTCGCGGTCGCGTTCTTCGGCACGCTGGCGTTCTCGTTCACGGGCAAGCTCGACACGCTCGACTGGATTTTCTACTGGGGCGATCTCTCGGCGCAGCTGCTGCTGCCCGCGCTCTTCCTGCACTTCACGCTCGTGTTCCCCGAGCGCCCGGACGCGTGGGTGAAAAGCGACGCCGGCCGTACGCTGGTCTCCGCGATTTACCTGCCCGCGGTGCTCCTCGGTGCCGCCTCGGTAGCCGTCGTGGCGAACGGCGGCGCACACGGCGACGTCCTCACGCGCGTGGCGACGATGGTCGATCGCGTGCAGCTCGTCTACCTCGCCGTCAGCCTGATCGGCGGGCTCGCGATCACCGTCCGCGCGCTGCAGCATGTGCGGTCGGTCACCGCACGGCGGCAGCTGCGGTGGATCGTATGGGGCACGGCGCTCGGCTCTGTCCCGTTCGTCTTCGGGTACGCGCTGCCGTTCGCGTTCGGGTTCCAGCCGGCGCACGGTTTCGAGTTCACCGCGCTGCTGCTCGGTTTGATTCCGCTGGCGTTCGCGTCGGCGCTCATCCGCTACCGGCTGATGGACGTCGAAGTGATCATCAAGCGCGGGCTCGTGTACGCAGCGGCCATTGCGGCCATCGCCGCGATGTATGCGGTGCTGCTGAACCTCGCGGGCGCGGTGTTCCTGAAGGATGCCGATACCCGCAATCCGGTCATCGCGCTCCTGGCCACGCTGGTTGTCGTGCTCTTGTCGCGGCCGGTGAAGGACGCGATTCAGAACGGGTTGGACCGCGTCTATTACCGCGACCGCTACGATTATCGCCGCGCGCTCGTCGGCTTTGCGCGTGACCTGAACAGCGACCTCGATCTGCTGCGCCTGAGCGAACGCCTCGTGCACCGCGTGACGGAGACGCTGCTGGTCGATCGGATGGCGCTCATGCTCGCGCCCTCGTCCATCTCGCCGGACGACCGCGACTTCATCAGCATCGCGCACGCGGGATTCAACGACCAGCCGCTGCGGCTGCAGCCCACGACCGAGGTGGGCACGCGGCTGCTCTCGGGTCATACGCTGGCGCTCGACGACAACCTCGCGCTTCGCCGTCTCGATTCGCGTGAAGTCGAGTACTGGCGCGAGGCCGGGATCCATTACTTCGTGCCGTGCGTGTCGAAGGAAGGCACGATCGCCGTGATGGCGCTCGGGCGAAAGGCCAGCAGCGAACCATTGAGCAGCGAGGACATGGCGCTCCTGTCGGCCGTCGCGGCGCAGGCGGCGACGGCGCTGGAGAACGGACGGCTGTACCGGCAGCTCCACACCAAGGCGGACGAGCTCGAGCGCATGCGGCAGTTCAGCGAGAACATTCTCGAGTCGCTCAACGACGGGCTGGCGGTGTTCAATCAGGCCGGCCGCGTCGTCCGCTGGAACCGCCAGCTCGAGGAGATCTACGGCATCCGTCACGAGGATGCGGTCGGCCGGCACATGAACGACCTGTTCGACGGGCCGATCGCGCAGATGCTCCGGACCTCCGGCGTGGCCGCGGCCGAGGGGGGCACGTTCTATCGCGTACCCATGGCCACGCGCCACGAGCCGACGCGGCGGCTGCTCATCAACCTCGCGGTGACGCCCCTCCGCGATTCGCAGGATGCCGTCGTCGGTACGATCGTGATCATCGAGGACATCTCCACGCGTGTGCAGCTCGAGGAGCAGCTCCAGATTTCCGAGAAGATGGCCTCGATCGGCGTCCTCGCGGCCGGTGTTGCGCACGAGGTGAACACGCCGCTGACGGGCATTTCGAGCTTCACGCAGATGCTGCTCGAAGGCGCCGAGCCCGACGACCCGAAGACGAAAGTGCTCGAGAAGATCGAGCGGCAGACCTTCCGCGCGGCGAAAATTGTCAACGGCCTGCTCAACCTCGCACGTCCCCCCCAGGTCGAGAGCGGACCGAGCGACATCAACGCGGTCATCAACGACGTGCTCGCGCTGCTCGAGCACCAGTTCAAGACCGGGCGCATTCAGGTCCGCAAGGAATTCGCAGAGACGCCGTCGCTCGTGCAGGGCGTGGAGTACAAGCTGCAGCAGGTCTTCCTCAATCTCTTCATGAACGCGCGGGACGCGATGCCGCGCGGCGGCTGGCTGACGATTGCGACGCGCGGCGAGCGGGACGCCGCCGTCGTCGAAATCTCCGACACCGGCTCCGGCATTCCCGCCGAGCTGCTGTCGCGCATCTACGATCCGTTTTTCACGACGAAAGAAATCGGCAAGGGCACCGGTCTGGGCCTGTCCATCACCTACGGCATCGTCCAGGAACACGGCGGTACAATTACGTGTGAGAGCCAGGTCGGCCAGGGCACGCGCTTCATCCTGCGCCTGCCGTTGGCCGTCCCCGCCGTCCGTACGCAAAGTCGCTGATGCCGAACAACTCGATCCTCGTCATCGACGACGAGGAGATCATGCGCGAGATCCTCGAAGCGCTGCTGACGCGCGAGGGGTATGCCGTGCGCATGGCCTCGACCGCCGCCGAAGGGCTCGATCTGCTCCGCGCCGCGCCGTTCGACGCCGCGATCGTCGACGTCATGCTGCCCGGCATGGACGGGATTGCCGCGCTCAACGAGATCAAGAAAATAGACGACGACCTGCCGGTGCTGATGATCACGGCGTTTGCGTCGGTCGAGAACGCCATTGCCGCGATGAAGCGCGGCGCGTACGACTACATCACCAAGCCGTTCAAGAACGACGAAGTGCTGGTCGTGCTCCGCAACGCGCTCGCGCAGCGGCGTCTCGTGGCGGAGAACACAGCGCTCAAGCAGAACCTCCAGGCGCACGCGAACCGGTTCTCCGAGATCATCGGCCGCAGCTCGCGGATGCGGCAGGTGTTCGATCTGATCATTCAGGCGGCGCCGAGCCGGACGACCATCCTGATCAACGGCGAGAGCGGGACGGGCAAGGAGTTGGTGGCGCGCGCACTGCACCAGAACTCCGCGCGGGCGGAAAAGCCGTTCATCACCGTCAACTCGGGCAACCTGCCGCCGGACCTGCTCGAATCGAATCTCTTCGGCCACGTGAAGGGCGCGTTCACCGGCGCCGTCTATCCGAAGAAGGGCCTCTTCGAGCTCGCCGACAAGGGCACCATCTTCTTCGACGAAATCGGCAACGTGCCCCTCGAAACGCAGGCCAAGCTGCTGCGCGTGATCCAGGAGCGCGAGTTCATGCGGCTCGGCGGGATCGAGACGATCAAGGTGGATGTGCGAATCATCGCCGCGACGAACGTCGATCTGCGGCACATGGTGGAGGAGGGGAAGTTCCGCGAGGACCTGTTCTACCGGCTGCACGTCATCACCGTGCAGTTGCCGGCGCTTCGGGAGCGTAAGGACGACATTCCGCTGCTCGTGCAGCACTTCCTGGAGAAGTACGGGCAGGAGAACAACAAGCGCACGCTCGAGGTGACGCCCGAAGCGCTCGATCTGCTGTTCGACTACGACTGGCCGGGGAACGTACGGGAACTGGAAAACGTCATCGAGCGCGCGGTTGTGTTATCGACGGGGCCGCGGATCGACGTCGACCTGGTGCCGGACCACGTCCGGAGCAGCCGGCGCTTTCAGATGCCGCAGTTCGTGCTTCCGCCGGAGGGCATTTCGTTCCGCGACGTCATCACGGACTTCGAAAAGCGGCTCATCGAGTCGACGCTCGAGGCTGCCGGCGGCGTGCAGAAGCGGGCCGCCGAACTCCTGCACATCAAGCCGACGACCCTGAACGAGATGATCAAGCGGCACGACATCCGGCCGCGCCGCAAGAAGAGCCGCGGTGACGATCTCGACGACGACGAAGAAGACGCTGTCGTCGAGATGTGAATTGCATTCTGACATCGGCCGAATCTCGAACGAATCCCATCAATCTCCAATCACAAATCCACAATCAATCCTCAATCCCAACTCTTCGATCTTCAATTCTCACGCGCTCCGAGAGCGCAAGCGCGTGAACATCCGCTCGTACTTGGACATGATCACGTCCCACCGATAGTTCTTGCGGACGTAGGCGCGACCGTTCCGGCCCATGGCGGCGCGCAGCCCGTGATCACCGACGAGCAGCCTGAGGCACTCGGCGAACTCATCGCGATCCGCGTAGTACAGCCCCGCGTTGCTCCGCTGACAGTGGTCGACGAGCACCTCGCTTCGCGCGTTCGCGAGAATCGGTGTCCCCACCGCAAAGGACTCGAGCGCGAGCAGCGACAGGCTCTCGTACGGCGAGGGCACGGTCACGACCGTCGCGGCCTCGAGCGCCTGCAGCCGCTCCTGATCGGAGAGCCGCCCCGCGAAACGGATGAAGGGCTCCTCCGGGAGCGGCATCAACTTCACGCCCATCAACACGAGCGATGCGTCGCCGCCGTCCTCGACGTAGCTGCTGAAGTACTCGATCAGTTCCTCGCATCCCTTGCCGGGGTCGATCCGTCCCCCGTAGAGCGCCATCGGGCCGTGCAGCCGATGGCGGCGCTTGAAGATCACGCCGCGGCCGGCGAGATGCGGACGCCAGCTCGGCGGCCGTTCCTCGTCTGGCGTCTCGTCGGATTCCTCGTCCTTCCCGGGTTCGGCGGCATCGCGGGGATATGGCTGTGCGTTCGGCAAATCGACGCCGCAGCCGACCGTCTCCTCCTCGAAGGCACGAATGGAAAAGTGCGTCGTGAGGAACCGGCGCTCGACGTCGGTGTTGTACGCGATCGCCGCGGGTGCGCTGAAGAGTTCCTTGTAGATCTCGAGATGGATCGCCGGTTCGTCGTGCGCTGTCGGCACGAGAATGCTCTTGTGGGGCGCGACTTTCATGCCCAGCACGGCGGGCGCATACAGATACGTGAAGAAGATGAGGACGTCGTACTGATTGTGATTGCGCTCGAGGTGTTCCTGCAGGGCCGGACACCACGGGCCCTGCTGCTTCAGCCATTCCATCTCGTCGTCGCGCGAGTGCGGCGACGTGAAGATCCACTCCGAATACCGATTGAAGGCGTCGATGTCGCGCGTGCGGGCGTTCGCGAACCGGCGGACGGTGACGCCGCGCACGCGGTCGGTCCCTTCCGGGTACTCGTTCGCCCAGGTGATGTAATCACGCGCGCAGGTCGTGAGCACATCGACCTGGTGGCGCGGCGCGAGTCGTTCCGCGATCAACCGGCAGTGGTACTCCGAGCCGCCAAGAATCTCGGTTCCATAGCGCTGGACGATGAAGGCAATTCTCATTTGTCACCGGGGGGCTTCGCCCCGCCGCCCCCCACTACACGCGCTCTCGCGCGCCGCTTCGCCGGCGCGCTCCGTTCGCGTGGCTCACGCGCGTGCGCACGTTTCGCGCTCATCCAAGAAGCGCTGTCACGGTGCGCCGCAGTTGATTTTCGATGGCCTCGGACCGGAACGCTTCGACGCGCTGGCGCTGGCCCGCGAGCACCTGCCGGCGGACGGTGCGATCGTACACGACCGTGCCGAGCAGCTCTGCAGCGTATTCAAGGTCCTTGGGTGAAAACAGCAGGCCGGCGCCCCCGAGGGTTTCTGGAACGGCCCCGGCGGAGTAGGCCACGACCGGAACGTCAGCCGCCATCGCTTCGACGAGCGGCACACAGAAGCCCTCGTGCTCGCTGAGTGACACGTACGCGTCGGCCCAGCGGTAGAACGCCGCCAGGTCTTCGTCCGGTACTGGCCCGGTGAACCAGAAGCGGTCCGGCAGCATCTGGAAGTCGTCGATCAGGGCGCGCACCTGCGCGTAGTACGCCGGCACGCCGTCGGTGCGCCCGACGAAGATGAAGCGGTAATAGCTGTCGACGTATCGCTTGTACAGCTCGGCGAGCCGGATGTGATCCTCGATCCGCTTGTTCGGCGCGATGCGGCCGACGAACAGGATGTTGACGAGGCCGTCGGCCAGGATGCGTTCGAGCGCGGGCCGGGGCGGCGCGGCGGTCAGCCGCTCGAGGTTGACGGCAATCGGCATGACGCCTGTCCGTTCGAACCCGAGCGCCTCGAGCTCCGAGGCGTTGAATGCCGAGTCGCCGAGCGCGAGATCGACGTGGCCGGCGAGCGTCTGCAGTTCGCGGCGTCCGAGCGCTGCAAGCCGGAACAGGGCAGGATCGTACGGTGCGAAGAACTGCGCCGGCGTGATGTTGTGGTACTGCAGGACCCGCGCGCCGCCCACCGCCGCGAAGGCCGCCGTCATCGGCGACGGCAGCGCGAAGTGGAAGATCGTCACGTCGCCTCGGGTGGCACCCGGATCGGAAAACGGACGGACCTCCTGCCGCATGTCTTCGTCGATCGTGAGCGCGAAGAGATCCGACTCGTATCCCATGCGGCGCAGCATGTCGCGGACGGTCCGCGCGCTGTCGCCGATCGCGTCGCCGCGATGGGCCGCCGGCACCCACTGATGGATTTTCATCGGGCAGGAAGCGCGCGATAGACCGCCGGCCGGAACAGGCGCAGCTCCTCGAGCCGATCGGCTTCGTCGAACTGCGCCCAGAAGTCCCACGCGACCTCGGGCGGGGGCTTCGGTCCGAGCGCACGCACCCGGTCGACGTACGTCAGCAGCAAACCGTCGAAGTCCCTCGCCCTCAGCCGCGCGAGCGCCGCATCCTGCGAGCGGACGACCGCGGATTCGAGCTCGGCGTCGTCGAGAAGGGCCGCCATCAACCGCGCGACGTGAAACGGTTCCTTCGTGTCGTAGAGCACGCCGCCGCCGTCCATCGTCGCCGGCACTGCGGTGGCCGCGAAGGCCAGGACGGGCACCTGCTTGTAGAAGCTCTCGATCAAAGGGACGCAGAACCCTTCGTGCTCGGACGCGCAGAGAAACAGGTCCGCGACGTCGTAGAGCGCCGTCAACTCCTCGTTGCTGACGTGCCCCAGAAAGTGGACGTCTGGCGTTCCGAGCCGGGCGATGAGCGACTGCAGCATCGCGAAATACTTCTCGAAACCGCTGTAAGAGCCGACGAGCAGCAGACGCGAGCGCGGATTGTATCGCGTGCGGTACACGTGGAAGGCGCGGATGGCATCTTCGAACTTCTTGTTCGGGATGACCCGTCCGACGAACATCACGTTGGTCCAGCCGTCGTCGAACGCGGCCGCGCTCAGATTGTCGGGCGGAACGTCGAGGTGCGAGAAATCCGGAACGACGGGCAGCACGCCCGTGTCGCGGAACCCGAGACGTTCGAGCTCGGCGCGGTTGTACTCGGAGTCGCCAAGCGCGAGATCGCAGCGCGACGTATACGCGGTCAACTCGCGGCGGCCGCGGAAACAGAGCTTCACCAGGTCCTTGTGCACGCCGAGGAAGTACTCCGGTGGCGTGATGTTGTGGTACACGAGGATCATACGGCCCGGCATCGCGTACGCGGTGCGTGACGCGCGTGAGCCGATCGAGAAGTGGTGGATGAGCAGATCGTCGGGGGCCACCCAGCCGACCATCTCGCGGTAGTCGGTCGTCAGGTGCTCGAGGCGGCGGTCGGCTGTTTCGACGAAGATTTCCGACGCGTAGCCGGCGCTCCGCAGCACGCGCTGGATCCCGATGACCTCATGGCCAATCGCGTCGCCGTAGCCCAGGGTCGCGAGGACCTGGTGGACGCTCGCGGTCATGCGCTGCGTCCGTACACATCGGGGGCGCGCGGCGTGAGCGCCGGGCCCGATGGAACACGGGCGAGTACGTCGGCGGCAGGCGGTACGTTGCGCGTTCGCCGGCCAAGCCACCAGGGGAGCGGCGCTATCGCGTTGACGGGCGGGTCCGCGCGGCGCAACTGCTCGAACATGTCGAGATACTTCCGCTCGATGACCGGCCACGCGTAGTGACGCATGAAGAACTCGCGGCCGTTCCGGCCCAGGCGCGCGTTCAGCGGCCCGTTCGATTCGAGCGAGTACAGGCCTTCGACGAACTCCTCGTAGCTCTCGTAATACAGCCCGGCGTTGCTGCGGATGCATTGACCCTTCAGCACGTCGCATCGGCCGTTGGCGAGCACCGGACGCCCGAGAGCCCATGCTTCGAGCGCCACCATCGAAAGACTCTCGTAATAGGACGGCATGATCAGCAGGTCCGCGGCAGCGAGCGCATCGAACTTGTCGGTGTCGTCCAGGAACCCGAGGTGCCGGATCCGAGGGTGCTCTGGCACCTTGATGATCGGATTGCCGGCGAGGATCAGCTCCAGCCCGCGAGGAAACGCCGCCGCATACCGCTGGAAGTACGAGAACAACTCGCCGCAGCCCTTGTTTTCGTCGATCCGGCCGATGTAGATCGCGAACGGCCGGCGGACATTGAACTTGCGGCGGAACCTCGCCCCGTCGGTCCGATCCGGCACATCAGAACCGACCCCGACGACGACGCCTGGCACTCCGTCGTTCTGCGATACGGCCCGAATCATGGCGCGCTCTTCGGGCGAGTTGTACATCAGGGCTCGCACACCCCTGAAGACCGGCGCGAACAGGCTGACGCCGATCGCCGCGTCGCGTTCCGCCGTCGGCACGAGTACGGCCTTCGGCGCGAGGCGCCTCGCGAGATGAAAAGCGAGATAGTAGCGATAGCTGAACAGCAGGAAGAAGTCGTAGCTTGCCGTGTGGCGTGCGGCATGGCGGACGAGCGCCGTGCTCGTCGGGCCTTCGCTGTCGAGCCAGTCGAGTTCGTCCTGGAGGGAATGCGTCCGCTCGAACACTCGAACGGATCGGCGCCCGAATTCGTGCGGATGCCGTTCGCGGTCGACCGGAAACCGGAGCACACGAACGCCGTCGACCTGCTCCTCGCCCGCGGGGAGCTCGTTCCTCCAGGTGATGTAATCGCGCGCGCAGGTGGTGAGGACATCCACAGCCACGCGGCGCGACAGCCGCTGGGCGATATAACGAGCGTGGAGCTCGGCGCCGCCATTGATGTCGGCGCCGTACCGCTGGAC
>Ga0310810_10011104_pt1 | contig 10519 bp, 11 predicted proteins | sample NCmetagenome_FD_207641 | JGI IMG/M metagenome (GOLD analysis project Ga0310810, IMG submission 207641) | Soil microbial communities from experimental microcosm in Duke University, North Carolina, United States - NC | ecosystem: Engineered > Artificial ecosystem > Soil microcosm > Unclassified ... | reverse complement strand
CGCACGGCCGCTCCGCGTCGGCCGCACGAAGACAACGTTTCAGTTCGATCTGTACAACGCGCTGAATGTCGACGCGGTGACCGGTGTCAACACCAGCTACGCATCCTGGCTGCGTCCACAGGCGGTTATCCTGGGGCGTTTCGCGAAATTCGGGGTACAGCTCGATTTCTGAAGGGCGGGTGGGGCGGGTAAGGCAGGTGGGGCGGGTGAGGAACTAGGGCGAGTGGGGCGGGTCGGACGATCAAGGCGCGTGGGTCGGGTGAGTAAGTCGGTAACCGGTGATCAGCGGCGCGCCGTCGTCGCCGACTTCGATGGCTCCGGCGATCGGGAGCTGACGTACGCGGCAATCGCAACCATGTCCTGGATTGTGAGGTTTGCAACGACCGGCCTCATCAGCTTTGCGCCCGGTCCGTTCCGGTTGCCCTTCTGGAAATCGATCATCTGCCGCACCAGGTAACTCGGTGAGCGGCCTGCAATCGGCGGCATGTCCGCGTAGCCGGTGAGGTCGGAGCCATGGCACGTGCCGCACGCGGCGGTGTTGCCGGGCACGATCTTTCCGCCTGCGAGCCTTGCTCCGCCGGTCGTGACAAGCGCTTCGCCTTTGGCGATGCTGCCCACGGGCACGTATGCGACAAACGGCGACTGAGAGTCGCGCAGCGTTTCGGTCAGGTGCGCGTCGACGGGCACTTCGACGATTCGATTGCCGATAGGCTCGGTGCTCTTGTCCTCGAGCGGCACGAGCATCCCGCCGAGAATCTGCGTCCGCGGAGCCGTCTTCGATTCGACCACTTTGATCCACGGCTTCAACTTCAAGGAGCCGAAATATTCGGCGGCCGTGCGGATATCCGCGTCGGTCGCTTTCTTCGCCGTGTCGACCATCAACTGCGGCGGACGCATATTCGGCTCCGACGTCTTCCGAAGGCCATTCTTGAAGTCGTTTACCTGCTGAATGAAATATTCCTTCGGCAGACCTGCGATGCTTGCGTTCTCGGGCCGTCCGAGTCCGTTGGGATAGTGGCAATACGCGCACGCGCGGACGCCTTCCGCGATGCGACCACGCCTGATCACGTCGGGCATCGGTGGATGCTCGTCGGGATGCCAGTCAGGCACATCGGAATTGTTCCGGGTCTGCGTCAGCGTCATCCCGATGGTGCTGTTGGGTACGTGGTAGACAGTGCCGTCGTCTTTCGGGCCCGGCACGGCGGCTGCGACTGGATACGCCCATCCTGGAATACCAGGGGCGTTGGTGACAGGCGCCGCAGTCTGCGCGGCGTTTTGCGCCTGCGGCGCCACAGAGAACGCGATGAACATGGCGAGCGCGATCGTCATTGCCGCTCTAATCCTCATCGCCTACCTCCGGTTTTCATCACCTACTGCCGACCGCCGACTGCCCACTACTGCGTTCCGGCTGCCGCCTTCATGAAGTTCATGTGCTGCTGTGCCTGATTGAGGCCGCCTTCGGGCTTGTTCCAGCTAATCTGCCCGTTCTTGTCGGCGTCAACGCCGGTCGTCAGCTCTTCGGCCTTCGTCTTCATCTCCATCGCGAGCATCTTGGCTTCGTCAAGCGACGTGGACATGCGGATCTTCTGCGCGATCGCCACGATGTCGTCGCACATCGCCACGACGTTGTTGGCCGCGGTGGTGACGTGCATCGAGTGTGTCTTCACCATGTCGTTCGCGTTGGCGGCCTTCGCGGCGAAATCGGCATGCTGTGCGACGCCCTGCGCCGCCTTCTTCACGCCGTACCCGGCGCCGGGCCCCTGCGCGACGATGGTCGGATCGATCGCATTGATGACATGCCCCGCATGCGTCTGGATCATCGGCAGCGCGGTTGAATTCGCAGCAAGACCGGCATGCTGCGCGGCAACCTTCGCTTCAGCCAATGCGGTCGGCAGCAGGCCCATGTTCATCGGCGTGCCGTTGAAGCTGTCGAGAACGTGCCCGATGTGGGTCTGAGCTGTTGCACCCTGAGCGGAAAGGACCGCGCGCCACGCGCCGAACACAAGGAGGGAGATTGCGAGAGCGATGGAAGTAACAGTACGCACGATGCACCTTCCTTCGTGAGGTGTGGGCCCGCGCAGCACGGTCGCGGGCCCAGTGGAACACGAATTATAGGCGCAGACGAGAGGCTACGGTTTCGCGATGTGCCACACCATGCCGCGGCCGTCTCCGGCCTTGTCACCCGCGGCCTTGTCCATGGCGAAGTAGTACAGCGGCTTCCCTTTGTAGGCCCACTGTTTCGTGCCGTCGTCTCTGGTGATTACCTTCCAATCGCCCATGTCCTTGTCGCCCGCTTCCGCCTTCAACACAGGCCAGTTGTTCAAGCAGTTGCCCGCGCACGCCGACTTGTTCGGCTCCTTGTCGTTGTCGAACGTGTAGAGCGTCATCCCCTTGGCGTCCGTCAGGTTGCCGCCGGTGACCTTGACCGCGGACGGCATGTTCTGCGCGGCCGCATATCCGGCAATCATCAGAGACAGGATCGTTGTCGCCACGATGTTCATTGCTCGCATAGTGTTCTCCTGAGGTGTGGGACGTTCCTCCGGGGGGGCGGGTATGAACGTGTAAGCGGCGCAGATTATAGGCCTTTCGCCGTCGTCTGACACACTTACCGGCGGACAGGGCCGCGGGCGTTTTCGTTTAGGATCGGCTTGATGAAGCGCACTTCCCTTTTTCTTTCGTTCGCGTTGCTGCTGGCCGCCGGTTTCCTCACCCGGGCACAGCAGCCGCCGGTGCAGAGCGCTGCACCATGGTCGGCTGATATCAGCGCGATTCGGCGCACCGCCACCCTCATTCCGGGCCGCAAGCCGTCGCGAATCAACGTGCTGAAGTTTGCCGAAAGCCGGCGGACGAAGAACTTTTCGGTCAAAGGCGAACCGGCATCGCCCAGCGTCCAGGCCAGAACCGTCTTCCAGGTCATCTATCCGGACGGTTACGTGATGGTCGACGCGGGGATGGACCAGCCCATGCACAAACAAATCGGGCGGGGCGCCGACGAGCCCTATTTTCCCGAGCAGGCGCAGCAAGTGGACAAGGCGTTGCGCGGTGCCCGCGCCATCATCTTCACGCACGAACACGGAGACCACGTAACGGGCGTCATTCGCACACCCTACCTCGCCGAACTCGCACCCAAAACGATCCTCACCCGCGCCCAGGTCCGAACCCTGGAGACGACACCGCAGTTCCCCGACTTGCGGATCACGGAAGAGCAGGCGCAGCGGTACCACATCATTGATTACGACCACTACATGGCGTTTGCGCCAGGCTGGGCGCTCATAAAGGCGGCCGGCCATACACCGGGGTCCCAGATGATGTTCATCACGCTCGAATCCGGGCGTGAGTACCTGCTCATTGGGGACGCCGCCTGGCACATGGACGGCGTCCGTAAGATTCTGGGGAAGGATGCTCCCTGGATCGTCGAAGACACCGCCGCGGTTACCGACCAGCTGAAGTGGCTGAACACCCTGTCGACGACCGACAAGAACCTCGTCATCGTCGCCAGCCACGATGACGACGAGCACAAGGATCTGATCGCGCGGAAACTCCTTGGCGCAAAACTGGAATAGCTAGGGGCGCCGTATCCGGCGAACGGGAATCCTCGCGCGTCGCCGCGGAAGCCGCGGCAGATCCGGAAACCGATCGAACAAGTCCATCAACTCGTTGCCGTGCACATCGCGAACCAGATGGGGTTTGCGCGGGTTGGGCCGCGCTCCGACCCCACGTTCTGGCGGTGCGGTGGAGACCGGCTCGGGCGTGGGCGCTTGTGCCAGCGGCTCTCCGTGCCGCGTGCGCGGCACACCGCGATTCCTTGGTGTCGTACTTTTTTTCGTCATCGCATCGCGCTCGATCGCGTATACACTCCGGTCGGCGAAAAGAGGTGCGAGCCAGGCTCGCGAAGGAGGAATATGCCACCACGTGGCAAGAAGAAGAGCAAGGGGAGCCGCAAACAGGGTGCGTCGCGCGGCCGGAAGTCGACGGCGCCGGCAAGCGCGAAGCGTTCGAGCGGCGGGCGGGCCGGCGCATCACGCAAAACCAGCGCACGAAAGACCACGGGTCGAAAGAGCGCGGCTCGCAAGAGCGCGGCTCGCAAGGGAGCGGCTCGCAAGGGAGCGGCCCAAAAGCGAGCGGCCAAACGCAGCACCAAGCGGAGCGCGCCGAGCCGAAAGACGTCGGCACTCCGCCGTCGCGCGGCCGCAGCGCCAGCGGCGAGCGAGCCGTCGAAATTTACCGGAGCCATGAACGAAGCGGCGCTTGGTGGTGAGGACCTGGAGACGCTGGATAACGACGAGCTGATGGACGAGGCGGACATCGACCTCGGCGGCGACGACGAAGGCGGCGACGACGACCTCGAAGGAGTGTAGGCACGGAACTCGCAGCTGATCTTCCCAGAAGGGGAGGAGGATTCCATGCTGCAGTTCGCGTTGCTGTTCCTCGTGGTCGGCATCATTGCCGCCCTCCTGGGCTTCACGACGATTGCGGGCGCCTCGATTGCGATCGCGAAGTTCCTGGCGGGCCTGTTCCTGGTGCTGTTTGTAATTTTCCTGATCCTTGCAATCGCAGGTGTTCGCAAGGTCTTTTGACGAAGCAGGTCTTCTGACGAGAAGCAGGGTCTTCTGACGAAGGGGGCCGACCATGGAGGTCGGCCCCGCCATCACTCTTATCGAGTCGCACCTGACGATCCTCCCGATCCGTAAGTACAATTAAGTCTCTTTGCGAACGGCTGCACTGGTTGTCCTCGCCGTCCTGCTCGTGCTCGTCTGCTGGCCGGACGCGCAAGGCACGGCGCCCGCCTCTCCGTTGACCCTTGTTACACGAGAGGGACGGCGTGCCATTGCCACCACCGTTCTCAACACCCAGGAATTCGTCGGGCTCGACGACCTGGCCGCGCTTTTTCAGTTATCCGTACGCGAAGACGCGCTCGCTGGCGGCGTCACGGTGACCTACAAGGGGCGAACCGTCGTGGCTTCCCCGGATCAGCCGATGGCGTCGGTGAACGGACGTGTGGTCGCTCTGCCGGCCCCGATCGCGCGTGCCGGGAGACGCCTGCTGGTTCCGCTGGACTTCATTCCGCGCGCCATCGCGCCAATCTACGACGCACCCATCGAGTTGCGGCGCGCGTCACGTCTGTTGATCGTCGGGAACGTTCGGGTGCCCCGTGTCGCGATCCGCTTCGACGCGGCTGGTCCGCCGACACGCCTGACGCTCGACGTCGTTCCGCCGCTGATGGTGAATACCGGATACGAAGCGAGCCGAGTGCTCGTCCGCATCGAAGCCGATGCGCTCGACGTTGCGACTGTACCGCCGGGCGGCGGGTTGATCGATCAGATTCGGGCGGACCAGACAACGATCGCGATCGGGCTCAGCCCGCGCGCCGGCACGCCGCGCATCGCGACCACGACGACGAACGAAAGCACGCGCGTCGTGGTCGAAGTTCCGCTCGCGGCCTCACAGGAAACCGCCGCGCCTTCTCCGGCGCCCCCGCCACCAACGCCCCCCGCACCTGCCGCAGAAGCACCGCCCGCACTGAGAACCGCGAAGCTGCAGACGATGGTGGTGGATGCGGGCCACGGGGGCGATGACAACGGCGTGCGGGGTGCGAAAGGCACGCTCGAAAAGCAGATCACACTTGACGCTGCGCGCCGGCTGAAAACCCTGGTCGAATCGCGGCTCGGCGTGCGTGTGGTGATGACCAGAGACGACGATCGCGCGGTCTCGCTCGACGAACGCGACGCGATCGCAAACAACAGCAAGGCGGACCTGTTCCTGAGCCTCCATGCCAACGCCTCTCCTTCCGCCGCGGTCAAGGGCGCAGAGGTGTACTACCTGCGTCTCGATCGTGCCGGCGAAGACGCACGGAGGAACACGGCCGCCACCGAGCTGATTCTGCCCGTCGTCGGTGGAGCGATGCGGCCCATCGACATCATTCCCTGGGACCTCGCCCAGGCGCCGCACGTCGACGCGTCATCCCGGTTCGCATCGATGCTGGAGGAGGAGCTGGAAAAACATGTTCCGGCGGGTCCTCGACCGCTACAGCAGGCGCCGATGCGGGTGCTGAGCGGCGCGAACATGCCGGCCGCCCTGGTAGAGATGGTGTATCTCAGCAACAGCGAGCAGGAACAACGCGTGAAATCCGACGACTTTCAAGGCGGCATCGTACAGGCGCTGTACGACGCCGTCGTGCGGTTCAAGAGCTCGCTGGACGCGTCGACGGCCCCATGAATCGCAAGCGATGGCTGCAGGTCGGCGGCATTGTGGTCGTGTTCGCCGTTGCGGTGTGGATGGCGTCGACCATCCTCGAACACGTCGTTTCACCCGCGCCGGCGCCGTCCGCAACCCCTGCACCGGCCACACCAGCGGCGAGTGTGCCGCACATCATCGCCACGCTGTACTACGGAACCGCTGACGGTCAAGGACTCGCCGCCATCAAGCGCGAAGTCCCGCTTGGCGACGGTCCGCGCGAACAGGGCAGACAGATTCTGGAGAGTGAGCTCGAATCCGCTCCGCCGCCATATGTATCGCTCATCCCGCAGGGGACCACGTTGCGCGCCTTTTACATCACCGACCGGGGTGATGCGTTCGTTGATCTCAGCACCGAAGTGTCAACACAGCATCCAGGGGGATCGACGAACGAGCTGCTCACGGTGTACGCCATCGTCAACGCCGTCACCGCGAACCTCACATCCGTCGAACGTGTGCAAATCCTCATCGACGGCAAGCAGGCCGACACGCTCGCCGGTCACGTCGACCTGCGCCGTCCGTTCGAACGTGACACGGTGCTGGTGCGCGAGACAAAAAGTACTGAGTAATTCAAGATTCACAATTCAGAATGCAAACGTGATGTGCGTTGCCGGATCCGGGTGAAAAGCGCTCGAACTGCATGCTGGGTTCAGATACGTGCATGTTTTGAATTTTGAATCTTCAATTTGAATTACAGTCACACTCCATGAGATCAGACGGACGCCTCGACGAACAACTTCGCCCGACTCGCATAACGCCGAACTACCTGCTGCACGCCGAAGGATCGGTGCTGGTCGAATCGGGCAAGACGAAAGTGATCTGTACGGCAAGCGTCGAGGACCGCGTTCCGCCTTTCCGCCGCAATTCCGGCAAGGGATGGGTGACGGCCGAGTACGGCATGCTTCCGCGCGCCACCAGCACGCGGACGCAGCGTGAGTCATCAGCAGGCCGCGTCGGCGGCCGCACGCAGGAAATCCAGCGCCTGATCGGTCGATCGCTTCGAGCGGTGACGAAGATGGAGGAACTCGGCGAACGCACCATCACGCTGGACTGCGACGTGATTCAGGCCGATGGCGGCACGCGGACGGCGTCGATTACCGGAGCCTTCGTCGCGCTCGCCATTGCGATCCACAAGATGCGCGAACAGGATCTGATTCGCACCCTCCCGATCGTCGATTATGTGGCCGCGACGAGCGTGGGTATCGTCGAAGGGATGCCGATGCTCGACCTCGCCTACGCCGAAGATTCCAAGGCGGACGTGGACATGAACATCATCAAGACCGGCGGCGGGCAGTACATCGAAGTCCAGGGAACGGCGGAAGCAATGCCGTTTGGACGCGAGGCGCTCAATCGCCTCCTCGATCTCGCCGATACGGGCATCCGGCAGCTGATCGCCCTGCAGCGTGGGCTGGTCGGCAACATCCTCGGCAAGTAGGCCAACGCCCCGTGCACGTTTCGGGGTAACCGGCGGAAATGCGCACTCTTCTCGTCGCGACCACCAATCCAGGAAAACTTCGCGAGATTCGGCAGCTGATGACGGGTGTTCCCGTCAATCTTCTCAGTCTTGCCGATCTGCCCGCGGTTGAGGAACCTGAGGAGACGGGAACCACTTTCGAGGAAAATGCCCGCCTCAAAGCGCAGTATTACTCCGCGCGAAGCGGTCTCTGGACGGTGGCTGAAGATTCAGGCCTCGTCATCGACGCCCTGGGTGGGGAGCCAGGGGTCAAGTCCGCCCGATTTCTCCGCACCAACGCGACGTATCCCGAACGATTTGCCGAGATTTACCGCCGCCTGGACGTGCGACGCGACACATCGCGAACAGCTCGTTTCATTGCGGCGCTCGCAAGCGTCGATGACGGAACGATTGTTTATGAAACCACCGGCATCGTGGAAGGGACCATCGCGGACGTGCCGCGCGGCAGTGGCGGGTTCGGGTACGACCCGATATTTTTCTACCCACCCTACGCGCGAACGCTGGCTGAAGTATCGGAACCCGAGAAGATTGCGGTCGCGCACCGCGGCATCGCATTCCGGAAATTCGTGGATTGGATTACGTCTAACGAAATTCAGTAGAACCCGGATGGAAGGGAACGAAGAACGGAGAACGATGGGATGTTCTCCGTTCGTCACCCAGAGTCTGGCCGCGGACGCAAGCGTCCGGGAGTGCAAGGGCGGGGCGTGTTGGCCAGTCGGTCTTACGGCTCGTGAGGAAGGAACTTCACCGACCGGCCTGGCAGGTTGAACTCGTCAGGTCCGCGTAATTCGTGCCTGATCGGACCGCATGAATGCTCCGTCACGTGTACGAAACAGAAACTTTGCATCCACCAGCGCACCGAGCAGCGCATCACACGCGGCGCGGTCGAGACCCCAGAGCCGCTGTGCCTGCGCAGTTGTCAATCGCAGACCCGGCATCTCGATGTACTCGCCCTGAACGCGTCGGAGTACGTCGTCGAGCGGCTGCTGTGCTGGCATCCTAGTGACTCCCCGATTTCCAAACTTGAGAAGGTGGACACTCTCAATTGAGCAACGCACGTGCCACGGGAAGGCGGTCGTTCACGGTTCAGCCAAGCGGCGGAAATCACTGAAAAATTAGCAGCTTCGGTCCACGGCCGTCCGTCCGCACCATCAACCCGCCGTCAGACCCTCAGAATCCTGTATAGCGAATGACGTACTGCCAAGCGGATCTGTAGGGAAACTGGTCAACCCGACGTCTTGGTCCCGAAATTTGCCGTCCTGGTGGGATTCAGTGCCATAAACCCGCTCTCGAGGCACCTGCGTTGCAGCAGGGCGTCGGAGTCGGAGGAGATGCGCATGGCGATGAACCTCGAACTGCACAGGAGCGACGAGAGCATCTGGGACCGGTCCGATGATCGGTTCAACTGGGACGCCGAACGCTGGCTGCTGGCCACTGCGGCTGGAGCTTTCCTGATTTTGGGACTTCGGCGGCGATCGACGACGGGACTCGCACTGATTCTCGGAAGTGGGGCGCTTGCCTGGTGGGCGTCTTCGGAAATGGACCAGCGCCGTCACCGTCGAGGGCGTCTGCGTGCCGCGCTTCCGTCCCGAACATTTGAAGATCCGATTGCCGAGGCATCCGAACAATCGTTTCCCGCCAGCGATGCTCCCGCATGGACGCCGACGACGGGCAACACCACAGCCACGCCAGAAAGACCACGGCGCACGAATTAGGAGCGTCGCATGGCAGTCATGCTTGCTTACCTGAAAGTGCCGCTGACCTGGCGGGACATTCTCACGCGGACGGTACGCGAGTCGATGGCGGACAACATCATGGGGATGTCCGCGCAGCTCGCGTACTACTTCTTCTTCTCGCTGTTTCCCGCGCTGCTCCTGCTCATCGCTATTGCGAGCTACTTTCCGGTGCAGACGCTGGTCAATGAGGTGTTCAAGTCGATGAGCGGCTTTGCGCCGCCTGACGCGCTGAGCATCATCACGGATCAGATCCAGAAAATTACGAGCGGAAAACCGGGCGGACTACTCACCTTCGGTGTGGCGACCGCCTTGTGGAGCAGCTCGTCGGCGATGACCGCGATCATCGGAACGCTGAATAGCGCCTACGACATCGAGGAAGGACGTCCGTGGTGGAAAGTGCAGCTGACGGCGCTTCTGCTGACGCTCGGCGTTGCGCTCTTCATTCTGGTCTCCTTCGCGCTCGTCATCGTCGGTCCGACGCTTGCCGAGAAGGTCGCGGACTGGGTCCGTCTCGGCGGCGCGTTCGAGTGGACCTGGAAGATCCTGCAATGGCCGGTGGTGTTCGCGCTCGCGTGCACAGGCATCGCGATGATCTATTACTTCGCGCCCGATGCGGAACAGGATTGGGTCTGGTTGACGCCCGGCTCCGTCGTGTCGACCATCCTGTGGCTGCTGGCATCGCTGGCTTTCAAGTACTACGTGGTCAACATCTCGTCCTACGCCGCCACCTATGGAGCCATCGGCGGTGTGATGGTCCTGATGTTGTGGTTCTATCTCTCTGGCGCCGCCATTCTGTTCGGCGCCGAAATGAACGCTGAAATCGAACACGCCTCGCCCTATGGGAAGGAGCCGGGCGAGAAAGTGCCCGGGCAGCGGCGCCTCCTCGGGTCGGCGGCCATGCGCGCCTGGATGGAAAAAAGACGAAGGCATGGAGCCAAACCTCCCAGCGCCGACGAAGTGAAAGAAGCCGCCGAGCAACGGCCTGCTGCGGCTGCGGCGATGCGCACACATGACGCCCCGGGACAGACCCAGCCCGCCGCAACGCGCGGTTCGAGGGTTCAACCGGCGCTGCAAA
>Ga0310810_10011102_pt1 | contig 10521 bp, 9 predicted proteins | sample NCmetagenome_FD_207641 | JGI IMG/M metagenome (GOLD analysis project Ga0310810, IMG submission 207641) | Soil microbial communities from experimental microcosm in Duke University, North Carolina, United States - NC | ecosystem: Engineered > Artificial ecosystem > Soil microcosm > Unclassified ... | reverse complement strand
GCCAGTCCACGCTCGATCGCGTCGACGGGGACGCCAAGTGCCGACGTCACGCCGATCGCCGCGAGGATGTTGTAGACATTCGGCCTTCCGACCAGACGCGACCTGACGTGAACGGGGCCGGCCGGCGTGCGGGCTTCGAACTGCAGACCGGAGAGCGCATATGAGAGCGGGCCCGGCGAGATGTCGGCCGCCTTGTTGATCCCGTACGTCACCGGATTCGAGACGGTCTCGATCAACGCGGCGGCACGTGGATCGTCGGCATTGGTGACCGCCGGGGCACCGGCCGGCAGCAGCTCGAACAGACGCCGCTTCGCGGCGAAGTAGCTCTCCATGTCTCCATGGAAGTCGAGATGATCGCGCGTCAGATTCGTGAAGATCGCCGCGGCGAAGCCGATCCCGTCGACCCGGTTCAACGCCAGGGCGTGCGAGGAGACTTCCATCACACAGGCGCCGCAGCCGGCGTTGACCATCTGACGCAGAAAGCCCTGAACTTCCGGCGCTTCCGGCGTGGTCCGCGTCGCGTCGAAGACCCGATCGCCAAGGCGATAGACAACCGTTCCCATCAGGCCACAGCGGACACCAGCGGCCTCGAAGATCGCGTTCACCAGATAGCTGGTGGTGGTCTTGCCGTTGGTGCCGGTGATGCCGATCACCTGCAACCGGCGGCTCGGATGCTCGAAGAATTCGGCGGCAAGGAGCGCCAACGCGAGCCGTGCATTCCTCACCGCCATCCACGGCACGCGCACGCCGGCGGGCGCGGCCTGCTCGGCGACGATCGCCGCGGCCCCCGCGGCGATTGCCTGCGGCACGAAGCCGATCCCATCGGCCTTGAGACCGCGCAGCGCCACGAACACCATGCCGGGGGTGACGCGCCGCGAGTCGTGCGTGACGCCGGTGCAGGCGGCACCAAACGCCGCGGGTCCGCCCGAGACAGGCCGCCGCGTGGCATCGGCATGCATCTCCGGCCGCTCGCTCGGCGGCAGTGCGCGTGCCAGTGCCTGCAGCAGTTCGCCGACGGTCATGGCGCGGTCTTGTCCGCCGCCGACGAGGTGGAGGGTCGAATCGGTTGCCGCTGCAGCCACAGCGTGACGGCGTCGCCGGAATCCAGTGGCGAGCCTGCGGCCGGTTCCTGCTGAACGACCAGGCCGCTGCCGCGGAGGCGGCCGGTGACGCCAAGCTTGCCGAGCGCGCGCAGCGCGTCACGCGCACTCAGGCCGGCGAGATCCGGAAATACCGAAGTGCCACTGGTGGCCGCTGACGCCAGCGTGACGACAGCAGGACGGTCGTCAGCCATCGCCACCGGAGTCTCGCTGCTGTCGTCATGACGGGCGAGCAGAATCGGCGGCTGGGGGTTGATGGTCGGCGGCACGGCGCGATAGCGCAACGCCGCGGACGCGATTTTCTGCCAGATCGGGGCGGCGACCGACCCGCCGTACGGCGCCACCTTGTGCGGCGAATCGACCATGACGATGATCGCGAACTCTGGCTGGCGCGACGGCAGGAACCCGACGAACGACACGTTGTAGTCGACGTCGGAGTAGCGGCGGTTCTCCACCTTGTGCGCCGTGCCGGTCTTGCCGGCGACGGTGTACCCGTCCACCTGCGACTTCGTGCCGGTGCCGTCGGTGACGACCGCTTCCATGATGTCGGTCAGCTCCGCGGCGACGCTCGGCCCGATCACGCGGCCGGCGACCTGGCGCGGCACCGGCAGCCGCCGCTGACCGCGAATCACGGCGCGGACAATGCGCGGAACGAGCAGCTCGCCGCCGTTGGCGACGACGCTCGCGGCGGTCACCATCTGCAGAGGCGTCACGGCGACCTGATACCCCATCGCCACCGACGCCAGCGCGCTGTCGGTCAGGCGCGACGCCGGCGTCACGATGCCCGGGCTCTCTCCGCGAAAATCGGGCGACTCCTGACGGCCGAACCCGAACCGCCTGACGTAGCGGCTCATCCGGTCCGCGCCTACCTTCAGCCCGATCTTCACGGCGCCGACGTTGCTCGAATGCACGATCACGCCCTTGAGCGTCTGGACGCCGTAGTTGTGATGTTTGTCCTCGTCGATGACGCGTGTCCCGAAACGGATGACGCCCGGGCTGGTGTCGATGATCGAATCCGGCGTCAGCAGCTTCTCCTGCAGCGCCGCGCCCGCCGTGACGATCTTGAAGGTCGAACCCGGTTCGTAGAGATCCTGGATGGCGCGGTTTCGCCGGTCGTTCTCCTTCGCGACGTTGTACGAATTCGGATTGAACGTCGGGTAGTTCGCCATGGCGAGGATCTCGCCCGAGGCAGGATCCATCACGATCGCCGATCCGCTTTCAGCTCCGGCCCATTCCACGCCCGCCTGCAATTCCTTCTCGGCCACGTGCTGCAGGTACTCGTCGATCGTCAGCTCGAGTGTCGCGCCGGCCGTGGCCGGCTTCTCGACGCGGCCGAACGCCCGCTTGTGCGCGTCGACCTGCACGAGGACCTTGCCCTTTTCACCCTTGATCAAGCTGTCGTACGTCGACTCGATACCGGCCAGGCCGGTGTTGTCGCTGCCGGTGTAGCCGAGCACGCTCGCCGCGAGCTGCTTGTTCGGGTAGTACCGATGATTCTCCTTGAAGAATCCGACGCCTTCGAGCTCGAGCGCCGCGATCCGCTTGACCTGCTCGGGTGAGATGAAGTGGCGGATGACGGCGTACGCGCGCCGCTTGCTGAACCGCTCGATCAGTTTCCTGCGATCGTCGGCCGTGCAGTCCTCGAGTGCCCCACACAGCGCGGCGACCACGTCACCTGGATCGCGGCCGGCGTCGAGGAGTTCGGCCGGCACGCCGTAGACCGAATCAGCGTCGACGCTGTAGGCGAGGATGTGACCGTTGCGATCGAGAATCTCGCCGCGCTTGGCCGGCGACTCCAGCTCGCTCGACTGCTGACGCTCCGCCCGGGAGGCGAGATCCGCGCGTTCGAACACCTGCAGGTAGACGAGCCGCGCTTCGATCGCGCACGACCAGACGAACACGACGGCCGCGGTCATCGCGAGGCGCCGCTTCAGCGTGGTACGCCAGTCGGGGGTTGGCTGATCGGCCACCGTGCTCCGTTTCTCCGAAACGAACTGGTCCTGCTTACCGCTGCGCGACGACCGATTGCGGCGGCGGCGATGTCGGAATCACACGCTCGATCACCGTCGCATCGTCCGGACCCGGCGCCACCATGTGCAGCCGGCCCAGAGCCAGCCGCTCGATCCGTGCCGGCGCCTTCAACGTCTCGATCTCGAGGCGAAGATGCCGGTTCACTTCAGCCTCGACCGCGCGCTCCCTCTGCATTTCTTCCAGCCGGTAGCCGTGGCGCAGCAGCTCGAAGTGCTGCCACGCCGAAAACAGCAGCACGACCACCAGGAACACCCCGACCGCGAGCGATCGCCACATCTCGCGATGCCGCTCCTCGTCCACTTCGCGGACGATCGGGTTGTTGCGGATGTCCTTCTTGATTGCGTATTCGAAGGCTTCACCTGTCATGCCGCCATCTCCGCCACCCGCAACTTCGCGCTGCGCGCGCGCGGGTTGCGCTCGACTTCCGCTTCTGCGGGGGCAATCGGCCGCTTCGTGAGCACCTTCAGTCCGAGCTCACCGGCCGCCTGCAATTGCCGCAGCGTGTGCTTCACTACGCGATCCTCGAGCGAGTGGAACGTGATGACGGCCATCCGGCCACCGGGCTGCAGCCGCGCCGCGACGTCGCGGATGAAGACGTCGAGTGCGTCGAGCTCCCGGTTGACCCAGATGCGAATCGCCTGAAACGTTCGCGTCGCCGGATCGATCCTGACGAACCCCTTGCGTGGAACCGCGCGCCGGACGACGTCGGCCAGTTGCCCCGTCGTCTCGATACGCCCGGCCTGGCGCGCCTCGACGAGGAAGCGGGCCACGCGGCGCGCGTGTCGTTCCTCGCCGAACTGGTAAATCACGTCGGCCAGCGTCCGCTCGTCAGCTTCGGCGATGAGATCGGCGGCCGTGGGACCGGCCGACGTATCCATCCGCATGTCGAGCGGATCGTCCCGACGAAAACTGAATCCCCGTCCCGGCGCTTCGAGCTGCAACGACGAGACGCCCAGGTCCGCAAGCACGCCGGCCACGCGATCGATCCCGCGCGTCTCGAGCACGCGCGCAAACTCCCGGTAGTCGGTGTGCACCAGTTCGACGCGATCGCCGAAGGGTGCCAGCCGCTCTTTCGCGATGACCAGCGCCGCCGGATCGCGATCGAGCCCGATCAACCTGGTCGCGCCCGCATCGAGGATTCGCACCGCGTGTCCTCCGAGCCCGACCGTGCAATCAACGAACAACCCGCCGCGCCGCGGTGCCAGATGCTCGAGCACCTCGGCCACCATCACCGGCTCGTGGTTCGCGTTCATCGACGGTGGCGGGATCGCCCCGCGGAACCCGCCCTGCGCCGACCCGCCCTACATCCACCCGCAGGCCGGGATCCGCGCAGCGGTCCCGGCATTCCTAGATCCCGAACTCCGAGAGCTTCAGACCGTCGTCGTCGGTCCAGGCCTCGCGCTGCAGCTTCTGCGCGAAGCGTTCCTCGTTCCACACGTCCACGTAATCGATTCGTCCGAACACCCGCACATCGCCGACAATGGAAGCGCTGTCGCGAAGCAACTGCGGGATGACGATGCGACCCTGCGCGTCGAGCTCGCTGGCCTGGCCGTAGTAGTTCACGCGGTCGAGGAACTTGAGGCGCGAGGGATGGTTTGCTGGCATCGCCGACAACTTCTTTTCAATGTCCAACCAGGCCGGCATCGGGTAAATGCGCACAGAGTCCCCCGTGAGGCTCGTCACGAAGACGTCCGGCCCCTTCTTGTCCTGGATGGCGGCCCGAAAAATCGTGGGAATCTTCAACCGGCCTTTGTCGTCGATCCGGGCCGGCGCGCTCCCTCGCATGCCTAGTTGGTCCACTTAAGGCCACAAAACTCCACCGAGATAGTAAGACTCGTCCCCTGCCTTGTCAACGCAAGCCTTTCTGCTATCTGAAGTTACGTCTAACTTTCGCCTGATGGGCGCCTCCGCATCTGCGCCGCTCAGGTGTTATCGTGGCTGGCTGCATGCTGCGCGCGGCGTTGATCGGATTCCCCTCCAGCGGTAAGACCACTCTCTTCCAGCTCATGACGAGCGTCAGGGACGCCCCCAAAGGAAAAGGGGACGTCGCCGTCGGCATTTCGAAGGTGCCGGACGCGCGGCTCGACGTGCTGACCGGGATGTACAACCCGAAGAAGCGCGTGGCGGCCACCGTGGAGTTCACGGATCTGATCGCGCCGTCGCGTGCCGGCGCGCAGGGGCTCGTCGACGTCGCCGCCTACAAGAATGCCGACGCGCTCGTCCACGTGGTTCGCGCCTTTCGCGATCCGGCGGTGGCGCATCCATCGGGATCGGTGAACCCGGCGCGCGACGCGCAGGCGATGGAAGACGAACTGATCCTCGCGGACCTCGGCATCGCCGAGCGCCGCCTCGAACGCATCGAGAAGGATCAGAAGAAGGGCAAATCGGCCGAACTCGAGAAGGAACGCGATCTCGTGTCCCGCTGCAAGACCGCGCTCGAGGAGGGCACGCCGCTGCGCGCGCTCGGCCTCACCGGCGACGATCGCAAGCGTCTCAGCGGCTTTCAGTTCCTCTCCGCGAAGCCGCTGCTGCTGGTCATCAATCTCGACGAGAACGACATCCCCGACATCGGCGCCGACGTGCACCAGGCAGCCGCGGCGACCGGCCTCACCGATTTTCTGGCGCATGCCGAGACGAAGGCGGTGGCCGTCTGCGCGAAGATCGAGCTCGAGATCGCGCAGCTCGAACCGGCGGATGCGAACGTCTTCCTGGCGGAGCTCGGATTGACCGAATCCGGTCTCGATCGCGTCATCCGCACCACCTACGACCTCCTCGGCTACATGTCGTTCTTCACCGTCGGCGAGGACGAATGCCGCGCCTGGTCGATCCATCGCGGCACCGCGGCGCAACTCGCCGCCGGCGAAATCCACAGCGACATTCAGCGCGGCTTCATCCGCGCCGAAGTGGTGTCCTATCACGCCTTGACCACGCGCGGGTCGATGCCGGCCTGCAAAGAACATGGCGAAGTTCGCCTCGAAGGCAAGGAATACGTCGTGCAGGACGGCGACATCATCAATTTCCGGCACGCGACGTAGACGCTGTACAGTTCACGCTTCCGTGTTCTCGGTTCCTGGTTCGTGTTCGCGTTCGTTGTTTGGGTATTTGTTCCGGCAGCGGCTGTGTACGATCCGAACCTGAACACGAACACAGCACTCAGAACGAAGAAGCGTGAACACTGAGATTCGCCGCATCGTCGTCGCGGACGCGCAGGTGCCGTTCGTCCACGGCGGCGCCGAACTGCACGTGGACGCGCTCGTCGCGCAACTGCGGACGCGGGGCTACGACGTCGAGAAGGTGTCGCTGCCGTTCCGCGGCCAGAACAAGCGCGAGCTGCTGGCACAGGCGGCCGCGTGGCGGCTCCTCGATCTCACGGCGAGCCACGACCGGCCGATCGACCTGGTCATCGCGATGCGGTTTCCCTCCTACGTCGTGCGCCATCCGCGCAAGATCGCCTGGGTGATCCATCAGCACCGGGCGGCCTACGAGCTGGCGGGCACGCCTTACAGCGACTTCGATCACACCGAAGCCGACGTCGGACTGCGCAAGCGCCTGATCGATCTCGACACACAGATGCTCGGCGAATGCCGGCGCGTGTTGGCGAATTCGCAGAACACTGCCAACCGGATGCGCACCTTCAACGGCATCGCTGCCGAAGCGCTGTATCATCCGCCAGCGCTGGCCGGACGGCTGCGCGCCGGGCGGTACGGCGACTCTCTGCTGGTCGTGGGCCGTCTCGAAGCCGTCAAACGCATCGACCTGGCGATTCACGCGATGACGTTCGTGCCCGAACCGATGCGACTGGTCGTCGTCGGGGACGGCTCGCAGCGATCCGCACTCGAGCGGCTCGCCGCCGACGCTGGCCTCACGTCGCGGGTCCGTTTCGCCGGCGCGATCACCGATGACCAACTCGTGTCGCTCTATGCGGAGGCACGAGCGGTGATCTACACGCCGTTCGATGAGGACTTCGGCTACGTCACGCTGGAAGCGTTTCTCAGCAGCAAGCCGGTGATTACGGCCACCGATTCGGGCGGGCCGCTCGAGTTCGTCAGCGATCGCATCAACGGTTTCGTGTGCGCGCCGGACGCGGCCACGATCGGGGGCGCCGCGGCCTCGCTCGCTCGCGACGAAGCGCTGGCGCGCACGCTGGGCATCGCCGGTCACACGCGCGCGACTGCCGTCACCTGGGACGGCGTCGTGGAGAAGCTGCTTGGCTGACGCCGCGACCGTCTCAATCGTCGTCCCCGCGATGAACGAGGAGCACTCGATCGGAGACCTCGTCACCGAGTTGCGCGCCGCGGCGCCGTGGCGTGAAGTCCTGGTCGTTGACGACGGATCGAGCGACGCGACGGCGATGCGCGCAGAAACGGCGGGCGCGCGCGTGATCCGTCATCCCTACAACAAGGGGAATGGCGCCGCGGTCAAGACCGGCATTCGCGCGGCGGCCGGCGAATTCATCCTGATCATCGACGCCGACGGACAGCATCCGCCGGCCGATGCGCTGCGGCTGGCGGCGCAGCTCGGCGTGTACGATCTGGTCGTGGGTGCGCGCACGGCACAGACGCAAGCCACCGCGGCACGGCGACGCGGCAACGCCATGTTGAACGGGCTCGCGTCGTATCTCACCGGCCGGACCATCCCCGATCTGACATCCGGTTTTCGTGGGGCACGTACGGCGTGCCTGCGCGAGTTCATTCACCTGCTGCCGAACGGATTCTCGACCCCGACCACGACGACGCTGGCGTTCATCAAGGCGGGATACAACGTCACGTTCGTCGCAATCGCCGCGCGCTCCCGGCTGGGCCAGTCGAAGATTCGCTTCGCACGCGACGGCGCGCGATTCACGCTGATCCTGTTCAAGATCATCACGCTGTTCAGCCCGTTGCGTATTTTTCTGCCGATCAGCGGGGCCAGCTTCACGGTCGGCGCCTTCTACGGCATCTGGAACGTCGTCGCCCACGGCCGGATCCCCAACGGGTCGGTGGTCCTGGTCCTGTTTGCCGTGATCGTGTTCCTCTTCGGGTTGATTTCCGAACAGATCGCCGCGCTGCGCTTCGAAGGTCCGCGCGCGTGACGCTCGTCATCGTCCCGACCTACAACGAACGGGACAACCTGCCGGCGCTGATCGAGGCGCTGCTGCGTCACCACGGCGTACAGGTGCTGGTCGTGGACGATGGGTCGCCGGACGGGACGGGGAAGGAAGCCGATCGCCTCTCGTCGCAGTCCGGGGGACGGCTGCAGGTGATGCATCGCCGGGGCCCGCGCGGACTCGGTCGCTCGTACATCGACGGGATGCGCACGGCTCTCGCAAGCGGCGCCGCCTCGATCTGCCAGATGGACGCCGACTTTTCTCACGACCCCGGGGACGTGCCGCGGCTCGCCGCCGCCGCGGCGGACGCGGACCTCGTGATCGGCTCACGCTACGTGGCGGGTGGGCAACTGCGCAACTGGCCCTGGCATCGACGCGTCCTGAGTGCCTTCGCGAACCGCTACGTCCGGGCGATCACCCGCCTGCCGGTGTACGACGCCACCAGCGGATTCCGCTGCTGGCGCCGGGATCTCCTCGCCCGCCTGCCGCTCGATCGGATTGCGTCGGATGGCTACGCGTTTCAGGTGGAAACCACCTGGCACGCGCGCGCGCTCGGCGCCCGCATCCAGGAAGTGCCGATTACGTTCGTCGAGCGACGCCAGGGCGCCTCGAAACTGTCGGGCCGCGTGATCGCCGAATCCGCCCTGTTGCCGTGGCAGCTATCCCTAAGACATAGACACAATCGGACGTAGTAGAGTTTATAGTTCTCCAGCCATGCCGGTTGCCCAGCGCCCGACGCCGAGTCTCAGCGTGTTCTTTCCCGCGTACAACGACGCCGGAACGATTGCGAGTCTGGTCATTCAAGCCGTGCAGGTGGCCGGCCGTCTGACGCCGGATTTCGAAGTCATCGTCGTCAACGACGGCAGCAAGGACGCGACGGCGGAAATCGCGGACGAGCTCGCGCGCACCTATCCGAACGTGCGCGTGGTCCACCATCCGATCAATCGCGGATATGGTGCGGCGTTGCGCACCGGCTTCGCGTCGGCGTCGAAAGATCTGATCGCCTACACGGACGGCGACGGTCAATACGATCCCAGCGAATTCGAAGCGCTCTGGAACCAGTTGACCGAGGACGCGGACATGGTCACCAGCTGGAAGATCAGCCGCTCGGACCCGCTGCACCGGATCGTCATCGGCAGGTTCTATCACCACGTGGTCAGGCTGCTCTTCCGCCTGCGGGTGCGCGACGTCGACTGCGACTTCCGCCTGATGCGCCGCGAGATCTTCGATCGGGTCAGGCTGGAGAAGGACACCGGCGTGATCTGCCTCGAGATGATGCGCAAGATCCAGGACGCCGGCTTCCACGTCCGCGAAGTGCCCGTCCATCACTATCACCGCGCCCATGGCAAGTCGCAGTTCTTCAACTTCACGCGCGTGTTCTGGACCGGCGTCGACGTGATGAAGCTGTGGCTGGAGCTCGTCGTGCTGGGCGGTCAGCAGTCGCAGGTACTGTTGAAGGATCCCGCCGCGGGGCACGCCGGGTCGTCACGGCCGCTGAAGCCGTGAATCATCGTGACTTCTATCGCGACCGCTCCGTCCTGATCACGGGTGGTCTCGGTTTCATCGGCAGCAATCTCGCCCGCGCGCTGGCCGCACTCGGCGCCCGCGTGCTCATCGTCGATTCGCTGATCGAGGCGTACGGCGGCAATCTGTTCAACATTCACGGGTTCGAGGATCGCGTCCGCGTCAACATCGCCGACATCCGGCAGCAGACGACGATGGATTACCTCGTGCAGGAGCGCGACGTCATCTTCAACCTCGCCGGGCAAGTCAGTCACATCGACAGCATGCAGGACCCGCACACGGATCTCGAGATCAACTGCCGCGCGCAGTTGACGATTCTCGAGGCCTGCCGCCGCCACAATCCCGGGGTGAAGATCGTGTTCGCCGGCACGCGGCAGGTGTACGGACGGGCCGACTCGCTGCCGGTCACCGAATCCCATCTCGTACGCCCGACCGACGTCAACGGCATCAACAAGGCTGCCGGCGAGTACTACCACCTGGTCTACAACAACGTGTTCGGGATTCGCGCCTGCTCGCTGCGGCTGACGAACGTGTACGGACCACGGCAGCTCCTGAAGCACAATCGCCAGGGGTTCATCGGCTGGTTCATCCGGCTGGCGATTGAAGGGCGCGAGATTCAGATCTACGGAGACGGACGGCAGATCCGCGATTTCATCTACGTCGACGATGTCGTCGACGCGTTTCTGCGGACCGGCGCCAGCGAGGCGGCCAACGGACAGGTCTTCAACGTCGGCGGCTTCGAACCGATTGCCCACCGGGATCTCGTACACCTGCTGATCG